>VTLG01011705.1_pt1 | contig 15240 bp, 21 predicted proteins | sample 4694571 | NCBI WGS metagenome assembly VTLG01 (sample SAMN12604809, study PRJNA352737) | marine metagenome | biome: ENVO:00000447; feature: ENVO:00000209|ENVO:00000569|ENVO:01000036; material: ENVO:00002151; isolation source: viral sequences binned using virsorter ...
ACATCGCCAGCGAGTTGAACCCCTGAACGAATGCCTGTTTTGAGAGTCCAGGCATTGGTCGAAACAACGGCGACCGGACCCTCGGCGGTTTCGACGGTGTTGGTTGAGGTAACCGGCGAATAGATCGCGCTCCCGAGTTTGTCGAGACTCTCGCACCCGCAGAGCGCGAGACCTGCGATGGCAATGATCAGCGTTTTCTTCATTGGCGATTCTCCAGGCGCTCGATTGACAAGCTCATCTCTTTGACGGCGGCGGTGAGATCCTCCAAAACCTTGTGATTTGCTTTTTGAAGTTCAATGATCCGCGTTTCCCGGTTTGCTGCCGACTCGGTCTCTCGCGTTTCTCTGCGCTCTTGGTAAAACAAAAACAAAATCGCGATTGCGAGAACTGGGCTTTGCCCGAGCAACTTTTCGGCGGGGAAAGCCCTTTTGAAAACCTCCGTGGTCACGACGCCCCTTTTCCCGTTGGGTTAGTTTCCCTCCGTTGCGGCTTTAACGTCCGCCTCGCTTTCCGCTTCCGCCAAACCTTGCGCCACTTCAGCTTCGGACGGGATGGTCACCTCGATGGCGTTGACCGTAGCCACCGCTGCGGCAACGGCGGCATACTTGTCGCTGAGTTTCTCCGGGTTTGGATCTTCACCCAGCAGCTTCCGCGCTGCGACCTGGTCGCGGATCTCACGGATTGTTGAGAGCGCCTGGTTTTGAGTGGCGCGATTGTCAATGCTTGCGATTGCTCCGTCTAGGAGCCCGAGGAGATAATTTGTTTTTGTCATAAAATTATTCGATTTCGTAAGTGCCGGAGATACGGATGACTGCGCCGTTCGTAAAGTTCGAGTGCTGCAACTCAGCGTCGCCACTTCCATCTGATGCCAAGTGGAACAAGATAGCGGTGGTCGCGTTTTGGTTGATGCGTGCGTAACAAGCAGAATTCAAACTGGACATGCCCGACGCGCCTACCTGCATGACCTCGGTCGCGTAATAACTCGAACCGTTATTTTTGCTAGTAAAGGGGAGCCCCGTAAGGTTAGTTCCGCCCTCGCTGGTGCCCTTATCGTTCACCACAAACCTGCACGAGAAGTGGCACAACTTCCCAACTCGCCGCCAATTTCCAACCACCCCCGTGATGGACATTGACTCGTTGCCGCCTCCAAAGGTGAGCCCGGGGCTCCAGGTGCCAGCTATTTGGGGCTCCGTAAAGAGCGGCGCCGGGCTACCGTTGACCGTGCCATTAATTTGGTTGGAACTGCTATCGAGCCACTTGCCTGACGCCTCGATACTTCCGGGAGTTGGGAGCAAGGCCAAGACACAACCCGAAGTGCTGCCATCCCCCCACTGATCCGCTGTATCTGGGGCACCTGTTGCGGCGAGTCTGGCGACTTCTGACGCGCTAAGAGCTTTATTGAAAAATTGAAACCCACGAATTTGACCGGAAAAATAAGATGATCCGCCGGAAACGTAGCCGAGCAAGCCTGAAGCGGTATTGCTCAGGCTCCCGTTCTGGGAACTAATATCGACGGCCGCGCCATACTGCGAACCGTCAACGTAACGGGTCAAATTGCCGGAGCGGTCAAAAGTAACGACCCAGTGAAACAATTTCCCAGCGAGAGATTCTCCATCGTCCGGCGAATTATTGGATCCGTTGGCAGCGTCAATGTAGGCGAACAAGCGGCCAGACGGGTTGATCTGGACGTTGTAGCCATCGCCAGAACTTCGCTTGGAGTAGAGCACCTCATATCCACTGGGGTTGGTTGCGAAGTATGAGACCCCGGCAATGGAAAAATCTTCATCCGCGCCAATATCCAATAAAGAAGCGTTGCCGAAACTCAAATAATCGTTCGCGCCATCAAGGATCAATCCGTTGCTCGGTGCCTTCGAGTTGGCCCGGTCTGTAATGTCGCCAATCGCCATGACGTCGAGGTTGGTTCGGGAAGTCGCCGCGCTGGCGACGTCGGAAAGGTTGTTGGCGGGCGTCAACCCTTCAGCGCTTGCGGGCACGCCCAAGGTTTCGCGAATCGTTGATTTGACCGAATCGGACGCGTCGTCACCTACTTGACGCGCCATTTTCGATTTCATTTCGAAAAGCTGCGTGCCGTCTTCAGAAAATCCTAAAAAGCTATTGGTTGCCATGACTGTCTCTCTCTCTATTTATTGCGCGTTTTTGGCTACTATTGCCACCGCGCAACCGGGATCGTTTGTTGCGTGGTTTGCTGGACGTTGCCGCCCCCCGAACCGGAGCGCCGCGCCCCTTTATAGGTTTGCCCCCGAAGCGTGCCCGGAGCCGAGCGCGGGGTAATTCGCAACAACTCATCGATGATCGAATTTATTGCGTGCAAAATTTCGCGCGGGTTAAATCTGCCGAGTTTTTTGATCATTCAAATTTCGGGGTAATGAACGTTGAAAATTCATCCTCTTCATGGTTCACAAATTCGGTCACGATTTGATAACGTCCCCCCGTCAGCTCATCAATCGTTGGCGCGAGTTTCAGCCAATAAGAGCCGGCGAATGTGTTTGAAATATCCCCAATCAGCGAGCTTTGAGTGATGCCGGAAGCGCCCGCCGCAATGAGCGCGACCACCCGATCATTGCTCCACATCTCGCGGGTGTTCGCGTGACTGGCGCTGATGTCCGAATTCCCCGGCACGACGCGCACGTTTCGCAGGGCGTAGCGATCCGTTGCAAACGTTGTTTGCCCCTCAAGAATTAAATCGGCAAGTTCGGCGGCAAGGAGTTTTTGCGGGTCGGAACCTTTGGGCGTCAAATACGTTGACAGGGTGAAAACCAAATCCTTGTCGGTTGTGCCGTTGGAGATTCCGTTGGCAACCTTGTTTTTGTATTCTTGAACGGCAAGAAGTAAGCGCTGAAGGTAACCCTTTTCCGAAGCAATAGCGGCGAGCCCTCTATAGTTCTTGTGGGTCTCAATGTTTTTCTCTTCCTCGGCCGGTGAAAGAGTCCAGGTGTTTGAAAATTCGTTGATTGTCGGAGCGCTACTCGCCGCCTCCGATTGACTTTGCGCCGGGTATGTTACCGTCAGAATCCCATCTTGAGCTTGATCGCCGTTTTGACTCGCGCTGATTCTGGACGAGCCCGCAGTGTAGGCGGTGTTTGTTTTGGCGGCGTCAATGTCGGACCATTTGCCTTGCCATTTGATGACGGTCGTCCACCCATTGACGTCGTCCCAAACGACCTCGCGCGAGATTTGCCTGATCGCAACGTTGCCCTTATATCGTGCCGCCATGATTATCTAAGGCTTCGCGTGTTTTCCTCAGTTCGTCGGGCCGCTTCTTTCATCTCCAAGATTGCCTCGAGTTGTTTATTTCGTTGATGATGCGCTCGGTTTTCAGCGGCAATTCGGTTGAATGCTCCAAACTCTTCTATTGTTCGCACTCCATGAAAGATTCCCTTTGTTGTCGCGCGATCTACAACACGTTTTTCTGTTTCTATTTGATCCCCAAGTGCCGCTAGTCGTCTAATTTCTTCGTTCGACGCAATGACCCCGGCTTTTTCAGCCTGGACGCCAGAAGCGGCAAAGCCCGCTTTAAAAGCGGGAAGCAAATTTGCACCGGAGCGCCCTAGGAGTTTCTGCACGTCCGCCAATGCTGTTGGGTTGATCCCGCGTTCGGTCAGTTCGGCAATCAAAAACAACATACTTGCGGGGTCGGCTTTTAGTTTGGCGACGTGCTCCATGCTTAACCCAAACCGGCCGAATGCTTCTTGAATATCTTTTGAGCCGCGCAACGCATCGAGGGAAGCAACACTCAGGCGTTTGATTGCCTTTGCCGCATCGTCAACACTTCCGGCGCTTTGCGCTGCTGCAAAATCGATTTTCTGGAAAGTTTCCGGGTCAATGCCAAGCATGGTTGACTGATCCCTGATTTGACCGGCTCGGGCCGTTTTTCGATCAACGCCCATCGTCAAAGCGCTAAGGGCAAACGCCTTCAGCATTCGCGACCGCACCATGTTCGAAACCTCATTGCTCCATTTGTTGGTCCGGTTTTTTGCCTGATTCAACCCGGCTTGCCATTGCGACCCGTCGAGTTGGATTTTCCCTTTGAGCGTAAACCCCGGCATCAGTTTCGCGCCTCCAATAAACTTGCCAACTCTTTATGCCGATCTCCGACAATTCCCCAACCCATTGACGATTCAAGGGCACACCCATAATCCCATAAACACTGACCATATGGGGCGTCTAGCACATATGCCGGCGAATAATTGCACTGCCCCATCAACACTTCCCGAATTTGGGCGAGCATGGGCGCACCCCGTTCGCTCTTTGGTCCGTCGCCTTGGCAGTATGTTGGACACTGGGAATTTGCCTGAATGTAATCACCCCAAGCTTGAAACGCCGCCGGCATATTGAGGTTTTGGCATTGTTCAACCTCAGATTCTAAGCGGGCTTGACCGATGGCGGTCATCAATTCGCGAACATAAGCGAGCCCCTCGGCATAAGAGCGCCGGCAGATTTGAACGGCGGCAAAGAGGTCTTCCGTTGTCGTCACCGGGTCAATTCCCAAACGGTTGAGCAACACGACATGCCCAAAAGAAAGCGGCCGAAGTTCCCGCCCAAAGACGCGGAACGGTTCGGGTGCCAATGCTGCCAAAAACTCATCCATCATCAAGAGGCGTCGGCGCTGACGTCGTTGGCGTACTTGGTCATCGTCACCCCGATTTTCCGAACCTCCCCGAAATTGCGAGTTTTGGTCACCTCATCGATCACGAATTGAGACCCGTTGATTTCGGGAAAAGTTGAGTCCGTAAACGTCAAGGAATCTCCCGGGCTAATGCTTAAATTTGTGTTGGTTTCAGAATTCGCGATGGTGCCTTCGGAAAGATAGAATTCAATCTGCAAGGTCGTGCGCTCGTTGGTGTAAATGAGCCCGTTGACATCCCCGTTTCCGTCGCGGAATTCGGCTTTGTCCGCCGTTACCACTGGGGCAACCGATTCAATCACCCCGACAAGTGCCGTTGTGGTGGGTGCCGCCGCCTCGTCCGAATGAGTGATTCCGGTTGTCGTTTGCCCACCGAACGCAAACGTTTTTCCTTTCTGCCGCTCTGCCATAATCTTCCTTTTTAGTTGTGGCCCGCCATCAAGCGGACGCTATATGAACTCTTAAAAATCGCTTGCCCCGCCTCGTCGGTTTCAACGTCGGGTTGCTCTTCTGTGGTCGATTGGATGCCGTTGACAATCAACCCGTCACCCGCCGCCATTATGTCGCCCGCCAAATCGTCCGATTCGCACGCTTCAACGATTTTGCCAAACAATTCGTTGTGCTTGTCCGCCGCGTTTTCCACGGTTTCGGAGTCGGCGCTTGAAATGGCGGTCAACATGACCTCGGCGCTTACGTGATTAGATTCGGGGTGAATGTCTTCGCCGCCCAAATACGACGCCACCACCGCCGGGAACGAAACTTCAAAAGAGCCGAGCCCGGTGTAAACGCCAGAATCAATCGTCTGCTCGAGGTAGATTTTGAACGCCCCTTCAATTTTTTGCCTCAAGCTTTTCATCCTCGAAACTTATTGGCGGTTTTTTGCAATCGCTTTTCCGTAAACCTTCGCATGTCGGCGGCGTCAGCGTTAAGCGCTTTTTGCAATGCCGGCCCCGCGATTTTCCCGGCGTTGGTTGCGTGATTGATCACCTCGGCGGTTGGGTTGATTCCCGGTCGGGCGGGTCGTCCTTCGCCGGCCGGTTTTGAAAACCCTTGAGTTCCTCGCGGCGGGCGCTTTTGTCGTCCCGGCACTTTCCTTTCTAGGTCGCGAATTGTTTTGATGAAACCGCTTTTGATATACGCTCGGGTCCGTTGTCGCCGCCCAATCACGCGTTCGATTTCCTCCTTCATCGCCGCCCCATAAAGACCGCGTGCCGGTTTCTTCCCGCCGATCTTGTCGCTTCCGCTGGCGATTAACAACGCCGCCAAAGGCGGTTTCTTCTTGCCCTTTCGGCTATCAACGGCAATTCGTTTCCGAAGGTCGCGATTAATCCGCGCCGCGCTTGCGCTAGGCGTTTTTTTCATCGTCAAAAACGAAACGTTGATTGCCCGTTTGTTAACGACAAAAGCGAGATCGCGTTTGGAATGTTTGAGGTAAAATTTCATTGCCTCTTGAAATTCCCGCGTGTCAATTTCAATGCCGGTTTTAGGCATTGCCGTCTCTCCTCAGTTCAAGATTGAAAACGACATCAGAAACCCCGATCCCGGTGATTACAAATTGGGTTGCCTCCACTGTTACCGTTTGCCCGACCAGCGGCATTGTGCCCGCGTCGGCAAATTGCTCCCGGTTGCACACCAAGCGAGCGTCGGCGTCCTCAAGGTAGCCTCCCTCAATCCGTTCTTTACCCTTGGTGATCTCGGAGATCACGCCGGCATAGAGTGACCCTTTCCAAATAAAACGCGTTCCTCGCGTATCCTCGGCCTCCAATTGCGCGAGGTGTGAAAGCTTCAAGCCCGGGTGCCCCTTATTACTTGTCAGAGCGATCGAAACCGCTGAATCGGTAGCGGTCCCGGTGATCGTCAGCTTGTCGGTTCGGGTGTGACTTGTGCCGCTTGGCAAATCAAGGGCAATGGTAAGCGCATCCGCCCATGCCCCAGAAACTCGGTTTTGAAGCGTGTAAACATTCAGCCCGTATTCCGGGCCGCTCGAAAACACTTTGACCGATTCACCGTCCGCCAAAGCATCATCCGATGCAAGCGAACGCCAAACGCCGGCGGCGCTTTTCGCTCGGTATTCAACTCCGGTCAAAAGTTGGGTGATCTTGCAGACGCTCATTTAAAAAAGCGCCCCGCTTGGCGGGAGAAACCAAACGGGGCATTGCCACTAGACGACGCAACCAGGTGTGGTGGTTACTTGGACTTGCCGCGCTTTTTGGGCGCAGAAGATTCTTTCAATGCCGCTTGTTCCATCTTCAATTCTTCGACCCGGGCGGGGTCAATGGCTTTGCCGTCAAACTCGGAGAGATCGACTGAAACCATGGTTTTCTTTTTCAAACCAGTGTCCCGGCGTTTGTCCGGTCGAACCTTCCGGCAAAACGCAACGTGTTTAAATTTGGTTTTGTCGCGTTCGGCTTTGAATGCGTCAAGGGCGGTTTGCGCGTCACCGCACGCGATCACTTGCGGTTGCCCTTTGTCGTCCCAACCAACCGCGAATGATGGGTAACGAATAAAATCTTGATTGCTCATTTTATGCTGAAACGATTCTTTCCAATGCCGCCGATTGCCCGACTGAAACTCCGTAAAGAAATCCCCCGGACAAGTACCAACAACCATTATCGGTTGAGTACCAAAGGCGAAATTGATACGGAAGCCCCGTGTTTGGTTCGGTAATCTGTTCGATTTTAACGGAGGGAATCTCCGGTTGATAAACCGGCCGAGCGGCAATGACTAAAGCCGAACGCCCGCACCCAAAACCTACAAGATTCTCGGAGTTGCCCGGGATTGCGTCGTATTCAAAAACGTCGAACCCTCGAGCCCGTTTCACGCGGTTATCGATGACAACCGCCGGGTCACGTGAGCTTGAGATGTCGTGTAGCGCCGAATCTTTAGCGAGCGCCGCGTGGTAAGTCGGGGTCAATAACATTGCCCGCCTGTCCGTTGCCACTTTGCGAGTTGTCAAAGCGCCGCCGATGTCTGCCAACACGTCGGCATCAAACCCGCCAACCGCCTGAGTTGTTTTGTTTGAATAGTTGGCGTTGGTGACAAGCGCGAGCAAATCATCAACAAGTGACTTGATCGTTGCTTCAGCGAGCGGCCGGTAAAAGTTCTTCATCAACCAATCCCGGTTTCCCGCTTTGCTGACTTCCGCGTCTTTTATTTCAATCGGCACGCCCTTGAAATTTGACAAGCTCGTTGTGACTGCCGTTGTAACGGCGTTCTGTGCGTTGGTCGAGTAACCGCCCGAAACGTCCTGAGAAGTGAACCCCGAAACGATTCGGGTTGTCACCGATTCTCCTTTGGTCGCAATGTCCTTGGAGAAATTGCTGGTGAACAAATTGACCGGGAAGAACTGGCTCCCCAAATAGTCAATTGCCTCTCGACTGATTTGGGCGAGGTTGACCCCGCTTAAACTATTGGTTGCCATGATTCTTCCCGGTCCCTGAATTAAGAGTTATCAACAATGCGGTGCATCGAATTCGCTTGGCCGACTGACGCCCCATAAAGCAGACCCACCGAAAAGTAGGCTTTGCCAGTGTCGGGAGAATACCAGTATCTATACTGCAACGGAAGCCCCGTGTTCGGTTCTATGACGTTCTCGACCTCTAGCGGAGCGCCAAGGTTTTCATCGGTGGGATCGGCAATCGTTCGCGCCGCCATCGCCAACGCGGACGGATGCAAGAGCACTCCGCGCAGATTTTCCGCGCCGAGATCCGGCACGCTGGCGTACTCGAAGAGATCGAACCCGCGAGCCCTCTTGAATTTGCCTTCAATGATTGCATCAGTTGATCCACTGGCGCTGGCATCTTCAATCACCGCGTCTTTGATGAGGTTGGTGTAAAACGTGGGCAAAAGAATTGCCGAACGCTCCGAATACGGAACCTTGAGGGTTGTCAAAGCGCCGCCGATGTCGGCTAGATCATCCGAATCGAAATTCGCGGCGGTCGTGTTGGTTTCGTTGCTGAAGTTTGCCGTTAAACACAAACCGAAGAGGTATTGCATGACGTCATCACAAACCGCATCCAAAACCGGTGCAACGAACTGATTCCGCAACCAGGCGAGATCTCCCGCTTTGGTCACTTCAAGGTCCGTGAATTCGATTGGCACTCCCTTGAATTGGTCAAGGTCAACCTTCACGGAAGTGCTTGTTGAGTTCTGAGCCGCGCTCGCGTAACCACTGGACAAATCCTGGGCGGTGTAACCCGACACGATCCGAGTTGTCACCGATTCGCCTTGGATAGCAATATCTGTTGAAAAGTTTCGAGCGAACGCCCGCAGGGGCATGAATTTATGACCCAAAAAATCGATTGAGTCTTGAGCTATTTGGGCGAGATTGACCCCGCCAAGTGAATTTGTTGCCATGTTGCTGTCCTTCTAAATTAAAAATTGCGGGTTACTTGCGAGACCGGATTTTTTCGACGTAAAACGCTCGCCGGCCTTTAACGTCGGAAGTTGGAATGGCGTTGTATTCAGCCCAGAGTTTCTCTTCTTCTTGAGCGTTCAACGGTCCCTTGGAAGCGGATTCTTCTTCTTCCGCCGGCACCGGTTCGCCGCCTTGCGCTGAAACAATGTCCGCCGCCTTTTCGTCGGCGCTCTTTGCCTCTTCGCTCAAGCGTTCGTTCTCTTCGGTCAGGGTGTCGAGTTTATCAGTTAACTCGGTCACCGTTTTGGCGTGTTCAAATTTCAACCTTGTCAACTCCTCACCATGGTTGTCAGTGAGTTCCTCTTTCTCTCGCGAGTGTGCCGCCGAAGCGGTTTCAAGGTCGGATTGGACAGCGGCCCGCGCCTCTTTTTCGGTTTGCAGCTTGGTCTCAAGAGCGCCGATCCGCTGATTGGCTTCTGAGATGTTCGTAAACGTTTCCATCACCTAATAGGGGAATTTTGGCTACTATTGAATGAGTTCAAGAAGTTGAGGGAGCCCGGAAACGTGACCATCGGTCAAACCGAGTTCGAGCGCGTCGGTGCCGTCATAAAGACGAGATTCGAACACTTCCGCGTTTGTTTTGTTTTTTCGCGCCCGCTTGACCGCCTCAACAAAAATCCCGTAAACAACGTCAATTCGTTCTTTGAGCGCTTGCTCTTCGGCCTTGGTTAAGGGTTTGAAACTGGCGTTGTCAATTTTATGGGCACCCTTGAAAAAAGCCTTGGTTTTGATGCCCATCCGTTCGAGCAAACCGGAAACGTCCTGGTGAACAATCACCGCACCGATTGACCCAACTTTTGCGCTGGGCGTTGAATACACGGCGTCAGCTTGTGACCCGAGCCAATAGCCGGCACTTGCCATCATTGTATCGGTAAACGCAAAAACCGGTTTGGTGATTGCGGCGACCTGGGCCGCGACTTCGGGCAACCCGATTTTGCCGCCGCCGGGTGTGTCCAAGTGTAAAACAATATTCCGAACATCTTCCCGCGCTGATGCTTCATGAAGCGCCGCCGAAATCTCGTCATAATCGGTGCCGCCCATGAGTTTTTCAAAGAAGCCAAGGCGTTTTCCAACCACACCCGAAACGGTGACAATTGCCGTTTCATCCACCATCTCGAGCACGCCGCCGGCAGTGTTCGCCGCCCTCAACTCCGAGAGACTTGATAAGTTTGCCATCGTTTCGGTTTGCCCAATGCTTGACAGGTAAACCTCGAGGTAAGCGGGGTCAATGCACCAAACCTCGTTTCGGAGTTTGTTTAGAAGATCAGGAGTCATGCGGTTTCTAGCGTTGCGATGGGCGGGTTGGCGGATCTTTGCGACATGAGCGAAAGAGCAAGATCAAGGGAGATGTTTTCTTGATCGGCAATGCGTTTTGCGCGGTGAATCAAATCGACATTTTCAAGTTCGGTTTGTTGGCGGATTTCCTGCCAATCAAGCCCGCGTTCACCGGCATCGTCGGCAAGCGTTTTCAACCCGAGTTTGTAATCCTCGCGGTTCTCTTTAGCTTCGCGCCCAACGTCAACGGTGATCTTTTTTGGGTGTTGCCACCGCACGCGCCACCAATCGGCACTTGGTCGAACGTCGCCGCGTTTTATCGCCTTTGAGATCACCCAACCCCAAACCCGCTTGTTAAGTTTCTCATCAAGAAGCGAAGCGCGTTCCCCGAATTTGCGTTGTGCTTTTGCTAAAACGGCGCGTTGGGTTGCGCCCCCCGCTTCGGTGGGGTTCCAAAGAAACTCGAACGGCACGCCAAGCCCAACGGCGGTCTTTCTCATAAGCATTTCAAGAAAGCCTTGAAAGGCGGGCGAGGGTTGGTTGCCTCCGATTTCGGTTATATCTTCGCCCTCTTGAAGGCGGGGAATCATGCCGGCATCGAAAGTCTGCCACGGCACGTTGCCGGTATCGCTCGCGGCGTAGCCCGATTCCACGATGTCTAGGGCGTCATCAGTTGCGCCGCCTTTGGTCACCATAACCATTCCAACCGCCGACCGCATTTTGACGCCCACTTTCTCATATTCTAAAATATCGGCAGTGTCCCAGACATCGGTGATGGCATGGGCAAGCGACGTAATGCCTCGGTATTGGTTGACCCGTTTAGGGTCCGAAATCAGAATGAAATTCCGGGCGGGAATCCGCCGAAAATCTTTGTCTTGCTGTTTGATAAAGTAAGCGGCGGGCCGGCCGGTTTTCGGAGAGATGGCAACGCCGTCAAAATTGGTTTTGTCGGTTCGGTCTCCTTCAATGCGGTGCCCCTCAATGGCTTGAAGGAACGGCCAATCATTCGCCCCCGTCACCATGTTGAACCCGAGATCCCCGTCAACGTCTAGGCGGATGCTGGCAAGTTTTTGCAAACCCCAAAATGAGAATTGCCCGGAAAGGTCGGCGGTTTTTGCCCACTCATTGAAAAATTGCTCGTATTCCGCCGCCGAATCTCCCGCGAGCGATTGCGGGCGGATTCCCGCGCCGACCGAGTAGCGGGCAACGTCGTCAATCGCACCTTTCACCTCGCCATAGTTCTCGTAAAGCGCCCGAGCATAACCGATCAGCGTTTGGCGAGCGGCCCGGGTCAGTGTTGACCGGGAATCGGAAACATAGCTCGTCCGGGGTGACCGATGGCGGGTTCGGTGGGTGCCTTCATAATAAGCGCTTGCCGGGGTTGCTGCCATCTCCCGCCCGTATTGATCAACCAGAAGACTTTTCATGCAAACCGGGCAAATGTTGTGCGGGCTTTCTCAATGTTGTTTGCGGCGTTCAAGCCGCGCTCGTAGGCAACCTTTGTCACCGCTTGAATGACGTCTTGAATAGGAATCAATTGCTCTTGAGAGTGGCTCTTGCCGGCTTCCGAAAATGAAGTGAATTGGGCACCGGAAAGCACCTCTTCAGCCAAGCTTTCAAGCTTTGCCGTGATCCACGCGTCCGTCTGAAACCGCACCAATGCCGCAATGTCCGCCATTATAAATAGTGGCGTTTTTGGCTACTATTCAGCGGCGTAAAGGCGAGCAACTGAGGCGGCGACGACTTGCATGCATTCACAGTCCCACCCGTGATTTTCGCGGAATTTGACCCATCGAATGGTCATTTGACCGGTAGCCTTATTGATCACTTCCCGCTTCCGCTCCGAGTCTAGTTGTGTCTGGTATGCCTCCGTGAGTGCTCCAACGTCGCAAACATCCCATTTGGCACCCCGGCCACGCTTGAGTCGGTTGAGCACGTCTTTGACCGTTTGGTTGCTCCACCGAATGACCGCCGGCGCAAACGGGAGATTGCCTACCCGTTCCCGCTTTATTTGAGAAAATAACTTCTGGCGGCGTTTGCTACCATCGCCTTCTTTGACGATGTGTAAATAGCTTTCGTGATCCTCACCCCGGAGACCAACCCAACGCCGCCTCGAGCATTCGCCAAGCACGGTTGCCCGCTCATAACCGATGTCGAGAAAAACCCGATTCGGTGGGATGTTGAGTTCCTCGGCAAGCGCCTGGATTTCATCAAACGACTTCGGGCGGCGGAACGTTAGCAACCGCGATTCGCCTTCCTTTGACCATGCCCGGGCCACCGCCCAGAAATCCGCGAGCTCATGCTGACAATCGACCGTGAGAAAGCGCATTGCCTCGTCGGGCCATTCTTCGGTCGGTTCGTAATCTCCCAAGTCAAGTTGCTCCGTTCCGACGTGCTCGGACTCATCCCAAAATTCCGCGAGTTGCAAATTGACAAACTCCTTGAGCGGCGACGTGTAACCTTTCCGCGCCTCGACTTTTGCCCTTAGAAACTCCTCCACAAGATCACCCCACGACAACACCGAAGGCGGAAGGCAAAGCGCGTTGAACCGAAACGACCGCACCCGGTGGGTTCCCTCGGGATTCCGCTGAACGTATCCGCCGCCGTCGTTCATTCTGCGGATTACCTCGGCGGTGTGTTTGTGGAGGTGCTCACAATGCGGGCACTTGAGCCGCACCGTTTTTCTAACCTCGACATAATCCCAGACATCGCCCGGGTGGGTTTTGGGGTTGTCGTCCCAAACCATGACTTTCGAAAACTCGGGCAAAATCAACTCCCCGCACCCTTGACACTTGAGCGCCCATTCCTCTTGAGTGCCACCTTTCCACCCAATCGAAAAATCGTCCCCGTCTAGTTCGGGGGTTGACGCAAAAAAACGCCTCCGGTTTTGGAAACGTTTGGTTCGGGCTTTCGCCCGGGCGACGTTGCCGGGAAGGTATTTTGAAACCTCATCACACCATAACCACCGAATCGAATGCGACCGTAGAAACGAGTTGTTCGCCGGCCCCACCATAAGCGTTGCTTGCGGAAACTGAATCTTCAGTTTCTTTTTTGCCGTGCGGTCGCGCGGAAATTGGTCGGCAAGAAATGAGCAACTCTCCAAGGTCGGGTTCAACTTGTTTTCGGCAAGATCTTTGGCGGCATCGTTCGAATCCATGACGACCATTGACGGGCCGGGTGATTCGACGAGAGACCAGGCAATGCCCCCCTGCATGATCGTCGTCTTGCCGAGTTGGGCGGCGCAACAAAGCCACACCTCTTCAACTTCGTTGTCGGGGATGCACGAGAGCGGACCCTTTAGCCAAGGAGTCTCGTCAATAAGAAACCGTTGCCCATAGGGTGAGTCGCGGAAGCGGAGGTGTTCGCCCATCCAATCCCAAATCGGGGTTGTGTCGGCGGGTCGGTAATCTTGCTCTAAACAGTTTCGAAAAAAGTTAGCTTTAATCAGTTCTCCTCGGGTTGATCACTCCCCGGTTTTACTCGTCGAACGGAAAGTATTCTTGCTGAAGGCGGCGCACCATTAGCTCGCAGTATTCTTCCTCAATTTCAACCCCGGTTGCCTTCAGTCCTAATTGTTTTGCCGCAACCAATGTTGACCCGCCTCCCGCGTATGGATCGAGAACCGTTTTGCCGTCACTATGGGAAAGCAATTGCCCCATGAGTGCGACCGGCTTTTCTGTTGGATGCTCTAAAGCGTTCCCGTTCACTCTCGCTATACTTAAAACATCAACCGGGCGGTTGCCTCTCCAGGCGTGTTTTTCGCCGGGCCAAAATGCGCACATCTCCCACCGCCGCCCGTACTCGTGCTCCAGGTCTCCCATCGAATGATTGCCTTTGTCCCATACCAACACAGACTTTGGAGAGGGAAACCCCTTAAGCAAGTTGTCCCAGCGCCCGAAAACGTATAGCGCCGACCGGGCCAGGCTTTTCAAAACCGCTAACATTTCAAAATCATAGAAGGAATCCCCGGCGATCGCTTTCTTACGATCCTCCTTTCTGCGGTACCGAGATTGATATTGCATCCCATAAGGCGGGTCAGTTGCCACGATGTCGAACTTTAGAAAGGCGGGCAACAATTCCCTGCTGTCCCCATGGTACAGCGTCACAAAGTTGTCTTGGTAATATGGCTTCTTATTCATCAAACGGCATCTTGCGCAGCTTAGAAATCAATTCCTCGGCACTTGCCGAGATCTTCTTTTCGGTTCGGGCTACACTCAGCCCTTGAAGTTGGGGTGATAACTCGCCCCCCATCTTCCGAAGGTGCATTGTGACGGCGCTTGTGTGGGTTGCGACAAACCGCCGAACCTCGTCCGCCGGAATGAGCTTGCCGAGTTTCTCGTCGATCTCCACTTCAAGCTTGCGGCATTGCAACTCAAGCTTTCGTTCCTCTAGGTTTTTGGCTTCCGCCGGTTTCCTGCTTTTGGAAATTCTTTTTTTCAGCGCCGCGTCAATGTCCGCGTGATGGTAAAGTGACGCCCTCCCGCGCTTCCCAATCGGAGTCAGTGTCTTGGTTAAATGTCTAACGGTCGCCTCGGTTTCATCGAAATTCCGGGCGAGTTCGTTGATCGTGAACCCAACGTTGTTGGCTTGGCGCTTTTGAGCCATTTAGTGTTCAAGGTGTGTTAATAAATTTTCATCGTGGTCAGCGCACCGGCATTGAAATGACCCCGAGCAAGAGATTCCTTACCCGGGGTCGCCTAAGTGTTACTACTTTATGATCGGGAACGCCTCGCCAGCGCTAAATCTAATAACCGATGCCGTTCTGCCTCGCGCTTTAAGGTTCCACGCTTTCGCAATCTTTGCGGCGCTGATATACTGACCATTATTGCCCCCATCGCGCGTGTAAATAAGTGAGCGCCTCAATGCCAAAACAGGATCACCCTTTTCGAGCCCAACGCCGTCA
>VTLG01014214.1_pt1 | contig 15238 bp, 11 predicted proteins | sample 4694571 | NCBI WGS metagenome assembly VTLG01 (sample SAMN12604809, study PRJNA352737) | marine metagenome | biome: ENVO:00000447; feature: ENVO:00000209|ENVO:00000569|ENVO:01000036; material: ENVO:00002151; isolation source: viral sequences binned using virsorter ...
ACTGAAGTTACATTTGATAAAGTATCAAGTGCTGATTCAAAATATGTTTCAAAATCAGTCAATGCAACTTGTTTCATAGTTCCACCGTCGTTTACAACAACTCTGTCTGCATCTGCTAATGTAGTAGAAGTAGCTGAAGTGCCACCGTCCATTATATTAAGTTCAGCTGCTGTTGCTGCTACTTGAGTGTCAGAACCTGAGGTACCTAAGTAAAGTGCTGCAGTTCTTAATTCTGAAGTTGATTTATTTGCATCAACTAATAGTGCAGAACTTGCTGTCGTAGTACCGAGAGCATGATCCATTAGATTAGTAAAGTAATTACCGCCAATTACTGTTACTGCGTTTGAATTTGCTGGATCCCCGATAAATAGACGTTGTCCATTGTTACCTTGAGTTCCACCCCCACCTGTAAATGCTAGTTCTCCAGCATTTAATGAACCGGGTGCGGCTGTCCCAGTACTTCTTTTAATTTTAATTATATTTGTAGCCATTTAGAATGAACCTCCGTCCATTGTGAGCATCGTTTCAGTCGTGCCCCCTGCTGCGGCAATAGTTTGCCAGTTTGAGTCTCTATAAACCTTTAGTTCATGGTCATCTGAATCGTACCATAAGTCTCCATTTCCAAGTTGTGATCCTGAAGGTGTACCTGTCTGTACAAAAGCGTCACCCGCTAATTCATCAATTGCGTTCTGCATATTTGTAGAGGACATTTTACCTGAAGGAGTATAAACAATATCAGAAGCTACCGCTGCTGATAGTGCTGTATTTATTGTTAATGTTGTATCTGGAGCACTTGGAGTTACTACAGTTGATGATCCATCGGTTATTGTTAGTGTAATATCTGAAGATGCACTAATTGTTAATGAAGTTGCCATTATCGAGTTACCTCTCTACTAATAGTGGCTGTACCACCCATTAGTCTTGATACGACCGCATCTCCTGAAGTATATATCTCTAAATCGTAGACATACTCTCCCGCCGTAGCACTACTTGAAGTTGCTGCGGGAAGTTTCATTAAGATTTTCCCATTTGTTGGTGTAGGAATCGTACAAGTGAAACTAAATGCTGCACTTGAATCTTCAATATCTGCTCTGGCTTGCGCTCGAGCCGAGTAAGTAGTTAGATTCTTTACAGACCCATCTTCTTTTACTTCAATAGTAATGTTATAGTCTGATCCTTGATCAATCTCAATATTGTAAGTTGCTGCTGCCATATTCTTATTTTTCTCCTTACCCTCAATTATACTAAAATTAGGAAGCAATGTCAAGATAAATTTTTTGACACCTCCTCTAAAATTGAGAGTTATTTTGCGTTTATAGGGTTGATGATTTGACTTATGTCGTGAAATTGTGGCAGATAGCCACGACCATTATTCAGAAGTACTATAAGTTATAGAACCCCATGTTGAATGAGCTGCTCTATGTGTTTCATGTTCTGCTGCTGTTATCTGTATTCTATTTAATGTATATGTTTGCGAATCACCAAATTTATTTTCATTTGTTCTTTGTGTTTCTGCTGCACTTATATCTGGTCTCCAAGGATCAGCAGCCTTCGTTACTTGGTCTGTATTTACTATCTCCATTGAAGTTCCAGTACAGCCTAAATAATTATAGACAAATTCACCTAAAAGCATAAGTCTAGCAGTAGAGTGCCCTTGCCTTCTATGAGAAGGGTGAGTTGCCCCCATAACAAGTTCTACTACAAGATTATCTATTTTTATATGTTGAAAACCAATAGCGGTTCCATCTGCTTTTTCGGTAACCAACGTTATAGATTGAGGACTTGTCTTATTTGTAACTGCTGTTTTATTAAATCCTTCTGTTACATAGAGTAAGTTTGAAAACTCATTTACTCTTTGTGAATATGTATTACTTCCTACAGGGAAATCTTTTAATGTTTCTAAGATAAAACTAGAATCACTATCTGTTAAGGGTCTTATTTTATACCCATTACTTGATGTTACTGTTGCCATTTATTTTCCTCCTCCACTTACATTTAATAAAGAGAGTAACGCTGAAAGCGTTATTGTTGTACTACTTGCTGTATGAGTAACTACACAGGTTGCATACTTTTTATCATTTCCTGAAAGGTCAGTGATGCTACCTAATGTAAATCCAGTTGAAGAACCTGTAAATGCACAAGAACTTATATAATCATTATTGCTTGAAGATACATTAACGTATTGCCACTGAACAGTACAAGTTGCAGTAGAAGTACCACCATCAAAAGTTACAGTTATATTTTGTGATGTTCCTGTAGGTGAATAGCTTGCTCCATCTTGTGTAATCCATTGTACTGAAGATGCAGGACTCGCTGATAATATACTTGCATAGCTTATGGCAGCATTTTGTAAAGAAGATATACTAGTTAGGCCTGTTCCCCCAACATTAGCAGGTAGAGTTCCATAAGAAAAAGTACCACTACTTACGGAAACTGCTCCTGTTTTACTTGATACATCTTCACCAAATCCACCTCTTGCTTTAGCTAAAGTTCCTGCATTAGCATTACCCATATCTCTCATATCAACATTAGGTACATTTTCCAACCCAACGTGTTCTGCATCTACATTTGAGTTTAATAAAGTAGATACACTTGTTAATCCTGTTCCACCTCGACCTGTTGCTAATGTACCGCTAGTTACATTACCTATATCTCTCATATCTACGTTAGGAACGTTTCCTAAACCAATTCCTGCTGATGTTACGTTTACTTGTACCCAGTTTGAAGAACCTGTTGCACTTGCTCTATAAAGCTTATTTCCATCATCTGTATCTACCCATAAGTCTCCCACTGCAAGTGCTGTAGGTGCGGACGCTTGTCTAAAGACAGTTGGAATTACTGTGCCTCCACTTAAGCCAACATCTCCTACTGTTACATTTTCATTTTTATGAGTAGAATCTGCAAAGTCTGTAGTACCTGTGCCCCCTGAACCAGGAGGTAATGTTCCTGTAACTCCTGTTGTCATTGATACTGTAGTTGCTTTAAATTCTGCTAATGGATCAAGAGTATAATTTGTACTTCCATCTGTTGTTACTTTTGCTATTATTCCGTCTAACGTTAAATCTGGTATAAAACTTTGACGTGCTGCTGTAGCTCCTGAATAAGTTCTAGGGCTAACTGCATCTAAAATCATTGATGTATCTGAAACAATCGCAGCGACTCGAAAGTAGTCACTTGTTGCATTGTAAGATGTTCCTGAGCCTATCTTTATAAAGTCTCCTACAGCAAAATCTCCATCAAAATTTGTACTACTCCCTGTTAATGTAGGATCTCCTGCAGTTATAGAAACTGTACCGCTTGCTGCTGTTAAACCATTATTAGAGGCTCCTACTTCTGCCCAGTATGAAAATCTTGTTTCCACTCCTGAAGTTGGACTAGTAGATGTTGTATCTGTTTTTAGCTCTATTGCTTTTAAGTCTGGAACACTATAGTCTAGTAGTAAATAAGCTTCTGCGCTTGCTCCCATTCCATTAAAGTCTTGTGTGCCTTTTGCAGCACTTGCTGATGAAACTGCTAAGGTTTTACCTGTAGGAGTAGTGTAGTCATAAGTTTGTGAAGCTCCTGCTCCTATAGAGACAGTAGAGCTAGAAATAGATAAAGAGGAACTTATTTTTCCACCTAAAGGCACTTGATAAATTCTAGCAGCGGGGTGGGTAGCTAAGTTTATCCCTGTTGACCCTGTTACCGATACCCACTTAGAATAGCTTCCTATAGTATTTACAGTTCTAACTCTAACCCGATATCCTCCTGGTGCTATATCACCAAATTCAAAATGTTCGTTCTCTATTGATTCCCTTTCGTATACTCGCCTATTACCTTTATTAAACTTACTGCCAAAAGTGTGTTCAACTTCATAATTTGCTAAATGTTGATACCTAGTATTTATAGTATTTCCATCAGTATCGGTTTCTTGATTAGTAGGAGCAGTCCAACTTACAATGGCTTCAACTGATACTGAAGTATCATGAACTTTAGTTGTAGTAGTAGGAGCAAGACTTTCAGTTGTTTTATTTGATATAGATACTGCCACGCCTGTTGGAGGGGGCACAACATCTGTCACTTTAGGTCTTTTATATGTAGATACTTGAGATTTCCAACCTCTATCAACTTCATTAAATTTATTATCTGCGTACTCTAAGGCATTAATAGTGAATTCAGGTTTACTATTGTCTTCTGTTATATTAGTTACTTGATATTTTTTTGCACTTCCTGTTTCTTCTAAGTCTCCCGTTGTTGACGAAGAGATAACCAAAGCCCATATTACTTCTGAATTAGGCGTATCTGTAAAAGCACTATCAACAGTTAAACTGCTTACTGAACCTGCGCTTGTACTTACTGTCTGTTTTTCAACTCTTGAATATTCTGAAAAGTACGCCTGCATAGAAGCATTGCTAGTATTACGTAAATTTGACGTACCTTCTTGTGTTTTTACAAAAGTAAGTAAGTCTCCATTTTTTACACCTGTAGTATTAGAGGCTAAACCATTAACTTTAAAGGTAGCTTTAGTTCCAGAAGTTGTAAAACCTCCAAAATTAGTTACAGTAATGTCATCATTGTCAGTATATCCATAACCTTTATTATTGATACTAACATTTGATACAGCATTACTTGAAACTGTAACATCTACTATTAAGTCTTGTCCTGTTCCCCCTGTTGTTGGAATATTCGTATAAGTTCCATTTGTATAACCACTACCTCCAGATAAATTATCTAAAGCTGCTGCATGGCCTCCAAATGTTTGACCTGAAAAAGAAGCATCAGTAGTATCTGTTAAGTATACGCCTGGCTGAGGGTATATCAATGATAATTCATAACTTTTACCAGAAGCTAAAGTAATACTTCTATCTAGTGGAATAGTAGTTGTATTTCGAGTACCTGTACCAGAAACTCTTCCGCTAAACTGTACTCTGTGTCTATCTGCATCATTTACTTCTATAACGTCACCAGGTTTAAGAAACCCAGCATTTAATCCTGTTTTAAAACTAACAATTTCTTTTTGTAGCTTTTCACTTAGTAAGTGCCATTTTCCATATCTTTTTGCTTGCCCTTGTGAAGTACAGCCATACGCAACAACACTTTTCGTAACAAGTTTATTCATATCAACTATATTTTGAGTGTCCTCTACAATTTCTATATTTTGTCTATACATTATCTCTGGGTCATTCCAAGTAACCCTTACTTGGTTAGTTCTTAGTTTTTTTGAACTACCTGTATAGGTAAATCCTCCATCTATTACATTTGATTTATTAAAAACATAGACAGGGTCTTTTTCTCTATCCGTACTAGCAGTTAACTTTCCGTCATGCCAAAATAATATTCCTCTAAATACTGAAGCAAAATCTTTTAATACCTTAAAAGCTGCTTGGCTATCGCTTAAATAGATATTTGCTGAATAACGAGGCTCTGTTCCTCCCTTTCCATTAGCTACTAATTCATCACAATACTGTGCAATTTGATATAGTTCATATTTGTCAATATCAGAGGGGTCTATATGGTTTCCAAGACCATATCTTTTATTAGTACATAAATCATAAAATACCCATGCAGGATTATCTGTCCAAACTTTTTTAAAGTTAGGACTAGAGTAATCAAAAGTAGCAGTATCTCCTCTCATATTACCATCCCAATTTTGATAGCTTCCAGCGTTGGCTCCTGTAGTAACATTTCTAGTATAAGAAGGTTCTGAAGTACTTGTTAGTTCTTGTCTCCCATGATAATTAGTTGGAACTTGACATTTTATGCCTTTTATTTCATACTGTCGTGTAGGTAAAGTTGCACTAGTAAAATCTGTAGCATTCATAGCCATTCCAACCATTGCTGAATTTGGATAATGAAGCCATTCATTTACTTGAGCTTCTACTGCAAATAATAATGAATCATTTTGGTACTGCCAGTCATTTGACTGGGCAAGAGGGTTATCTGCAGTTACTTTTTTAATACGTATTCTAAAATTATCAAAAGGTTTATATTTTTCAATAGGAATATTCCATTCTTCAAAAAAAGCAGACTTACTATAAGTAACAATATAACCATTATTTGGAGTTTTATACCCAACACAATTAAAGTTAACAGGACCCCAAGCATGGTGAGTTTTTTGCATTCCTGTATTTTGCAAAAGAAGAGCATCTGTAGACCCTCGAGTATTTATTTGATCATCTGTTGGACCAACAACTTGAACAGAAGTATAGTTTGAACCATCATCTCTACTAAACTCAAAAAACATTTGAAACTCGGCATGGGCTTCAGCTTTTTCTCCCGCACTATCAGATTGTATTTTTTGGGCATACATACCTTGTGGAAATTTTATTGTAATTTTTAGATTATCTATGTCTTCTGGGCTTGCTAATCCTAGAGCTTTACTTCCAGTTCCTGTTGCAGTAATTATAGTATCGTTAGCTTGACCTTCTGAAGGATCATAGTCGCTAGTTAATTCTGTATCATTGTAATTACTGGGAATATTACTTAAGCTTGACCAATGGTTACTTTGTTTTAAAGCTTCATTTGGAGTAATAGCAAAAGATGATGAAGGCACATTATTAATAGGACGTGGAATAGCATGTTGATTCCTAGTTCCTGTTCTAACATTAATTTGTAGGTTTTTAAAATTTAAAAAATCGTTTAATGCTTCATTTTGAATATAAGGAGTAGATATTTGCCCTGCTCCTCCTGAAACACTTACTGCAGGAGCAGTTTCAACTGTTAAAGTAGTAGAACTATTATACGCTGTAACTTTACCGACATAGTCACAAGTTATTGTTTTGTGACTTACATCTGTAGTAATTGGAGGGCTAACTTCTCCAGAAGTTGCACTAATTAATTTTTTTAATGTACCTACATATTCTGTACCTGCTGGGCCTGCTCCATCTATTCTAATTCTAGGGTATAATCCATTTTTTGTGTTGCTATCTGCTAGCATGGCTGAAGTAAAAAAGTTTCCACTTGTAGTTACTCCTACTTTTCCAGCTGCGTCTGTAGTAGCTCCTGTGCTTGAGTTATTACCTGCTAGAGAAGCTAGAGCTTTTTGAATTCTTATATATCGTTGTCCGTCATCTGTTGAATGATAAGTGCTAGAAAAATCTGAAGGAACTGTAATAGTCGTATTACTAGCAGTACATGTGATACCATCTTTTGTTCGTTTAGGTTTGTAAAGATTCCAATTACCTGAGTCAATTAAAGCAGTACCATTTAAAAATATACTTGCTAAACCATTATCTAGACCTGCTATTTCCCCTTCTGAAAGCATATCATATACAACCGCAGACTGCTCCCTATTAGGATTAGTTAAATCCCAACTAGGCTTATCTATTAATTCTACTATTTGTTGTTTATCCTTTGCCATTACTATTCCTTTTTATAATTGATCGTACCAGTCAAGAGTTCCTTCATCTCCATCATACCCACCACCATCATAGTTTCCATTGTCTCCATTCCTTGCATTATGGTCTGGACTATATATTTCACCGTCCCATGCACTAGGATTATCACTACTAAAGACTAAGCCATTTGAAGGAGATAGTTTATCTACTCCAAATCCAAAATTTATAGGAGTTCCCCCTACCATTAATTTTCCATAACAAATAGGAACTGGTTGTCCATGTTTTACTGTTTGAGCAGGGCCTCCAAACATAGCCCCTTCTTCATCTTTGTCATTGGAAGGGTCGTCCATCATTAATTGGGTTACCCCTGCCAAAAGCATATTCATTCCTAGCATTTTTACTGAGTTTGCCATAAATACTTGCAGATCAGTTGCTCCTTTCGAAGCACCTGGCATATAGTAAGAAACTACAATTAAAACAATTGCTAGTAGTATTTTTTCAACTGCATTCAATTTTGAACCTTTAGGAACAGGAGTTACAACAATGTCTTCACCTTTTAAATTATTTAAAAGTAATTCTGCTTCTCCCAAAGCTTCTCCTGCAAGCTTAACAGAAAATTCTGCTTCAAGATCTTGTTCAAAATAATCTTTATATTTTTTGGGATTATTTGCATGAACAATCTTAAAAGCGTCAGCCACAGTTGGAGCATTAACAGTCCACTCTTTTCCGAGCGCCTCTCCTGCTGATCCTTGAAATATAAGTCTTCTATTCATTTGGTTTTAATATTGTTAAATCTTTGTTTGGTAAACTAAAAATATAATAGTCTAAATTTATAAAATTGCAATTTTGCCGATCTGTATCACTTGGGTCTGATGAACAATCTGGGTGGCTGTGAACGATTGCTAAAGGTTTCGATTTTAAATTTATCTTCATATACTCGATAGGGTCAAAAATAAAATCTTCATCATTTTTTGCAATATTCGTTACAGGATACCACTTATGTTCATCATTTTCTAGAACTATTACTCCGCAACCCTCTCTTGGGTATTCCCTGTCTAAGTGCGAAAGTATTTGTTCTTTAAGAGTATCGTTTAGCACCTGGAAATCCTCCAAATGGAAGAGACCATCTGTCTACTTGTGTAGTTTTCATAGTTGAACTCGCTGTCCCTGAACTTATAGGTTCTCCATTATATCTCATAGCACAACCTTTGAGTGTTTTACTACATGCGTCTCCCATACTCCAATAATTTCCTTCTCCTGGCGTTTGGTTTAAATTAGTTTTTCTAAGTTTCCAGAGTTTAGTTTGGCTATTTGCTTCATAAGAAACATAAGAATTTAAACGATCTTCTGTATAAGCATAATAAGTTGTACTATTAGACCATGCGGCATAAACTCGTATTCTATTAAAGTATACATTGTCATCATCAGGTGTGCCTGCGGTTGATTTAGTAGCAGCTTTTCTGCATTGCCAATATTCTGTTACAGTTTGACTTCCTGTTTGACTTCCATCAATATTATATCTAATAGCATCTGTTTTTGATGTTGAGTAATAGCCATTTAAAGTTAGTGTAGTTCCGTCTGAAACTCCTGAATACGCCGTAAAACTAGTCGTACTTGGAATAACAAATTCATCATCTACGTTTACCCAATTAGTATAAACTACTCCATCTACTGTTAGTTTTCCTTGCACATCCCAATTACAGCCCCCCACTCTATCTTCTCTTTCTTTATCAAAACTTGCTCCTTTATATATCCATGAACAAGCATTGGACATTGCATGTCGGTTTGGAACAGTTATCCCTACTAAATCATGCGGGGCCGCAAGTTCAAATGTTACAACCGCTGCATCTTCGGAAGCAACTCTATCAATATACCAAGTTTCCGTTGGAAACTCAACAGGAGGACTCTGATCACTTGCTTCTCCATAAAGATATTTTACAAGTGTAGTTCTTCGAATAACTTTATTTCCTAATAAATCATCATTTGATAAGTCTCCTAAAGCGTCTCCAAAAGTTGAAAGAACATTTGCTACTGTCATTTTTGGTCTTGGTAATGCTCCTCTACTTGCTTTTTTAAATCCTACCATATGTATAGGAAGTGCAGTATACGTTCGAATTGTGCTAGGAGTAGTTTTATCTCTAAACTGAACAGTACTTAAGTCAGCTTCTAAGCCACTATGAAAATAAATACTTGAAGAAGAAGTTAATTCTATTTCATAAAGCTGAATTAAAGCCGAGCTTGGACTTTGCTTCTGTAAATCTTCTACTACTTTTTCTACTGGATAGGTCATGCTTCATATACTCTTCTAAATGTTGCTGTAGCAGAATAGTAATCCCCAAAACTATATGTTTTATTCCATGCATCACAAATTACTTTAATTGCTACTTCATTTCCTGACTCATTTGTATCAGGAACTGTGTATGTAAATGCTGTAACTCCTCCTTTATTTTCAAAAAATGCTACAATATCATCTATTTCTTCTTTTGTTCTATTATTAAAAGTTATAGAGTAAGACTCCTCTAAGTTATTAATACCATTTGCTAATCTTTGTTCATACCCATCGCCAAATTTTGCTAGATGCACTTTTGGTTTAGAGCTTCTTCCCATTGATTTGTCAGGTCTTCTGACTGTACTTGTTAAATCTGTAAATCCTACTGCCATTTTACTGTCCTCCGAATGGGCTTAATAAGCCTCCAGGTAATTGTTGATTTGCTATTTCGTCTGTTACTGCGGTTTGTATTACTATTCCTAGTGCTTTTGCACTTTCATCATCAGTTGTAACGTCTCCTCCGCCTTCCATATTTACATTAATTGTAGTGTTATAGTTACCACCTACTCTTTTTCCTTTTGGTATTACAATTTCACCAGGTGTTAACATTGCTGGTACTGTATCTCTATTTCCTGTTCCTGGTACGAATTGTGCTCCTGCAGGGCCTGTTCCACTTGCGTATTTTCTTACCATTCCACCTTTTGCTCCGAAGCCGAATAAGGAGAATAGCAAATCAAAAGGCGACGTTGCAACCTTGCTCATTGTATTATTCATAGATATTAAAGATTGCATCATACCGTCTTTTGCTGGAGCCCAGTCGCCGAGAAGCGCATCTAGATTTATAGCTCCAGCCTCTTTGTTCCATATTTTAGGATCAATTTCTACGTCTCCAAGTACATCCTCTTGTCGTGGTTTAGGAGGTCCCACTATTCCACCACCGCCTCCCAGAGCTTCAATTAGCTTAGCTATACTCTCCGAATCAATAGATACATGCATTGGGTTCTTTTCTGTTCCAAGTTTCTTGTCTATATCTGCTTTTAGTGCCTCAGCTGCTTTCATCTTCTCATTGCTGTCAATAAGTTTTTTCCTTCTAGCATCGCCACCACCGCCTCCCATTCCAAATTGTGAAAATAGGTTATCCCATAGACCACCTATTAATCCTTTATTTTTGCCTCCACCTTGTTTCATATCTTGCAATGCATCATCTCTTAAGGGAAAGTATAACCCTAAAGCATCTCTATGTGCATTGAATGCTGTATTATAAGATTGATCACCGAATAGCATTGTCATCAAATTATTAGTTAAGTAATCTGCCATTCCTCCAGCGATAGTATCTTTTAAGCCTTCAACAATATTTTTCATTGCATCTTTAACGCTACTATTTTCTTTAAGTATGAGGGCTTTTAATTCACCTGCTACTCCTGACTCTAATTTTCCTTTTGCTTGTTCACCTGTTTGTTGCCATATAGATAATCTTTGTTGCATAATTTCTAGTTTTTGATTTTCTAGTTCTAATTCCATTTTTCCAGCATCTATTGCGTGCATTAAAGTTTCTCGCTTTGTTTTATCTTGTGTAAGGAATAGTTGGTACTCTAAACCTTTTAATGCTATTAGTTTTTGATTCCATGCTTCTTCGGCTTTTAAAAGAGCAAGCTTATCTTTTGTTAGTCTTCCTGCTTTTGTTCCGTCTGTTCCTAGCTTTGCTGCTTGTATATCATATGCAAGCGATCGTTTTTTCGATTCAGCCGTTCTCTCTTGCATCTCAGTAAGTTCCTTTGCTAATAATTTTACTACCTTTAAGGTATCTTTAGTTTCTTTATCAGCTTCATTTGTATATTTTATAATTAATTCATATTGTTTAAGAATTTTTTCAAAAGGTAGTTTTGCATAAGAAGTTACTTGATTATTAATTTCTAAATTTAATTGCTTGTAAGCCTCTGTTAAGGCTTTAGAATTTTGCATAGCTTCTACATGTTTATTTCCTAAATTTAATAGTTCTTTTCCCGCTTCTTTACTTAATTCACCAGTCTTTATCAATTCCTTTGCAAACTTATAAAATACTTCATCAAATACACCTAATGAAGCTAGAGTTATTGCAAAAGCCTTAGTCATTCTCGTGGTATCCTGCTCCATCACCATTGCTTCTTGAATAGCTTTCATGCTACCGTAGATATCTGCACTATTTATTGCATTACCTGCAAATTCTACTTTTTCTTTATATGAATCCAGTAATTCATTTTGTCGGATCCAAACCATATCCATTTTTTTGAGTTCGACATGTAGTGTTTTTTGAGAGTCTACAAAGGTTTCCATCTTTTCTTTTGCGGATTCTATTGCCTCATCAACAGGGTTAAAAAATCTATAAACTGCTCTAGCTGCATCTATAGCTAAAGATATGAAAAATAAGATACCACTTGCTTTAAACGCTAAATTCATGGCTTTTCCCATTCCCACAGTTATACCTACCATAAGCCCTTTAAATCCTACATATGCTTGTTTTACAGTTGCGAATCCTACTAAGTAATGATTTTTCCAACTAGTAAGAGCTGCTTTAGATTTCTGCATCCAACCGATTTCGCCTTTCACCATAATTTTTAAACGTCTTCTTTGTGAATTAATAATATCTTGGTCTGCTTTTGCGTATCTACCTGTTCTTTTTTTAACTCCTGCATCTATTTGTTTTTGGGCGTGATCTAAAGCTCTTTTTTCTCCTGCGAGTCCTCTTCCTGTAACATTTCCTTCACCCCCGTATTTTTTTGCTGTAGAGCTATATTTGCTTTGAGTTTTTTCAAAATTCTGTCTTCTATCCTCCATTGCTTTTTTATCCGCTTTTACTGCTTCTCGCACGTTTCGCTTTTCGTCTTCAAGAGCTCTTTTATTTCGATCTACTACGTCTCGCATTTTATCACCCCAACTATTTAAAGCAGGAATCATTAACTTAAGAATTTGACCTGCAAAGAGTGCCATTCCTAAACCGAATGTAATCATATTTTTCGAAAAGAATATAGCTACAGGTTCTAATACTCCTGCTAAAAAGCCTTTTAGTACGTTTGTTAAGTCGTCAAAGGACTTCGCAAACTTATTAAAGGCATTAGTGCTTGGCTCCATAATAGCATTGATTTTCTCATATTTATCCGCAGCTTGTCCTAAAACTTCATTAGTTACGGCTTGGGTTTTTTCAAATGTAGTTAACTCTTCCTTACTCTTTCCTAAAGCTGCAGCGTATTTCTTAGTTGCTACTTCAAGTCTTAAAATAATACCTAATTCATCTAATAGTTCGGGTTCTGCTTTTGTAGTACCTCTAATTAACCTATTAAAAGAGTCTGTTAAATCTCTACCTAAGGCTATAGATACTTGTTTTGCGGCATTACCTAATCTTTCTAATTGTGAAGGGCTAAGTCCAGCAGCCGTACCAATAGCTACAGCTTGTGCTGCTTCTTTAAAAGTTATTTGTGCATCTGTAGCCTGTATAATTCTTTTTGTTAAAGATTCATAAGCTACCCCCGTAGCCATTCCAAAAGCTACTTGCCCTTCTCTTAACATACGATAATCAGCAGCTTCAGATAAAAACCTAAATGCGGCTCCTAGTGCGAAAACCTGCGCTGCTAATGTTGCATAAGCAGGAACTATGCCTCCTGTAACTCCACGAGCCATATTTGCAAAGTTTTTTGTACTATTTGCAGTTTGAATTGTTCCTTTTTTCGTAGCGTAAGTAGTTTTATCGGTTTCTTTTCCAAGCGTATTTATATCTTTACCTGCTTGTTTAGCCTCTCTACCTGTTTTCTTCAGCGTACCGCCGTCTTCAACTTTTAACTTACCTTCTACTTCAAATGTCTTTTTCTTAGCCATGCTTTCTTGGTATCTGAGGAGTCGTTACTCCCTTCTTTGCTGATCTTAGTTCAGCATCTTGTTTTTTCTTTAGTTCTTCATTAATAATTTTACTTTTAAAGTGATCAATTGCTTTTATAAAAACTATAAATACTTTTGGTTCCTCTACTTCATATATTTGAAATAAATGTTGTAAGTCTGTATAGTCTTTCCCCATATAACTACCTGAAGAGCCGTCCCACCTATCAGATAGTAATGAGTATATATAAAGACTTAATAAAACTTCTTGTGGAAAAATATCACCGCTGATAAGCCTTAAAGTTTCAGTTTTAGGCTCTCTTTTCATATTCTCCATAATTTTTAAATAAGATTCTTCATCTTGATATGGAAGATTAAATTTTTTCTCAAGTAAATTGTGAATTTCTTTTACTTGATCTAAGTAAAATTTTCTAAGTCACCTACTACTTCGGTTACCCAAGTATCAAAATCAGTTGAGTTTTTCATAAGAAGTTGTGAATTTTCTTGTGAAAAGGGTAACTCATCATTATCATTGTAATTAGTTGTATCAACAAGTACAATTGTTTTAAGTATTGAGTAAGTTAGTCCTTTCCAACCTTTGATAACTGACTTAGTATATACTTCTAAAAATTTTTCTTCATCTAAAGTTTCTTCAAAAGCTCTAGTCTTTTTATTAAATTTTTGTTTTAAACATTTTCCTCTTAGCTTCATAAGTTCTTCTCTTGCTAAATAAGTAAGAGAGACTACGAATCCTTCAACTCCGGGATAATCAACATCTACTGTTTTACTCGGTGTCATTAGGGTTGCTAGGGAAACGGGTTGTTGTGTTGTTTGTTCGTTCATGCTGGTTTGTTTCCTTATATAATTTATTGTTGTTAAAAACGTTAGGGCGGCGTACCGCCCTAACAGCCTAGTTATGCGTTTACGTCTTTTCCTGTAAAGGCGAATACTGAGATCTCGTCTGTTGAGTCAAAGTCGCTTGGTAACGCATGGAAATTAGTTTCCAAAGAAATTACTTCATCAATTGAATGAGTTGGTACTTCTAAGTGGCACGTTGGCATCGTGATTAAGCAGAAAGGCGCAGCCCCTGCTCCAATATCAAACGATAAACTAAAGGAGTTCTGAATATCACTAGTAGCTTCTACTAGGTCTTCATAAAACTCTGCACTTGATGTACTAGATGCATTATCTAGATAACAAGTAAAGTTTCCACCGATTGATTTACTTCCTGTAACGTGTCCTAAAGGTTGATTAACAACACCTAGAGTTTCTGGAGTTAAATAAGTAAGATTATTACTCATAGTAATATTACCACCTGTTAAAGTAGTAGCATATGTTACTGAACTTCCAGAAGGGTCTCCTGCAATTGTTAAGTCTGATACTCTGTTTCTAATGAAACCTGAAGTATTAGATATACCCTCATAGATTAGTGCATCTGACGATGATAAATTAAGAGTTGATTCTTCTGAAATTAGTTTTCCGTTTCCAGACCAATTTACAGTAGCAATTCCATCTAAATCAAAGTCAAATGAAGCTTCTGATACTGAACAATCAGCGATTTTATAAATCATCTGATTAGCAGTAGCAGCACCTGTAGTATAGTTATACGCAGCTGCAGCTTGAGAGGCTCCCATTATAAAGAATAAATCAAAAACACCTATGGTAGCTTTATTTGCAGTACTTTGAGTTATATCAAGATTTGAAGTATCTGAAGTGATACCCGCATTTCCAGTTTGCCCAAAGAACATAGCCCACATAGCTTCTGATACTTCACAATGTGCTCCATCTGTTCCACTTGCTTTTCCTG
>VTLG01010678.1_pt1 | contig 15234 bp, 9 predicted proteins | sample 4694571 | NCBI WGS metagenome assembly VTLG01 (sample SAMN12604809, study PRJNA352737) | marine metagenome | biome: ENVO:00000447; feature: ENVO:00000209|ENVO:00000569|ENVO:01000036; material: ENVO:00002151; isolation source: viral sequences binned using virsorter ...
AACATGAGCACTGTTACCTGTTGCAGCATTATGGTCATATGCCCAGTTAGAACTAATAGCTTCGTTAGTAACACCGTTTACGGGTGTATCGTCTATACTTACTTGAGTGTTAGTATCAGGAGGTACTTGCCATGAACAGCTTCCGTCTCCATCAACACGTAAGAACTTAGTTGTACCTGTTTCACCTGTTGATTTTATTCCTGTACCTTCATCCTTATCAACGGAAGCCCATGCAGAACCATTCCATGATAATACATTTCCCGTAGATACAGTCCCTGTAGTTACATCTGATAAATCATTTAGTGCAGAGGCACCACCACCAGAAGCAGCAGCCCATTTAACACCAGTAGCTTCACCGGAATCAGCAGTTAAAACATAATTATTAGTTCCTACAGCTAAAGCAGTAGGATCTCCTGATCCATCTCCAACAAGTAGTTCACCTTTACCATCAAGGTCAGAGTTCATCACAGCACCTGCCGAATCTACATTCGTAGCGTCAGTGACATCAGCACTACCTTCTATACCATCTAACTTACTCTTTAAAGTATTAGTGAAGTTATTCTGTGTTAAACCTCCGTCTCCAACTGTATAAGTAGTATCATTATCTGTTCCCCAAGCAGCTGTGCCAGAAGAGGAATACTTTAATACTTGACCTGAACTACCTCCAGCTGGTATATGGTTAACTGATGGGTGTGTGTAATTGTTAGCACTAGATGCTATACCGTCTAACTTAGTACCATCTACTGATAAATCTCTACCATCAACAGTCTCTGAACCAGACATAACAATATTGCCAGTCATAGTACCACCGCCTAAAGGGAGTTTTGCAGCGATACTATTTGTTACTGTTGTTGAGAAATTAGCGTCATCTCCTAATGCAGCAGCTAACTCATTAAGTGTATTTAGAGCACCTGGAGCAGAATCTACTACACCTGCTACTTCAGTATCTACATATGCTTTAACTGACTGCTGACTCGGTACCTTAGTAGCCGAGTTAGATGACATATTATCTTCATCTACTAAATCTGAAGATATAGCATAATTATTAGCTGAGGCTGCAATACCAGCTAACTTAGTTTTTTCTGCATCTGTATATGCATTAGTATCTGATTCACCCTCATAAGCTGATTTGATTTCAGCACCAGTTTGATCAGCTGTAGCAGAAGCTTCTATACCATCTAATTTAGTTTTAAGAGTATTAGTGAAGTTATTTTGAGTTAAACCACCGTCTCCTACTGAATAAGTTGTATTGGTATCTGTAGGTACCGCCCAAGTTAATTCATCTGTTCCATCTTTATATTGTAGAAATTTTCCATCAGAAGGAGAATTACTAATTTTTAAATTAGCTTCATCAACTACGTTATCTGTTATTGTTGTAGCTCCATCACCTGAAGATGTGACTTCACCTGAGTGATTAGGGTGTGAGTAATTGTTTGCACTAGCTGCAATGCCGTCTAACTTTGTATGATCAGCGTCAGTGAAAGCATTAGTATCTGACTCAGCTTCATAAGCAGATTTAATTTCTGCACCAGTTTGGTCAGCAGTTGCTGAAGTCTCTATACCGTTTAGCTTTGTATGATCTGCATCTGTAAATACGTTTGAGTCAGTAGCAGCTTCTACTGCTGTTCTAATCTCAGCGTCTGTCTGATCTGCTGTAGCTGAAGTTTCTATACCATCTAACTTTGTTTTATCTTCATCTGTCATTACTCCCCAAGCTGATGTTGTAGCTGCAGGTAAAGCTGTATTATTACCTGACGAGGACTCGATAGTTAAAGAAGTATCATTAGCTGTATTAGTTAGATTTGTTGCGGATGAAGTAAGACCATCTAGTTTTGTTTTATCTTCATCAGTCATTAATCCCCATGCACCTGTAGTAGCTGCAGGTAAATCTACATTACTACCTGATGAGGATTCAAGTGATAAACCAGCTCCAGAAGTAGTATAAGATAGGTTTGTTGAACCACTACCACTACCTCCATCACCAGTTACATCGATTAATTGAGAACCTTCTTTTACATATAATTGGTTCTGGTCTTCAGCATAAACAATTTCACCTTCTTGTATATCGTCTATGCTGGCATATAAATTTGAATAGGAACCCCTAGCTAATTTAATAGGGGTTCTAGTTGCTGGGGTTGCCATAATTTAAGATCCGAAATCGCCTCCATCGAATGTGTCTGAAACTGTTACTGATGATGACCCGTTATCAAAATTACCACCATCCATAAAGTGACTTTGTATAAAAGAACTGAGTGTATAGTGTGCTGAACCAAATCTACCGTAGTGGATACTTTCTACTAGCCCTGCATCTGAGGGCCAGCCTATATTCTTGCCATTGGCATCATAATTTCTATAAGTCATAATTATATATCCACAGTTATAGTGCCCATTGTTTCTTGAGCAGTGAACCAACTTACACCTCTTTCAGCAACGAGGTTTGCAGTAGCTGTATCAGCATCAGTTTGAGTTCTATTTATATAGACAACTGATGCTGAAGATACAAATATTTGTATAGTATATTTAATTTTATTAGATGTACTAACAGTATTTATACCATGAGTATGTAATAAACTTGGTATATTTAAAGATGCTGGTGTTCCTACATCTGCATCATCCCAAGAAGGAGCCCCTGGATGTAATGTAGGGATTCTATTAGATCCTTCTATACCTACATGTAGATTTGTACCTTTATTTTCATAACCTGATGAACCATCACCTGAATTATGTATTGCAGAACCATTATAGTTATTAGTTAAATATGATGTTGATTGTACTACATTACTGCTATTTAAAACTTCAGCTTTAATTCTAAAATGGTGTTGATAATCTGGAAGAGTAGATTCATATGACATACAAACACTTAATTGTATTAAACTAGAAGATATCTGTGGAGTTATAGTTACAGTTATAGGAGTATCGTGAAATTCCTTTGCTGTTAAATTACCTGAAACTGTTGCTGCTGCATTTGGTTCTGTTATACCACCACTTGCTATACCATATGATTTAACATATACATTAGATTGTACATTCGGTGTAAACCATTCAGGAGCAACTCCTAGCTTATTAGTTCTTAAATGTTGTCCAGCTGTACCTTTAGCTAATCTATCCCAGGCATCATTAGCTGTACCATAAACTATATCTCCTTGTACTATAGATAAATTAGTTTTACTAGGTGTTACAGCATTATCAGCTATCATACCTGTTTGCAGTTGAATAGCACTAACATCACCTGTACCAGAAGCAGTTCTACCTAATAATGTATTTTGAGCTACGTCTGCTATTTTAGGTAAAGTGATAGCATTATCAGCTACCATATCTGTAGCTACTTGTACTTCTTGTACTTCACCTGCTGAAGCTCTACCTAGTACTCTATTACCAGTTACTATGTCTTGTATCTTAGCATAAGTAACATTATCATCAAGTATTTTAGACTGAGTAACAGCATTATCTACTATAGTCCAATTATTACCTAGCACAGCTATATCATCTTTAACTCCATCAGTCACTGCAGTACTAGTTACTTCAGGTAACTCTTCTACTTTATGTCTTATTTGATCGAAGCTACTATTTAAATCTGCAGCTGTTATAGTACTACCAGCATTAAATGTATTAGCAGCTGTAGTGACATCTGTTACTCTTTTAATAAGTATTTTATCACTATTCACTAGTGTATATCCAGTAAAAGTAATAGTTTTATTAGATTCAGATATAGAATAATGTGTATCAGCTGTTTTCTTAGCGTATATCTTAGCTGTCAGTTGACCACCTTCACCTCCATCTAAATTAGTAAGAGATATATTAGGAGATGTAGTATAACCTGATCCTACGTTTAAGTTTGTATTAACTAATGCAGTAGCAGGTGAGAGTTCTGTACCATCAGTTCCATAGATTGATCCATCTATCCTACCGCTATTGTTAGCATCTTGACCTACTGTTATCCATAAATCTGGTGCTGTACCATCTCCACCAGAAAATATTAATTTTTCAGCTGCATTTCTAGCTCTATTAGTATAACCAGCTCCTTTATCAACTACTTCTATTTCTTCTATTTTACCTTTACTTATATATACCGCTAGGTCTCCTTTCTTTATAAAAGGAAGAGTTATACTATGAGTTTGAGTTACGTCACCTGATGACCCTATTGAAATTGTTTGTTCTGTTGCCATTGTTATTTATGCATGGTTAAAATGTTTGCAGTTTCTCTTGTTTTAGCTTGACGCTTAAGGTCTTTATCTAGCTGTTCTGCTTTTAGTTCCTGAACATCTCTATCCATAACAATAGTAATCCAAGCTGCACTTCTAGCTTTATCGAAAAGTTTACCTATTATTATATTATGATAGTAATCTTTACTCTCATATGCAGCTCTATTACCATCTCTTATATCTTTATGCATCTCTGCAATAGAAGCTATAATTCTAGGGTCTTCAGCTAACTTATCAAGGTCACGTTCTAGATTCTGCATACCTAAAGCCTTCTGGAACTTAGATCTAATGATTGGTGAATCAGTTAAATTAGTACCATCTGGACCGTAGTAAACAGACAAACGTAAATCGTATCCACTATCGAATAATAATTTTCTACCAGGTGAAGGATTAAGATTTAATTGTATTGGACTCCAAGCATTCCACATTCTAGTAATAGGATCCCAATCTCTAATAGGTGTGTTGGGTTTCAGCATATCCCATTTAATAGGTAATGGTTCACTAGCTATATATTCAGTTATTAAGTTCCTATTTCTTATAGCATTATCAATACCAGAGCTTAATTCTCTAGTATATGGTGTGAATAATTTACCAATCTCATTTCTTAAACCAGCTAAAGGAATTGTATTATTAGCAATATTAGCTATAATACGTTCTGCTTGTCCAGGTCTACCTCCTACTAGATCTACAAATTGCTGCATACCAGCAAGATATGACTTACCAGTAACACCTTGAGCTAGTAAAAGAGAAACTTTAAGAAATTGATCTTCAGTCCACTCTTCTCCCATTAATAGACTAGCATCACCGATATCAGCTATCATAGAGAATATTTGGTTGAATGGTTCAATAGAATCATATCCAAAAGATATTCCTCCTAATGTCAAGTTCCTTTGTTTATAACCACCATCTATCCATACCTGTCTAGTTTGCCTATCAACAGGACCATTACCAGTTAGATCTCCTCTCATCCAAGCTTGAATAGCCATGAATACAAGAGCAGAACCCATAGCAAATCTACCTGTCTGCAATGCCTTAGCATTAGCAAGTTCAGCAGCATTAGTTATACCATATTTAGCGACAGCATCTAAGTTATTAGGAGTAGCAAAAGCTATATCATTAAATTCTTTAACTAAGAAGTTAAATCCAGGTGTATGTTTAGCAGTTAATTGTAAACCATTTACTCCAGTTCTAGCGAATAGGAAGAAAGGTTTAGCCCAAGGATTAGCTTGGAATACTTGGTTTAGACCACCAGCAAATCCAGTTAATTCTTGTGTAAGAGTAACTTCTTTACGAGCAAACTTAGTAGCTTCATCAATTATATCTCCATTAGAATCAAATATCTGACGATAGAAATCATCTTCATAGAATCTAATTAATTCTGGAGTTATTTCAGTATAAGCTGTTAGTTTACCTTGAGCCTGAGCATCCATAGCAGACCTCATAGCCTTCTCTCTCATCTTAGCTCTACCTAATATATAAGCAAAAGCATCATCAGTTGCAGCCATTAACTTAGTGGAGTAAGTTAAGAAGTTAGTATTGTTCATATTCCTAGCTAGATTAGCCATGTTGAACCATGCTCTATCTCCTATAGAAGCTCTTCCACTATCTTCAGCCCATCTTCTTAAAATTTCCCAGTTATCATCGCCTTTAGTATATTCAGCAAATCTTGTTTTAACAGTAGATAGATCACCTTTCCAGTATGAATTTAACCTAGATTTAAATAAGTCAAATGATTCTGGTATGGCTTGTACCATAGCATTCATGGAAGCTAATCCTGATCTAAGTGTAACAGAATCTCCAGTAAAAGGATATCTAACAACACTACCTATAGCAGTAGACATAGGTCTTAGGAAGGTTGCTGTGCTTGTACCCATCATAGCTCTCATAGGGGTCTTAGGACCGCTTAGGATGCTGTGTATCATTACACCTTCTAGTTCCCTCATAACAGCACCAATCTGTGCTTTACCTTCAATCTCTCCGCCTTTGATCATTTTTCTAGCCCATGCATCAAAGTCATCTAGACTATTAACAGTTTGCATAGAAGAGAATGCTTCAAATAGAGCCATCAATAAATTATCATCTTCACTCTTATTAACGATATTAAGTATAGATTGAATAGACTGTCTTGTATCGGACATCTCCTTAGAGAGTGTCTCTTTTAGATAGCTTCTTCTTTTACCTGCACCTAATTCCCTAAAGTTTTGTGATTTAACAATTCTAGCTCTTTTAGTTTCTGTTAGAGCTACCATCATAGTATCTACTATTTGATCTAATGGGCCATCAATACTATTAAGATTAGCAAAGTCTGCTATTTCTCTACCAGCTATACCTCTATCTCTTATCTCTTGTAGTAAAGTACCAATAACCATATCAGCTACTACTACATTTTGACTTGTAATAGTTTTAATAGCATCATCTGTACCACCATCGTATATATCGAATGATTCAAATAGTTCTTTTAAGTACTCTTCAGCTGGCATATCAGCTGGATTCCTACCTTGTGTTATACGTTGATGTGAGATAATAGAATCACCAAAGACTTCAACTAGTCTTCTCCTACTACCACCTACACTATCTAGTACCTTCTGAAATCTTTCAGTACTCATTAATCTTTTCAGAGTTTGTTCAGCAATATCAGGATCTACATTACCTTCTCTTGCTACTCTTTCTTTCATAACAGGTCTTACAACAGTACCAGAGGATCCTTCTTCAGAACCCCATTCTGACCTCTGTCTCTTCTGTCTCTCCCATACTATGAATGGATCATCTTGAGAGTAATGTGCAGCTTGTTCAGGGTTAGCTATAGGTTTATTCTTACTACCTCTGAATTCAAATTCATTTCTTCTTAGTTCTTGTAATCCTTTTCTAAGGGTTTCAACCTCTACACTTTTACCTCTATCAACTGCAGATTGTAATACCTTTGTTGAACCTTTACCTAAAAGTATTGTAGCACCGTCAAATATAAGACCAATACCCATACCTTCAGTTATATTCTTTACTTTCATCCAGATAGGATGATCAGTATCTTTAGTACTTATTGGAGTATCTACCCAGCCATAGCGGTCTCTTAGCATACCTAATGCATTATGTCCATCTGATTCCTTAGATATCAAATCAGACACAGCACCGACACCAGCAGCTCTTACTAGACTATTAGTAGCTAAACCTGCAGTAGCTAATGCTGTTCTACCTAATGTTAATTTAGCAGTAGGTATTATAGCAGCGGCCAATGTACCAAAGTGTACTGTACCTCTAGCTAATTTACCCCACCATGTTTTAGTTTCATAGGTATTACCCATGTTTACAAAAGGATCCCACTCAGGTTTGTATTCTCCTTTTTCTTTTCTTTCTCTTTGAATTTCTCCTGTAATAGCATCAACAGTACGTTCTGGAAAGGTGGTAATAGAGGAGAGTGTATCTTGTACACCTCCTGCACCGATTGATTGAAATTCTTTTGCGTATGCCTTAGCACCCCATTTTTCAGCGTTTCTTGGGTCTTCTTGTTCTGATACAGCTTGCTGTTCTACTGATTGCTGTTGTTGTAACAGTTGTTGTTCAGCTTCTTGGTCTGTAGATACTTTATCTAAATACCTTTGCTGCTTCTCAGCTTCTTCAGAAAGACCTTCTACGCTTACATTGTTTGGATTTATTTCCATTAGTAAATTATTGTGTTGATTCTTCAATTTGTTCTAGAACACTAGGATCTAGAATATCATCTAACATATCTATAATTTGACCTATAGGTGCAGTGCGTACCCATTCTTCAACATCTTCTGCACCTTCTCCTGTAAAGAATCTTTCTAACACTCTACCGAAAGCATTAAAATTACCTTCATCATCTGTTAAAGCAGACATAACTAAATCTCTTGTACCTGCCCCTGCTTTATATAAACCAGTTTGTTCGAAAGATTCCTGAACATCTACTGGTTGACCTAGAGTAGCAATATCAAATTTCAATTTCTCTTCTACTTGTACAGTAGCTAATTCAGGTAACATATTCTGAGGAGAAGACCATGGATTAAAATCAGGTACAGTTTCCTTATATTGATTCATTAAATCTTCATCAATAACATTAATTTTCATCCAATCCATATCTATAGATCCAAACTTATGTTGCTCCATGTTTTGCTGTAATGTATGACCATAAAGCATATTGGAATCTAACCCAGGTTGATTAAGTATTTTTAATGCCCATTCAGGATCTTCTGACTCAGCTATTACTTTAAGTGTATTAGCAGGACTAGGCTTACCTAATAGAAGATCTTGTAATTCTGTATTTACTAATTCTCTTTCTGGTATAGGTTTGAGAGTCTTTTCATCTATAAATCCTGTAGCTATGAGTCTCCTTTGAGCTATTTCATATGGACTCAGTGTTTTCCCGTTTTCTTTAATTGTTGAATTTGTACGCCAAAAAGTGTAATCAATTTGTTCACCTCTACTTATTCTTGCAGAATTATCTGTTAAAGATTTCAGTTCTCCATCATTAAGAGGTACAGTTAAATTAATTAAACGACTGTCTTTACTTAACTTTACTTTAAAATCTATAGCAGCAGCAGTATCAGTTTTATCTTCTACTTTACCGTCAAACCAATCTTTAAAATCTGGTGTTATTGCTTCAAGAGTTTGTTTATGTAACTCATTGTCATCTATATTAGGATTACCTAATAATATATTACCACGTTTTTCTAGATAAGCTTCTGCAGCTTTCACTTTTAATGCATCTAATCTTACATTATAATCAGGTGGTTGTGTTTTTGTATCAGGGAATGCTTCCTTACTCCAATCTGTAATAGAAGCTTTAGTTTTTCCTGTAGCATCTTCTATTGAAATTCTCTTTTGACTAGCAGCTAACATCTTTTTAAATTCTTCAAGATCTTCTGGGTCTGTTATTCCTCTGCCATCTTCTTGAGTAACATAACCAGTCTTAATAAACTTAATCTTAGCTGAATTAAATGCACTCTCTGATCCCTTCTCTAATCTAGTCTTTAGATTATTTATTGTCTCTTGACCTTCTGTTAAAGGATCACCTGCATTTACACCTAAGTCATCTGAAAGAAATTTCTTATAACCAACTTCTATCTCTAAAAGTTTTTCTAATGTTAACTCTCCTAATGGTATAGAGGATAGATTTACATTTAACCATGCACCAGATTTCTCTTTAATTTCTGCTGTACGTCTTTCAAATTCTGCTGTAGCTATAGCTTTCCTTCTGTTATCTAGTATACCTGCTTCTTTCCTATTTTCTCCTATAGTTTTATTAGAACCATCACTCCATTTCTGACTATAATCCTTTATTTTAGCATATATATCATCAGTAATAGCTTTCTCATCAAGACCTTCACCTAAGAATTTAAAACCTTCTCCCCAACTTTCAGCTCTAGTTTCATGGTATGGGTAGTACTTATTAAGCCAATCAACAAAGGTTTTACCAGGATCTTTAGATACTTTTAGATCAGTAAAAAGCTCTTCTTTCCTTGCGTCTACAGCTGCTTCTTCTTGAAATATACCCTGCCTAATAGACCACTTTTCACGTAACTCCTTATAGAGTTCATCTAATTTAGGTTTTACATGTCTAGAGTATTGCTGGACACTTAAACCGTCTTCACCTACATCTTCTAAAACTGACCCTATTCTGTCTCTAAAGTTTTCTGTAAATTCATCTAAACTAGTTGCACCTTGTATATGATCCCAAACATATCCTTCATATACTTTTTTTACTGTGTTTCCATAATTTACAGCATACGCTTTATCTCTATCATGACTAGTAATAGTAACAGAATTTAGAATTTCTCGATCATCTTTAAGTTTTTCATTTATATCTTTCTGCCTTTCATTTTTTAATTTTTCTGCTTCTTCTGCTTTTTCATTTATTCCATTAAATGTTTCATTATCAGTACCTATTGATTCTCTAAATTCTTTTGTCTCTTTAAATTGTTTGTGGGCTTTTAGTATTTTTGCACCAGCTGGAATTAATTTATATAAATCCTCATTAAATTTCTCTCTTGCTTTTAAATATAATTGATTAACTTCCATTTGTTGTTGGAAGTGTCTAGCCATTACTTCTGCATTATTATTGATGGCTACACCCATAGACTCAGAAAGATCTGGTGTAGTCTTAGCATAGTTAAACTTGCTAAGGTCTGTATTAAATGAAGATGTCATAATTAATAATCGGGTATTAGTGATCCTGCAGTTGACAAACCAGCACCCCATGCAGCACCTACTGCTTCAGATGCTCCTAATAAAGTAGGGTTAGCAGTCACTACTGCTCCACCAATCATCAGACCCATTTTAGCCATTTGTGTTAGTTTATTCTTTTGAGGTATTAAAGTTGCTGGTGGCTTAAGAGGAGGTAATCCTAATTTATCCCTAGCTTGAGATTTATAACTGAGGTATTCAAGTTCAGATTTTCTATAACCTTTAAACAAGCTAGTTCCTAATTGATCTAACTGTGCATCTAACTTACCTTGTTCAGCTAGATATCGTTTCAACCATTTCTTACCAGCATTTCTAGATCTACCTTCTTCACTACTCAATCCTGAGTCTTTACTACTTAAATAAGTACGTAAGTTATTTGCAGAGGTCATTCTAACCGCACCTGCAGCACTTAAATAAGCTTCATCGGTATCACTGTAAGCACGACTAAGACCTGTAGCAGCTCTATCTAAGGCTTTATTATAAGATGCGTATAAATTATGATCTTGTGCTACAGTGTTATACCAATTGAATAATTTTTCTTGATGTTGCTGCTTAGCTCTAGCAGCATTAGGATCTGCACACACGGCAAAACTCGATAAAGGACAATTGATTAGGTCCATGTTTAAGTTCTCTCAAGAACTTGAAACCTAAAAATTTGAGTAGTTTTAAATGTACTATGTTACGTCGATCTACAATATTCCAAAGTAAAGGTTCTGTTCTACTCTCAACAAACCTTTTGGATTCTCTTGCAAACGTATGTGGGTAATCTTTTATAGCTTCTGTACAAAGCATCCATATAGCTCCTTCTGGATTTACTCCAGCCATACCAGCAGTCTTGCCGTTAGGCACCGTGAAGTACACAGCAGAGCTCTCCTGAGCGATGAATTTAGCGTATTCTATAGGATCGCACCCGTGACCCTCTTCAAGCTCTCTACGGTCTTCTAGACGTAGATTAGAGGCTACCTCTATAGCAGCCTCCAATGTTAATGGGTGAATGTATTTAGACACGTTTATAATATCTTTGGGTGTAATCCCCTTCCCAACTCATTGAATGTAATGTAGCAGGTGCAGGGTTAGTTGATTTAAGTGTTATATCTACGTTTTTATTTCTTTCATATACTGGAATAGTTTTTATTGTTTCTGATAAATATGGAGCATCTCCAGCATCATAAGAATCTAAAGGAGTAGATTCATGGATTTCAGTATATGGATCTTTACCTACTTTACTAGTTAGTGTAGTTGCATAGGAACCTACTTTACCAAAGTTTAAATTAATTCTATGTATAATTAAAGAAGCATTTACATCTGTTCTAGAAGTAGTACCTTTAGTTGCTGATAAGTATAATGTAGGGAAATCAACTTGGTAATCATATAAGAATCCTATATCTACTGAAGAACTAGACCAATCTCCTGGTACTTTAATGTAAGCACCATCTCTAGTACCTTTAGCATATCTTCCATCAGGATCTATGATAGCTATATCATTAGAACTTGATGATATATCTGGTAACCATGTAACATAGAATTCAGTTTCATTAGAACTACTGCTATATGACCCACCACTAACATTAGCTACATAATTATCTAAATGTACTAAATAATTAACTCCATCTTCATCAATACTTTGATCAGTATCTGCTTGTACTAGACTAACTTGTTGCAAGAAATCATCATCATCTAATATGTAAAACTGATCATCTACTATAAAATGATATTTAATTGGTTGATTAAACTTCCATTTAAACCAAGATAACTGTGGTCTTTGTTCTCCTATATTTAGATACTTCAATCCATACACTGTACCATCATTACTATCTTCACTGAATAGTATTATTTGATTTTCTCTAGAATTTGATATTGTACTTATATCTTTTGGTAGTAAACTTGATACTAATTTACTAGTCTCTACAATAACAGGTTCTCTTTCTCTATCTACAACAGACATTTCATTAAACCTACTGTACTTACCAGAATTATCTAAATAACCAATACTAGTACCTAAAGATATAGGAGGTATAGCTTCATTATAATTATAAGTAGATACACTTTTTAATTTAGCTGTATCAGGATTTAATATAGTATCATCAGAAGTAAGTAAGAATTGCTGGTTAGTACTAAAAATTAATAGACCAACTGCTAATTCTATACCATCGAATAAAGAAGCTGGAAATGTAGAACTACTAGCTATATCTATAGGATCTACAGAACTAGTTGTTAAAGCTGTTTCAGCCCAGAAGTTAGGTTCACTAAATTCCCCAGGTTGAGATGTTATTACATTTTCACCAGATAAGAATACTAATCTATTACGAAAGAATAATACTTTATTTATTTTATTATTTACAAATGTAGGTAATGGGTTTGTTGTATTATCTCCTATTGTACGATCAGCCCATGTATTCTTTTTAATTACAAAGTCATCATCTATCTGTGCCTGTAATATATGAGGCATAGTAGAAGCATCAAAGCTTTTTTCTATACCTGGTTGTGCACATTCTACCCAGTTACCGTTACCATCTAATCCATCTTCACCTTCAAATTTTAAATAAATATCATCCTCATCTGAGTCAGATGAATTGCTTATTTTAATAATATAACCATGCTTACATTGATTAGGTAATCTAGATACATCATTTGTATCTGATTGCATTACTCTCATTAAATCTGGATTAGTTATTTCTACATTAAATGAAGAATCAGAATATAAATATATTCCATTACCAATAACTTTATGAGATATACCTGTACCTTCTAATTCAGCTGTTATACCTCCTATTACAGTATCCATCGTTACAGCTGTGTCAGCATCAAATGGTGTTGGATCAGGACGTACTGCTTTTATATTTGCCTTGACTTTTACTTCTTCTATTTTCTCTACCTTTACAGTATATAATGGTATAGTAGTATCAGCAGTTCCAGCAGCTCCACCACCAACAGCACTAGTCATAGCAACTTTCGTTATATCTCCTGCTATCCAACCTTCACCACCATGTAATAAGTTTATTGTTTTACTATAGTTACAAACAAAATCACCGTGACCTATATCATCACCACTACTAATTTGACTGTTTTGACCTAATGTAGTTATTCTAAATATTAAATTTTTTTTACCAGATGCTGTATTATAAGCTGTAGATGAAGCGTCAGTAACTGTTTGAACAGGATCGCTATCATATGAATCAGCAGAACTAGCAGTAAATACTTGTGTACCTATACCTCTACAAGTTCCAGTAGAGGCAGCTGTTGATAAAGTAGTAGATTCAAGCTTTACACTAGTAGCTCTTTTTAAGGTAACTAAGTCTGCATCTGCATCACTATTATATAGATTTAAAGAATACTGTCTACCATTCTCTGTTCTTAATATTTCAATATAAGCAAAATGTTCATGTAATCTAGCAGGAGTTGTACCTGTAACAGCAACAGGTTTAGTTCTATTAGTTAAATAAGTAGTATCGTTTATAGTTAATGCTTGGATATCTTCTACAGCTGTAGCACTACTAGGAGTTAAGTAGGATGTTATAGAAGTATGATCATCATTAGTTGCGTCATATGGTGTGTTATCTGTAATATACCATACATTTTTTTCACTGCCATCCTTACAACTCCACATTCTAACTTTACCATTACTATCTACTTGTCCAATATAACTACCTTTAGTCTCGTCTCTATAGTAATGGAACCAAGATCCATTTGATTGAACATTAGGTAATTTATTAGTACCTATTCTTTTACTACCAGGTCTTTTATATAAACCTAATGTTACATCAGGTATAGCATTTAATATACTTTTAGTCTGACCTGGGAATTTCAGTTGATCAGGTTGTTCTGACATACCTGCAAAGTAATTAGGTATTTGTTGTGAAACTCCAGCCATTATCTTCTAAGGTTCCTCCAAGGTTTATAAGTAGATATAGAGCTATCATCTGGGAATCCGAACATACTATGATTACCTTGATTACATTCATACTCCATACAAGCTGCCCTTGCAAAAGCCTCTTGTTGTGATAATAACTTAACTAGCTCAGGGTTTGCTACAAGCTGTGTAGCGGCCATTCTAGATGCTCTATAAGTTATGTACCTTCTGAATACTATAGGTATCTTTTCAAATTCATATAGGTATACAACATCTAAATCTATTTTCTCAGTCCATACATCAGTATGATCTAACTTATCATATAACTTTCCATTCTTATTTATTACATCATACTCTCTAGAAGACCAATCATCAGATACATCTAGTTTAAGTATATTATCTGCTATAGTTATTACATCATCAACTGGAGTGAATTCTACATGATACTCTGTATTGAAGTGCCAGCCTTCACTCTGTACATCAACATTAGAATCTCTAAGTAGGTTAAAGATGAATGCTACTTCTGGATTTTCAAAGGTTAGGGAGGAAATGGGAGACTGTCCTATAGCTCCCAGTATTGAGTTTACTGCGGAGAGTTTTGTCTCGTTATCAATTGTCGTGGTAGCCATAAGGATTATTGTTTAAGAAGGGAGACCGAAGCCTCCCTATTTATTTAAGTTACATCGCAGCTTATACCAGCATAAGCAATTCTGAGGTTTTGAGTTTCAGATTTGATAGCATTAGAACTACGAATACCAGATCCCCCACCATCAGTGCGGGATACGCTTTCACGGACTGCAACAGCAGCACTGCATACAGCAGTGTTACCAGCAGCGACTGAGTTAGCCATAATTATTTATTAAGAAACTGCTCCTATATCAGTAGGTGACAAGTGTTGTCTACCATACTCTTTAGGAGTTGGAGGGTTGATAATAACAACTTTAGAAACAGTACCTATAGTATTGCTTCTAGTTATAGTTGTTG
>VTLG01002929.1_pt1 | contig 15231 bp, 9 predicted proteins | sample 4694571 | NCBI WGS metagenome assembly VTLG01 (sample SAMN12604809, study PRJNA352737) | marine metagenome | biome: ENVO:00000447; feature: ENVO:00000209|ENVO:00000569|ENVO:01000036; material: ENVO:00002151; isolation source: viral sequences binned using virsorter ...
TCATCTTGAACCTTCATGGTACTAAAAGTAGAATTTGATGTAGAATTAACAGAAGGTAGTATTACTTTTGCTTTCTTACCAGATGTTACCCCTATAACAGATTCACCAAATCTATATTTTCCATAAACATTTTCAGCAAAATTTAAATATGTTAATCGACCAGTATTTTTTCCTGTTATAGGATCTTCAAATCTCCATTGTTCTAGACCTAAAGTAGACTCATTTTTTGCTGCATATTTGGGAGCTCTTATATATTCAAGTCCTGTAGTTATTACTCGAGTTTCAGAAATGGATCCGAAACCTGTATAAGTATAAGCAGTTCCTCCATAATAATCAGAAACTGATCTTGAACCATCTCCGAATTGATTTACATATTCTCCTTCTTCATCTGTAATTTCATAATAACCGGCAGGTTGAATAGTACTAATGGTAAACATATTAGTTTTACCGGGAACTGCGGATCCATTTGCACTGTAATAAAGATCACACACTGAACCTTCAACAAAATTAGGAGACTGTGGACTTTGTAATGCATATACAAAAGTTGAATTATTTACTGAAGGCCCAGCAACTGTTCCTCTAGTTCCTGTTTTAGAATCATAGACAAAATAACCTGGTTGTATATCATCTTCAAAAGCCTCGGTATGGAAAAGAATATTATCTCCGGCATCAGCACTTCCATCTGTACTATCAATAAGAATTAAACCTTCCCCTTCTTCTAATAATATATTCGCGCCACCTTCGGCAGTATCTTGATTTGCTACTTCCGCAACAAACGTAATTGTATTACTTGAACTAATATGTGTATTAATATTTTCTGGATATATAACATCTTCCACTTCAATTGAAAAAGAAGGTGAATTTAATAATATAGCTGAATCAGAGGTACCACCTTCGGCGACTGATATAGCTGCACTAACCAATGTATTAGAACTTCTAAACACTCCTGTGGGAAGAACTTTGGAAATTACGCCGGTATGGCCCCTTCCTCCGGTTCCGGAATTATTAATTTCTAAACGTTCTCCTCCATAATAACCATTACCTCCATCATCAATGATAATTTCATCTATAGCACCATTAGCAGTAGTTGCCACGCGTGCTACGGCACCTTTTCCAGCTCCTCCGACAATAACAAGTTCATCATTAATGGCATATCCTGTTCCATTGCTTATAATATCAATTTCACCAATAACCGCAATACATGTTCCTCTAGAAGAACCGGCCGGGAAAGTCATTGCTTTAACTACGTCTTCCGAATTATCACTTCCCATTAATTCCGCTTCAACATATGTTTCAATTGTTGCTACTGTTTCATCTGCCTGGAAATCAGAATAAGTATCGAAACGAACATCATATCCTTTGGTATAATCGGTTAAAAATAATTCTGTGACACCAGTTGTTCCTTCAAAATATGAAATTGAATTATCAACAGTAGCCATTGCTTGGGATTGTTCTCCTTTAATAATTTTACTATTAAAATCATCTGGATATAAAGCTGTTCCAGTAAAAATTTTAATAGATTTTAATGATTTCCAAGTTCCATCGGATGGTCTCAATAATCTTTCTTTTGGATATATAAAGGAAAGTTGTTCCGATCCATAAACAGTTCTCCATAACCATAAAAATGAATCCTCTGTTCCTCTTGACCTATAAATTTCTCTGGCGGTTTTTATTGCTTGTCTTAAATCTCCAACAGAACCGATAGGAATATTTGTTAGAAAATCATCCCTAAATCTCTCCAAGTACATATTATCGGTTTCATCTACATCATTAACCAAATCTAAATCAGTTGCCCCTCGAAGAGGATTTCTTTTAATGTCTTTATCAGTTTGACCAACTATTGCTTTTGCTCTAGATCTTTTTCCAATTATTTCTTCGCCATGACGAAAAGCTTTAGAATTTACGGGTCGTGCAAATAATACATGCGGTTCAGTTTTATAATTATCACTGGTAATATCTGTGGACATATATTTGCCAGCTGGAAAAACTCCATGATTTTGAACACCTGTAATTATTGCTTCAACTCCAGAAACCTGTCCTACAATTAATTCGCCTAATTGAAATGTTGCGGTAGTTGGATCTCTATCTGATTCTACCAATAATTCATCAATTTCACTAACACTCGGATTATCGTCCGGAGTGCTTTCTAATAGAAATTTTGTCCCAGAAGTTGCATATTGGGCTAATTCTGTTACAGGTGGATCATTTTCGTATACTCCAAAGTTGGTTCCGGTTTCTCCGCCTTTTTGAGGCATATAAAATGTACGCCCAGCGAATTCTTCTAAACGTAATTCATAAACTATATCTGGATTATCAGAAGCTGCTACTGCATCTGGTCTATTACCATATATTGGAAAATAATAACCTGTTTGTAATCCTACGTCATATTGAAGAGGTTCATCAGATGGTGTGTATATTAATCCTTCATCCAGAGCTGTACCGTAAATATAATAAGCGTTATTATCATCTTCAAGAACCATATTATATTCATCTAGAATTAAATCGGTATATTCTATTTGATAAGATTCTAGAAATTCAAAATACTTAGTAAGAAAGAGAGGGAGATTGGAACCCTCCTCTGTAAAGAAGGAAGGTAATTGATTTTGAATAATTTCAGAAATTCTATTATCAGCCATTATGCAGTATTAGCTCCATATACTACCAAAGCTGGTGTTTCATTAACCGTAGCCGGAGCAAAATCACCGGTTGATAGGGCTGTATCTATTATCATATTAACTTGTACATCTTTTCTATTAATTATTATAACTTGTTCTCTAATGGGTGTAACATCTTGAACATTGGTTTCAACATATATTTCAATAGTATTATTATTTACTACCTTCTCAACAGAATGAGGTATAAATCCTACTAACGTCATTTTACCATTTTCATAATCTATTGTTCCTACATTAGAATTTACAATTGCTACTGCACCCGCTTCTTCTTTTACAACCATAATAATTCCGTCAGAATCATTTAATAATGTATTTTGTTCTAATACATTAGTATTTTCATTGACGTATTCAAATTTTGAAGATCTTAATGCTCCCTTATATCCCTTATAAGGAAATTTTATCTGATTAGAAAAATTTTGAGAATAGTTAAATGCTTGGCCTAACTCAACTGCTAATCGTTTAAATAATAAAACTGTTGTTTGGTTGTTCAGAATAGCTGGATCAGAATTATCAATTAAAGTGGTTAATCGTGAATATCTAAATCTTAAATCAAATTTTCCTAATTCCTGAGTATTATAATCTATACAAGTTGAAACTATTCTTTCACCTATTTCTTGAGGCGATTGTACGGTTTTATTTGGATCAAATCGAACGTTAGCGAAAATTGCTATGTATAGGTAATCTGGCGGTACAATTTCTGGTGTAACAGATACCATATTCTTTGTTGCTAAAATTTCTTTTTTAATAACTTCTTTATCTTTTGTTGTTAGAAATAATCCACTTTTAGGTTTCACAGCAATATAAGCTTTTCCATATCTTGGGGGATCATTTTGTTCTCCACCCCAGCATGTTACAGATTCAGCATTAACCCATTCTTGTTCTACAATTCTTTTATAATCATTTAATGTTACACATCTATTTTGGGTTTCATATAATTTTGGAGCATTATACTTAATTTCAGCAATAGATTCTCTACCTGCTCCTCCATATCCAGCTGTTGTGGTAGTTATAGTAACGTTAGAATATCCGCCTATTGGATCTATTGCTCTAAATACTGCGGCTTTATTAGTAGCCGCTCCATCAGATATATTTGCAGCTAAAATAACTTGACTTCCATCTGCCGGTCTATAACCAACTTTATTATCTCCAAATTGAACTTCGAATTTATTTTCAAAACTTTCATATAAAAAATATACATTAGATGTAGGTGTAACCTTAACTGTATCTGATATTTTTTGATAAGTATGTATGTCTGTTGAAGCCGGAGAAGTCTTTACGGTAACAGAAAGAGTTGTTATATCAGTATTAGTGTTTGGTAATATAAATTGTTGTTCTTTATTATTATAATCAACTTTATATTTGTGTGTTAATCTGATACCTTGATTTAATTGAACTTCAGGTATCGTAAATTTTCCGGTGTCATCCAATATTCCGGAATAAGAAGTTGCAGTTGTAAATATATATTTTTGTTCATTAATAGTTGTTGCGAATCTTTTATCTTTTTCAACAATCATAGTTGTTGCCTCATCGCTCGGAATTATGTCTAATTTAACAATTGCTTTAGTTCCCTGAACAGATCGTGGCGTATAACCTATTTGTTTAGCTTTTTGTACAACAGAATTTCTAAGTTCTGCTGTATCTAAAAACATTTCATTAGCTAACATATTTAAATAAAAAGAATTGTAGTATGTATTATATGAAAGCAAGTCCATTATAACATCTAAACCAGATCCCGCAAAATCAAAATTTGTAAATTCACTTTGACTTTTTAAAAATGCTATTAAATTTGATTTAATAGATTTATAATCTAATTCAGATACTTGTAATTTAGCTGATTGTTCTGCCACAGTATTTCCTATCTATATAAAAATTGTTCGAAGGTTTCTGAGGTTTGTTGTCCCATCATAGTGAAAATTATTTTTACTCTATATCTATTTAAATCTTCTTCGGCTAAAACCTGGATATCTCTTATTATAGCTCGCGGTTCCAGTGATCTCATAGTTGTTTCAATACTTATTCTTAATCGGGTTTCTGTTATTGGACTCATAGGATCAAACAGTAAATCTTGTAAACTTGATCCAATTTCAGGATGTCCAATTCTTTCAAATTCTCTAGTTTGTAAAACATTACGCATAGACTGTTTTATAACGGTAGCGTTCTTTGTTTTGAGAAGATCTCCTGTAGTAGGATGAACACTAAACGACAAATCTACGTCGGAATATATTGTTCCGCCGGTATTAGCATCATATGTTATTTCTGTAAATTTTGCATCTGCCATTTATTATTTCTCCAGTTACTTTATTTATACCTACTCTTCCGAAGCCGCGGGTGGCCACGTTTCGGCTTCCAAAGTAGTAAGATCATCATAAACTGCATCAGCCAATGTATTAATTTCTTCTAAATATGTTTTAAATTTATTTCTGCTTCCTTGTATCTTCGCTTGTTTTGCCTGTTCAGCCTTCGTTAAATCTGATATTTCAAAAGACCAGTTATCATGATATAAAAACATTTCTGGGCTGGTTGATTGCCCGAGGAGGAAAGCAGAATCAATCTTAATATATTCTTCTCCAACTGTTGAATCCACTGTTTTGGTCAGTGCTCCGCCTGCATCGGTTCCAAAATCAACAGTTATTTGATCATCTTCAGAAACTCCTAAGGCCATCCATGTATCGGCAACTCCTTGGACATTCTCCAAACCTGTGAGGATAATCTCTTCCCCCTCCGTTCCCTGCACATATCCTTCTGAAACAGGAACAGTTCCGTTAATTTTTATTATAGTACCTTCTGGATAATGAGCGGTAGTTCGAGAAGATCCTTGTGGTCCGGCCTGACCAGCTTCCCAAGATGGAAGTTGTTCGTATACTCCCGAATCATTTGGAATAGCTATTGAAATAGTATTAGCTTTAGCTTTATATTCTCGTAATCTATATCCTGGATGATAATAATGAGTGGTATTTGCTCTGTTTTCAGCTTTATGTTTGTAAGTTGTATCAACAGCATCACTTAAAATTACATCATAAGGTAACACTTCATCTAGATCAACAGGAAATTCTTCTTCAAGAGTAGCTACGGTTGTATTAGCTAAACTTTCAACAGATCTTGTTGATCCGGAAGAATCTAAAAGAGGATGAAGTACAGTAATTGTAGTATTTTCCCTAACTCTACGTTGTCCAGCGGCAAAATCATCAACTTCGTCTATAAATTCACCTTTTATTATCATCAATGTCTTACCTTTAGATCTTAAACTTCCTTTTGGAACATCTGCATCCGATTCCACTGCTAGGTTCGCTTGAATTAAGTATACTTCAATTGTTTGAATTAGTTCTTTAAGTCTTTGAACTAATAAATTCAATTCAGCTAAATCTACATTCCGTAAATCTAGCAACTCTATATAAATATTTTCATCTTCACCAACATATTTTTGAGTTACTGGATCTATAGAACCAAAAAGGTTAACATCCATTATTTGTTGTCTTAGATTTTTTCCGGAGGGTGGAGATCCATCCAAATAATCCAAAATAGTTTGCAATCGACCTTTAGCTGCACTCAACCAAGCAAGTTTAGCTTTTGCTATCTCATCCGGTGTTCTTGAGTCTCCAACATCAACTTCTGTATCTGCGGCACCAACATCAGAGTCTAATACCCAATATGTTGAATTAATAACTAGGTCACTCGATGATCCTGTTTCAGCATTAATTAAATATATTAGCGGGAGTTCACCTGCCTCTGTTGTCTTGATGCATTTATAATTTTTTCCTTTATAAAATACTATGTCATCCGGCACATAAATTTTATTCTCATCAAAAACAGGAGTAGCTAATTCTTTCATGGTTGCTGCGGACGCCAGTTCGCTAGCAGTTTGTTTTCTTAAACCTAATAATAAAGCTAGTATATCTATGGATCTTAAAAGCACAGCATTGTCAGGTCCTCCCCCTAAAAAACATACCCCAGCACAAAATTTTAAATCTTCTGGTGGTTTCCGGGGACCTCCTGCCGCCATCATTCTTTCTCTGAATTTAGCTATTCCACCGGCTCTTGGTTCTAAATATAAAGAATACATGCCAGTAGCTGGTAAACCATTAGCAAATAAATCTAATATATTTTCAATATCTTTCGCAAAAGCCTGCACGTCGGCCATTTTACCATCAAGCCAAGCTATAATAGGATCTAAAGTTTTTTTAGCAGATGCAACAGCAGATTTTATCCCTTTTACTTCTGCTTCACATTTATTAAGCAATGGGCCCAAAGCTGGGATCAATTGCTCTAAACTTTTACCGGACCAATTAGGTGCTTCTGGCAAAGCATTATCATCATAAGCATCTACTACTATGCCTACTGTACATTTTCCTTCTTTAACTTGATGGTATTCAGTGGTTCGCTGATCATCTGCTGCAAGTTCCTTCCCTTCTGCATCTTTCATATCAGTCCCAACTCCGGGAACTGCTTCATATACTAAATCACCTGCTTGAAATTCTTCACCACCACTTTCTATGTATTCAATCTCTAATGTTTGATTCATATATGGTAAAGGATTCCGATTTACTTTTGTGCCTATATGTTTCTGTCTTATTCTACTTTCTGTCATATCAACATCTACAGAATCCATAGATCTGGCCGCATTCATATCCATGACTTCATTGATCCATTGTACGGATTCTACTACTTTGACTACGCGAGCATAAACATGTCTATTATTTTTTATTATTCTATTGGTTTTTTCTGGATCCTGTTTTTTAAAAATTCCGGATACTTCTTCTTCCATAACGTAGAAATCTGTATCGTCGGTCACATGGCCTTGTGCGTCTACACTACTTATTCCGGATGTCGTAAGATCTAGAGACCCAGACGCCCCTTTAGCAACTTTTATGGTCGCGACTTTAGATAATAGTAATCTATGAGTCTGCGCTGCGGGTTTCCATAATTTTTTAATATCTTTTAGTAATTGTCCCAAGCCTCCAATATCTATAAGCTTATTAAAATTTCCCAAAACTGTTTGAAATCTATCAAAATCTGGCATACCCATTATAAAAATAACACCACCGACTTTGGCTGAATCAGCAAAAATTGGTCGACCTGATTTATAATAACTTGGATCTATTAATTCGTCAACTGTTTTGGGTAAAACAACATTAGGAACATATTCTGAGAGCCCTGTTTCTATCTCTCCGTCTGCGATTGCTTGTTTAAAAAACTTCGGTACATCACCCAAATCATCAAAAGATTTATCTATAGTTTGTAAAATCCCTCCAGGAGTTATTGACATCAAATTTGTATACTTATTCATTTTTATATAAGCATGATCAACGACTCCTGTCATATCCCCTTCTTTTTGAAAAAGAAGTGGATCTTCACTCATTTGCGGCGCTTCAACATAATTCATTTCACCTGTTATAGGATCCATTGCTCGTGGATCTCCTGGTCCTGCTGCCACCAATCTAGAAGGTTTATAGTCTTTGGGGCTCATGGCCTGTCCCGGAACGCCTATTGCCGGTATTCGTGTTGCGGGAACATAAACATCTTTACCAAAAAATAGAGAGCCTGTCATAGGATTTCGTCCTACATTTGGTTCAACCGATCCGGCATGAACTGGAAGCATGTAAAAGCCGAGACCTCGTAAATCTTTTAATATTTTTATGATTTCATCTAAGATTGCATCAATTGCCGCAAATATAGGATCTATAGTAGCGAACATTAGAGCTTTGTTTATTTCATATATTTCTTTAATAAACGCTGCATTTTGCTTATGAAGTTCTAAACCTTTTTTTGAAGCTTCGAAAAATGGCTTTAAGAAACTTATATCGCCTAATGTTTGTGATTTCCAAAGGTCAGGATCAAACTCTTCGGCCACACCTGTAGTTTCATAGATAGGACCTGTTTCGCCATCAATATCATCGCCTATTCTGCCTGGGTCGAAGTCTAAATCAGTTCCCGGTATTCTAATCGGAGGAGGTTGTAGAGCCATCGTTCTTTTCCCTTTTCATTTTATTTTCGTTAAATCTTTCTATATCTGATTTAACAGTATGTAATAATAGATTTTCTAATTCAATCAATTTTTTAAATTTATCGGTCAATTGAACCAATTTAGGATGAACTCCTATTTTATCCGGTTGTTCCCATTCGTCTTTCGCCATGTTACCTATGCTAATAATGAATTCAAGTTTATTTGTGAAGTAGTAGTTTGTGACATTACCAAAGTAGGAAGTGCTTCAGCACCTGGAAGTATACCTCCTCCGGCTGTCGGTCCCACAACTGGATGAGTATGAGTTAAATATTCTGTAAAAAAATCATCCAGAACTTTTCTTAAAGAAGTTACTTCATTTTTAAGTGTTATTAATCCAGCACCATCGATTGCTACTACACCTTTTGCTGCGTTCGTCATAGTTATTTCTCCTGCAGCTCCGGTACTTAGTATTTTTATTTCTCCTGCGGGAGAATCACCAAGAGATATTTCTCCAACTTTATTTTTCATTTTTATAGCGCCAAGTGGAGTAGCCATTGTTATTCTAGCTGTTGTTGGATCTTTAGGAGTAATACCAATATATCCAGCAGCAGAAACTTTTGCTCCTTTTTCAGAAGAAGAAGGAAGTCTATTTAATTGAAATAATAACCCTCCGGTGGATTCTGTTGCGGCAGCTCTTAAATTAATAATCCCGTTATTGCATACAATAGATTTACCGGCACCGCCACCCTTGTTTATCACATTCATTCCTTGAATAATTTCTTCGCATCCATGAGAATAATTTATCGTACCACTTTGAGCAGATAAACCGTACGCACCCATAGTACTTTGTGTTATTTGTGAAGCAGTTAGAACTTTTGCGCCGCCAATATCTTCTACGGAATCATTTTTTCTTTTAATGTATGTCCCAGTATTTTCTTCGAGTGGAATCATAGGCCCACCATGAAGAGATGGCAAATCGTTGGGAAATTCCCCTTCTAAGTACAAAGGCGTATTGAATCTAATTAATTCTTTAGCATTAAATTCAATTTTAGACGCTCTGATAAAAGCAATTCCATCTTTACAATATATTTCAACATTTCCTTGTTCTGATTCTAGATGAACATCTCCAGGACCTTTAACTCGTAACCAATAATCTTCTTGTCCGCCCGCAGTATTTACACATAATTCATATCCATACTTTATGGATGAATATTTAAAGCCACCAACAGATTCATGAGTATTTTTTAAAACACAAGAAAAATAATCTCGATTAGATTTATCAACTATATTTCCTAGTGGGCCCATTTCTCTATAAGATCCGGAACGATGATACCAATGTAATCTTTCTGATGTAGGAGTATCATCAATTTCAATAGCATGCCCACTTTCTGTAATATGTACATGATTATACGGATATGCGGCATCATAAGGAGAAGCCGGCTCTTGAAATGTAGCACTACTTGTGCCCTTGGCTTTAGGGTAAGGATCCATTCTTAAATTTGCTTTTGTTTGAACAATAGAAGTCCCAACCTGTTTAACTACTGACATCCCGCCGGGGCCTACTGAAGTTAAAACTGTATCGATTTTTGTACTGCCATCTTCGCGGCCTCTAGCTAATCTCGGGGTTGTTGGTTCACCTAAAAATCTAAAAAGAGGATAATTATAAGAAAATTCATAATCTGGTATTTGGGCTTCCTGTGATTCTGTTTCTTCAACTAAGACTCCTGACTGAAGCGCTCCATCTTCATCTGTTTGACCTTTAACTAAAGTAGCTTTATCACTCCTTTCAATAATTTCAATTCCTCTTTTTTTATTAAATTTTATATCTTGAGGGTGTTGTGGAACATCTGTAAACTTGGGTATATCCTTTACAATATTACCAGTGGCAGGATCTACTTGATAAAAGGCTGGAGAATAATCTCTTGGATCATTAAAACCTTCATTGGGATTACAAGGTTTATCAGGTCTTCCGCCTAATGTGCCCAACATAACAGGATCATTAGCGGCGTCTCCATCTCTAAAAAATCCCATAACCCATGAACCTTCAACAGGCCCGGTTGGACTATAACCTACTCCTGTTTGAGAAGCAGAAGTAAGGGGCATTAAAGGAAAAGCCCATGGCAAATCATCTGTCCTTAAATCATGCTTATCTTTAGTATGCCAGCCTAACCATCTTACTTTGCATCTTCCCAGAAATAGAGGATCCATTCGATCTTCTACAACACCAACGGCCCAAGTAAAGCCTTCTTTTCCCATAAAATCGGGTTCCATTTTATCCTTTCTTAATCATAATTTTACCATAGGAAATCCTAGCTCTCATCTAGCGACTGCTTATCAAAGATAACCATAGGTGTGCCGGACCGCGTAAAACCTGGCCGGCCTTTGTTCCTTTTGCCTCTGTTTGGTTGTCTTGTTGGCGATGTCCGGCTGTTGGCCTGAACGCGCGCCATGTCACCCGGCGTGCCTGTACCCCTATTTTCTGTCTTGAAATCCCCTGTATCAATTGATTCCGCATTAGAGGGAGTAAGCGGCGTGACTGCCTGACTTAAATCTTGAAGCCGAGCAGCGGTACCTGAAGTATAAGTATCGCCGGCCGCAAACTGTGTAAGTTTCTCTTCTTCTAAACTAGGCGGAGTATTTTGTAAACAATCTTTTCTGATTTGAATTTCTTGATAATATCTTTGATTTGTAAATACGTGTTTTATTTTTGTCATAAGATATTTACCACTCAAAAAAGGATCCTCATCTGTATACGGTGGATTTTCGTCTAAAAACGCATGAGATGGCATATGCCACCAAATAATGTCTCCAACTCTTAAAGATGAATCTCCAGATAATTTAAGAGTTATTTTTACATTATCAAGTTGTTGAAATTGAGAATCTCTTTTTTGAGTTCTCCACTCAAGGTTAGCTTCTTTAATACCAGGCTCTGCGCCTCCGTCGCCTCCCGGCGAGCCGCCAGCTTTTCTATTAGATTCTAGAAAAAATGAATGATTAAAATCAGTTCCCATCAATTTTATACGGGCTCCTTCTCCTCCATCTTCATCAATCAAACAATCATGATTCTGCGAACAAAGTTTACCATTTCCGAGCGAAAGGGATAAATCTGTTAATTTCTTATTGGACCCGTCTGTTCCTTCACCATCGACTGGCATTACATCAGAACCACCACCAGAGTTTAATGCTTCTATCACGACATCTTCTTTTTTCTCAAGATATCTATATCCTACAATATCATATCTCATTCGAACTATATCATGAGTTATTAATTTAGCAGCATACATTCCTCCTCTCATATTATCAATGACATCGAAAACACTATCAATAGTATATTCCTCTACAGTATTAAACGCTATTCCCGGCCAACCTTTTCCCTGCCACCTATCCTTTGGATCAATCGAAGGATCTATTTTTGCCACAAAGTTTCGTTTAGGTTCTCTAGTAAAACTTGTTTCTAAACTTTCAAATTTAAATTGAGTTAAAGTTTCATAAAACATATACAAAGCACCATCTGCCGGAGCAACTTCTTCTATTTCTCCAGTTACTTCATTAACTACTTCTTCCGGATCATTTGCGGATGTCGCTTTTTCAGCTAAATCTTCTAAAATTTCAAATGGAGATTTAAAAGGAAAACAAAAAGTATGCAGATCGCTTGTTGGTTCAACTATAAGCTTTTTGGGTTCACCGGGCATCGAATATGTTGAATAGAAATTGGTCATTGGTTTTGCGATATGATTTTCGTAAATATCCCTAACGACATCCTCAATCATTACATCACTATATCCTTTACTTATTTTCTTTTTTTCACTAATAATAGCTTCTATTGAAATACAATGGAGGACATATAATTTTAATCTTTCGGTGACATTAGATATAGGAGAAACTGAATATACTCTAAAACTCTTTTTAATAATATTATCGAGAGGATTATTTTCTCCTGCTTCAAATCCTTGAGTCTGTGCTATGAAATTAATAAATTCTTCACCTATAATTGGAATAGTTTCTCTAAATCCATAAGAATCTCTTATTGCAATATCACATAATAAATAAGGTTTAGAAATATCTTCATATACAGACACCGTATCAATCATTGGTATCATATTAACTACATCATCTATATTTGGAGACTGTATATCACATTTGGAAATTACATACATGCCCGCTTGAGGAGCTTCCTCTTCTATATCTTCTGCTCCCTGCACACCTATGCCAACCGGAGATGGCTCTTGTGGAGGTTTTTGATGTGTTTCAACTATTTCATCTTGATGATGAGACAAATGGCTGGGCATTATTTACCTGTATCGTTTAGTTTGAGCTTCTTTCATAATATCTTCAACATATTGTCTATCAATTACTTTAATACGTCTATTCGCTTCATTTCTTTTAAATTCTATATCATATTTGGTTATTCTTTTTTTCTCAGGATCTGGTAAAGCATTATAAGCATCTTTATCAATTATAACTTCTTTTAATGAAGTCGTATCGGTTTCTTCTTCTATAATTTGTCTATATTCAAAAATTTGTTTTTTAGCTCGTTCAGTAGAACCGTATTTGTTTTTTATCATTTTTTTAAAATCTTGAGAACTCAAGGGCCAGTCAAAATAAGGATTAAACATTTGATTAGTTAAAAATATTATCCAATCATATTTAACATTACCATATACGAGAAAAGATGTAGTATCGGGTCTCTCCCCATCTCCTATGGTATGTTCATCAAAAGATAAAGCTTTCTCAATCACATTTTTTTTGATTAAATTTCGAATAAAAATATCTCTGGCAGTAGTTGTCTCTGCGTATTTACTCCCGGTTATATTATATTGAACCTGTGGTAAGTATGAAAAATATGACATTAATATCCCTGTTTGACTAATTCTTTGGTAATAATTAAAGTTTCTGTAAAAGAAACAGTTAATTTTATTTCATATGGTTTACCATCTTGAAAAAAGAATGGTACTCCGGCTGCGGCATAATTAGCTATAACACTATTACATACACTTCTTGCTATTTTAAACGGTGTTCCTTTAGCTCCCCCTTTGGCATGTCCAAATTCAATATCCCAAGTACTTGGAAAAGTATAAAAGTTTGAACCAGCACCTTTTTTCCGGACATCTCCACCTGTCGCAGTAGCTTCTCCCATGATTGGATCGGCGTAGCCAGGTAAAGTCGAAGCTCTAAAAGCTGTTATAATGGCTTGAATTGTTTCCGATTCCGTCTTATTTTTTGCTATCATAGGAAATTCAAATACAAATTTTCTAAATTTGCCGGGACCCTGATATAGCAAGGACATTTTAGGATTAATTGCTAAATTTGTTCCCCCCAACCCTCTTTTTAATAAATCAGATTTTTTTATTGTTGACATCGCAGTATGCTCTACTGCCGCTGTTGCCATGTCTCCATAATTAACTTCTTTAAAAGCACCAATTATATCTGCATAAGTTCCTCCGGATTTAAAATATTCGTTTATTCCTGTGGCAACTTTATTACTTGCTTCTGTAAGAATTGTTCCTAATCCTTCTTGTTCCGCATATACTGCTTCCGATGTTGAAATTAATGCTTGAGCACCCATGGGAAGAACTATATTATATTCAGAATTACTTGTCTTTTCTGCAAAAAGTTGAGGATAAGATACAAACATTACCCAATGACTCTCATCTCCATTTTGGAGATTGTCGGGGTATGTAAGATTTTCTGTGCCTGGTTTGGTGACTGTGGTCATGCTGGTCCATATAAATAGGTTACATATTTAATTATTTATCGATTATTTATTATGGCATACAAAGGAAAATTTAAACCAAAAAATCGCGATAAATATAAAGGAAATCCCACTAATATAATTTATAGAAGTTTGTGGGAAAGGCGTTTTATGGTTTATTGTGATTCTAATAATAGTGTTGTAAAATGGTCTAGTGAGGAAATCGTTATACCATATAGATCACCTTTTGATAAGAGAATTCACAAATATTATCCTGATTTTTGGGTTAAAATAAAAAAACATGATGGGACCTTTGAAACATCAATTATTGAAGTTAAACCTAAATCTCAAACTATTCCACCTAAGCCTCGTTTGAATAAAAGGAAAGGTGGTAGGTATTTATTAGAAATGAAAAGATACGGTGTAAATGAAGCTAAATGGAAAGCTGCGTCCACATTTTGTGAGTATAAAAATTGGAAATTTAAAATTATAACAGAAGATCAATTGCTCGCTAAATAAGTATATGGCACTACGAAAACTTTCACATATAGAAGATGACGCTGTTGAATGGCTTAGGGAAAAGTATGAACTCCTTCGGCATTCATTGATAATCGCAAGAGTGGGATCAATTAAAAATCCCTATAATATTATAAGTGAAGGTAGTAGAGAAAAAGAACTAAAATTAGGGAGAATGTATTTTTTTCATTATCAACCCAAAACGAGAATGAAATTACCATATTATGATATATTTCCACTAGTTATTCCAATAAAACCTTATAATGGCGGCAGGGGAATGCTAGGAATGAATTTTCATTATCTCCCTTATAGATTAAGAGAAAAATTAATGAAAAAATTAATTGGGTTTTTGAATGAAGAAGAATTAGAAGCTTATTTACATGTTTCATATAATGATATTAAAGGAT
>VTLG01013464.1_pt1 | contig 15228 bp, 16 predicted proteins | sample 4694571 | NCBI WGS metagenome assembly VTLG01 (sample SAMN12604809, study PRJNA352737) | marine metagenome | biome: ENVO:00000447; feature: ENVO:00000209|ENVO:00000569|ENVO:01000036; material: ENVO:00002151; isolation source: viral sequences binned using virsorter ...
TCAATAGTGACTTTGTCGGTAATGGCTACCATCTACCTTGATCCTTGTGCGATGCGCATGAGTTCCGCATCTGAATAGGATTTCTCCGTTTCATACTCGCCCTCTTTGTCCTCCCGCCGCTCCCGATACTGGCGGTGAACCTCCGAGTTGACGAAGGCAATAGCTTCTATCTGCAACGGGGTTAGTTCGCTCTTGTCGGGGGCAAGGCCGATCTCATATTTCGACAAGTAGTCCCGTGCAAGTAAATAGAGCGGATCAAGGTCATACAGTTCCTCAATCCGCTCGTCATCCAGATTCTCTTCGTCCGCATCTGCGAGGATTATTCCTCGTCTGACGGACTCCCGAAGTTTCCCCGGTCTTCATCCCCAAGTGTTTCCTTCTCTTCGAAGGTGGCGGCGATAGAAGCCTTCCAGTTGGCGGGGATCTTGGACTTCCACCCTTCGACATCGGGGGTCAGGGAGGTGGGGTTGCCATCGTCACCGATGTACTCCACGCCCTCCACGGCCTCGCATGTATTGTCGAAGAAGGCTATCCGTGCCTCCTGTGTGCGGTTTTCGACCCGCCGCCCCACTTGCTTGAAGCGGTTTTTGAGCAGGGAAGTGATCGCCTTGGAAAACCCCTCATCGTCGTAAGAGGGGAAGACCGCCACGATCTGATCATCTGCCTCGGGTATGAACAATTCCACCCGAACCTTGCGCCCTAAAATGACTGCCATGTCACTGCCTTTCGTTAGGGGTTACTTCTTTTTCTTGGTGCGCTTCTTTTTGCCATGCGTCACTTTCTTGCCCGTGCGCTTGGCTTCTTTTTTCGCCGCCGCTTTCCCGGCTTTTGTATAGCTGTAGTGCTTCGATCCAACTCGCGGCAATTGAAACCTCATTGGTGGGGCGATCCGCTTTTTGCTGACCGCCGACAGGTTATTCATCCGACTCGTCAGGTATGTTCTCGCACTGATCCAGAAACCACTGCAACTCTTCAATATTGCCTTGGTTATTCTTAATGCGATCTTCGGTAGCCGCCACGCTAACCTTGGTGCTTTCCGATTCTCCTTCGCCTCGCTTAAATACGACGATGTATTCACCGTCCCGCACCTTGCGACCCATCACGAACTGTGGAGGGAGTGGGGCGGCAGTTACTCCACTCCCTCCGTGGCCGCGACCAGTACCACCACTGCCACTCTTGGCTTTCGCCTTTGCCTTGGCCATTTATCTATCTCCCGATTGGCCCGATTAAGCCATGTATGCGGCTTGCGTGTTAAATACGTCGATGATCACCGAGCCGAAGGGGTTGGGGGTGCCTGTGGCCGTTTCATCCCATAGCGGCAGAAACGTCAGCGTCTCCACAATGCGGCCACCGTCATCAGATACGTCAGCGGATTGCAACACCGCTTTCGGGACCGTGATACAGGTTCCGTAATAAACTCCCTCGGACAATATCTGATCGCCCTTGAACCGAGCCTGTAGGCTGTAATTGGTCTGGTTATACAGCCCATCACGATAGGTGTCATCTTGCCAGAGCTTGGTGATGGTGATCGTTTGGCTCCGAGCGGTTTTCTCGGCAATATTGTAGATTTTGCCACCGCCAATCTGATACAGGAAATCACGATCTACGTTGTTGGCATAGGAATACTCCAAGGAGAGAACCTGCCCGGTGATGTCCGTAGCAGACGCAATGTCCCAATTCGTAGGCTCAGAGTTATCACTCTTCGTATCTCCATCATAGACCCCGGTCCCGATGGCGATACCCGCCGTAGCTCCACTAATCGGGTTTTCGGAAACCTCACTGCGATCCGCATCAGTTGTCTCCGTAACCGTCCCGCACCCGTAGCACGTAGAGGTCAGCGAAGCGAACTGGTTGGCACCCCGGTTTACGCTGAAGGTGAATCCATCCACGAAAACACCGGGATACTTTTTCTGGACGCTTGAAGCCCCTCCCAAAACACCCTCGGCAGTGAAAGAATTGAGCGTATCATTATCCGCATTCGCTGTGGTGATCTGATGCTTCTTTGCGGAGGTCGCGCCCGAAGGGGTCGACGTAGTGATCTTGCCGATGCCGTAGGCGGCTATGGTTGCCAACGTGTGCGGCTTCACCCGCGCCTGTGCGATGGGCAGGGCCACACTTTGATTGGTTAAAAACTGCTCCGTCGCTTCCTCGGTCCCGCCAATCGTGTCATTGTTATTGACTACTCCGACTTCACGATTGGTGATCACCCCGGCATCTGCTTTGATTTGCGAATCCGTAGCGATAGCGGTGCCGTAGGTCGATTCCTTGGTTGCCGCCGACACGTAGAGCTTGCGGAGTCTATTAAGATTGGTTGCCACGATACTACTCCTTAATCTGCCGTTAGTAGGTTAGGCCGAAGCCGACATTGAACTGGATCTCTGCGAACCCCCGAAATCGGTGTGCAAGTTCCCCAACGGTTATGTCGAGGTCTGCCACGTTGCACGTGAGGGTGCCTTTTTCGGCCCCGCCGATCACTTCAGGCATACGCGCCATCTGTCGCGTGGGTAGATACTGTTGATTCAAACACCGCTCCACCCGTGCGGTGTGTTCCAATAGCTCATCCTTCAGGGTAGGGAGGTCAAAGGCTTCCCGCGTCACGATAACCGAGCCAAGCAACCCCACTTGTGTCACTCCGCTAATCTGGTCTACCGACTGTGCGGAGAAATTGATTTCAGACGATATAGCCGGGAGTTGATAGTCCATGTACGTGCCTATATCGTCCCGATGCTCTTGCTCCCACGTATTGACTTGATAGGCACCGCCCGAACCAAGGGCTGTATCCTCTTGTAGGGCTTTGATAATAAATTCCGCGCCTATGTTGTATATGTCATCGTTGGCGTAGCTTGTGGAGGGCGAGGCCACCGTTGCGGAGTCTGTAGGCTCCGTAACCAAAACCCGTATGTCAGCTATCAGCTCGGCCACTCCGCGAAAGACGTTAGTGTTTTCAATCTCCGTGCTATCCATGATGACATTGGTGATGTCCACCTCCACCGACCCCGTGGACCCATCGATCTCGGATGGCAGATCGTCCAACTGCTTGCCCACCTCATACTGTTGGCTCAATACCCGCGATATTCGGGCCGTTATCGCCTTCAGGTCTTGCTTGGTGGACCGTATGTCGTAGCCCTCATTGACCACCACAATCGAAGCCGTAAAGTTGCGCGTCTGCATCAGCGAAACCGCCTCGCGGGTAGCCGTTCCGAACCGTGCCTCCACGGAGGCGGCGGGTAGCCCTACATCTTGATACTCCTCGGCATTCTCAAGATGCTTTTGGCGTATCGTCTTCAACTCCAACGTGCCACCAGAGCCGAGCTTGCTGTCAGCGGTCAGGACATCCACGATGTTGCCCTCTATAGTGCTGTAGTCGCTCAAGTAGCATTTCCCGGCAGTTTGCCCGTCATCAGAAAGTCACTGGTCAGCTTATTCAGGTAGGCCGCGTCTTTCTTGGTGAAGAATAGAAAGGGGCGCATCTTCTGTTGAGCCGCCGCGTAATTGATATTGGTCCCGATCCGCATTTTGTTTTTCGTGATATGCACCACGCCGAGGGTGGCATTGTTGCGGAGCGTTGACGTATCCTGAACAATGGAATCACCTTTTTGTATCCGTGACGTTCCCGAGGCCCGTTTACGCCCCAATACGTTGCCCTTGCCCCGAACCTTGGCTACGCCGCCCCATGCCGGTATCACCGTCCCGTCCTTGCGCGTATACTGCGGGGCGAAATACTTCCACGTAACGCCGCGCCATGTCCCGCCAAGGCGATTCTTCTCAAAGGTGTTGTCGGTCATCACGCCCATATAGCGATGGAAGACCCTGAACACCCGTTGCATCCCATCGCCCCGCTTCTGCAACTCATCGAAGCGGTCAGGGAAATCGCCTTTGATGCGCATCTCGGTCATACGCGGACGATAGCCCCCGTTGATACGCCACGGTTCCACGTGGATTCGGGTTTCGCCGTTGCCGTGCGCCCATCTTCGGGGATCTGTATCACCTCTTGCGCCTGTCGTAGTGCCGCCGCCGCCGCCTCGTCTTCGGGGTTGTTGCGAAGGAGGATATAGGCCAGATGGAGGCAGTAGTACGTAGCCGCCTGACGGATGATGTAGGGGGTGCCGAAATTGATGGGGGCTTGGTCTTGGAATATGTGTTCGGCGGCGGGTTCAAAGGTTACCGTACTACCCGCAAAGGCCGTGACGCGATACTCTTGGCTATCGTCTATAAGCCCCTTGAAATTCTTGTCCCGGTCACTCCACTGGTAATCACCGACCACCCGAAAACGGTCATTTACGGACGGGTTGTTGGTCCCGCTACCTATCACCACCGTCGAATCCCCGGCGTTGTGGTCCGTCTGGTTCACTACCCACGAATAGGCCGTGGATACAGGCGCAAAGGGAGCCGCGCCGGGATACACCGAGTCGATCCAATTCTTAGCGACGATACGGAGTTTGGTCGTGCGTTGCGCCTCTGATGCCAACTGCGAGTTGGTCAGGGTGGGCAACAGATCCGTGATGTCTCCATCGGTGTTATAGTAGTGGGCCATTTATTCAGCCTTCTTGGGCCGACCCCTTTTCTTGGGCGCGGGAGCCTCTTTGGGTGCCGCCCCTTCTTTGTATTCCTTCATCGTCTTGGGATCGAAGTCAGAGGCGTTTATCACGATGTAATCGCCTTTGCCATCTTCGATTTGGATTGTTTCCTGTGCCATTAAATGACTCCATTCAATAGAGGTGGGTTATGATTCAGCGGTATGGCGTAGCGCCCGATACCATGCGGGTATCACTCCCGGCGCTCTCTTCGGCTACGCCATACCACTGAATACAACGGGGGAGCGGGTGGAGTGAATCTCCCGGTGCCACCCGCTCCGCACCAATTTACCCGAGCACCAGAGCCGCCAACTCAGGACGGATCAAGGCCCCACCGTAGAGGATGTCGTAGCTGACGCGGGTCTGCTTGAACTCGCGGGTCACTTCAACTCGCAAGGACAGACCCGAAACAGGATCGACATTCGCCATGACGTTGCCGCCACCGACCATCATCCCGTCCTCCAACGGGCGAGAGGCGAAGGCGAAAGCGTCCCGGTGAAACAGGAGGTTGCGAACAAAGCCCGTCCCGGCAGAGGCCAAGAAGGTCAGGGCCGCATTGTTGGACACCGCCGCACCGAGAGCAGGGCTGATCGTCAAGCGATAATCGCCGCCAGAAGCCACCGCTGTCACGACATGCGGGACCGTATCCCCGGCAACCGTGAACACATCGCCAACCACTGGAGCGTTCGAACCCGTGTCTACATCGATGTAGGTCAGGCCCTTGGCGAATCCGCTCCCGCCATTGGCGAGGAAGCCGGTGGGGGTGCCGTTGCTATTGGTGTGGCTCTGAACATTCTGATCCACGACCCACGTAGCACCCAACTTTTCGCCAATGTTGCCACGGACGATACCATCGGTGTCACCTCGCCATGCCGTATTCTGGAAGGCTTCCAGAGCGATGGCGTTGGCTTCTGCGTCAGGATTGATCACGCAATAGCGATCATCCAACGGAGCCGCCGAGTTGTTCAGGGCCTTACGAGCGTCCAGATAGGCCGACAGGTTAGAGGCAAACGGGGTAGTCCCGGCAGTGCCGCCATTCTGCGCGATACCGTCACTGGCGTTGGAGGCGAGGTTCATAATGTACTGATCCACATTATTCGCCAGAGCCTTGATCGCCTCGGACGCTTGCATCGGCATGAGGTTGTTGACCTCGACGTTTTTCAGTTCCTCATCGGTGAGGTTGAACGCCGCCTCATACCACTGGTCAAGCGTGATCGTAGCCTTGGTCGGGCTGAGATCGGTTACCGCCTGAGAGGTAGTGCCGGGGGTTACCGCGTTAGCGGTGATTGCGGAGGGGATCGGAACATCAATAGTCGAACCCGACTGTGCCGCCAGAGAATCGTAGGCACGATTGACGAGGCGGGGCATGATGCTCTGTTCGCGCAAGGCCATCAGACCCTGCGCCAGAAGTTGAGGGATTACATTAGTGAGAGAATTAGCCACGGGGGGCCTCCTTCGATTGTTGATGGTTGAAATCGTCAACAAGCGAGCAAGGCCCACCGGACCGTTCACACGGGATCACCGACCCCGTGTTTATGCTACTGCTGTGTTTTTACTGCACTTGAACTGCTATGCGGGTTTTATCTTCGTCTTGCCCGAGGCAATGTCCTCCAACGAATTTTGAAACCCTTGCTTGTCATCTCGGCCCAACATATTAGCCGCACCGTTGGGTGCCGTTGTAGCCGATCCGGTAGCACCGCCACCAGAGGATGCCGCGAAAGCCCAATCAAAGGCGCGGGTCTGTTCCTCGACCCACTCCGGTATCGTCTTTTGAAGACCGGGATTCGCGTCACTGAAGATGGGAGCGCCGCCCCCATCCATTTGCACTGCCTTACCGTCAAGGGTTGTCCACCCCTGTTCCTTTGCTTTGGCAACCAAAAACTCCTCGGCACCGGGACGGGCATTAGCGGCATTGGCCGCTTTCAGGATCTCCTCGTCCAGAGCTTTGCGGGAAAGCATATTGTCCCGCTCCTTGATGCCGCTCTCCAGTGCCTTGATCTGCTTTTTGAGCGGCTCTGAAACCTTAGACACCTCATTGACGATCAGTTCCTCGACCTGTCCCGCTTCAATGAGATTCTTCCGCTCCAGATCCGCTTCTGATTGCTCCCAAGCCCTGTACTTGTCCACGTCAACACCGTCGAACTTGGACAAAGCATCAGCCGCTTTCTTAGTCTCTTCCGTCAACTTGATGTTGGCCTCGCGGAACTCGTCTACGCGGCCCTTCTCAACAAAGCCGGGGAGGGAGCCTTCGACAGACAGGGCATAAGTGCCATCCCCCTGCCGGTCATACAACCCCTGCACGGATTCGTCTAAGTCATCAAGTGACGCAACTACTGCCTTTAATGGATTATCTGCCAAGATATCTATCCTCCATACTATGATTATGATGCCGACTTACCACCGAGGCAAGACCTAAAAACATCAGTAATCGACAGGTTCCAACCCCGGACTATCCGACTTAGGACCGGGGGCGTTATAAGCCACGGTCAATATAGTGGCTGAAAGCTCGACCAACCGATCCACGCCATGCGCTACAGCTATATTTTCTGGGTCAGGGGTAGCGGGACCGATAAACCGCGTGAACGGAAGGTCTAAGTTAAGCGTGGCTGTAAATGCCTCTTGCATTGGCCCATCACTGCAAACCCACATCCCGTCTTCAATGGAGATTCTATACCTTTCATCTGAAAACGAAACCCGAATATGGGCCATTAGTAGTACCTCAAATCGCCGCGCAAGATGCCAACTATAAACTTGAAATACTCAGGATCGGTCCTCGCAAAAGTCACGGGGTCCATATATAAAAACTCCATCCCCATTGAGATCACCTCACTTGAAGGATGGTCATACTTTTTGCCCGTATAAAACCCTTTGGAGTTGGCCCATGTCTCTTCATCTTGTAACTGCTTTACGGTCAAGTCATTGTCGCGCTTGTCTCCCAAAAAGACACGTCGATAGTACTTCTTCCAAATATCATCGAACTTATCCTTTTTTCCCACCTCCCAATCATCATAGCCGTAAGTAGGGAACACCTTTTTAAGCTGAGAATTTGCCTCGCCCCGTGTGCGGTATCTTAAAAACTTCATAGCGGCCTCATGCACCCCTGAGACACTATGCTCAATCAAATGCCCTAATTCATGCACAACGGTATTTGTGGCAGTCCCTTGGTCAACCAACGTCATGCCTTTCTTGTCTCCAATGTCGCTTGTATACTTGCGAAAAAATGCCCGTGCGGTTTTGCCTTCTTTTAAATGCGAGCGGTCCGACACTACCATGTCGTAGTCTAACCCCTTGGTTTGTTTATACACTCGCGTCTCGACGCTCAAAATGTCAGGCACGTTTTCGCTCCATACGCCCTCCCTGAACATCCTTATATCGGCATCTTCTTGTAGGTTTGGGGTGTAATAGGATTGTTTCATCCTGTCGGACAAATTACTAATGATATTTATCAACCCTGACTCTTGGTCATATTGGCTTTTAGTTATAAAACCATCGTCCAAATTCTTTTTTAATATCTTTTGAGCTTTGTCATAGTCTTTAGTGAAATTTACCTCTACGACAGAGCTTGAGTATTCAGGAAGATCACTATCGCCCCTGTGGACAATCCTATTAACGAAATCGCGTCCCGCTCGGAGCGTTTCTTTTACGGAAGCCCACTTTTTACTTCGCTTGCCCAATAAATTATTTAGCGACTTTATGCTTTCTTTATCCCCGGCCTTCCTCTGTTCGGGGCTTAACTTGTATTTAATGGGGAGGCCGTCAACTAATATCTGGTCAGCATCGCCTATCACCTTGGCCGCATAATCCCTCATACCCTCATCCAACTCTGCCATCTCATCAAGGATTGCCTTCTTTTCGGAACGCAACCTGTCAAACTCTTTATCAAACCGCGCCCTTGCCTCCTTGACCCGCACTCTCTCGCTCTGCCCCAACGCATTTAGTTTACTCCGCAACTCTCTGATACGAGGCTTATCGGCATTTTTGCGAATGATGACATCATCCCCCCACAACTTAACCCGCTCCCGCTCCAATGCCTCAATTTCGTCTGTGTATGACTTGGGCGGTATCTTAACGGCCTCCCTTTCCTCAAATATGTCATCATATTCACGGTCCTTTTTCCTGAGTTCCTTATTGAGCTTGCGCCACTTGCGTTTCCTACGGGCCGCTTCGCCAACCACATCTCTCAGGATATTCTCCCCCTCGGCGTAATAGTCCAACCGTTCCTTGATGTCATCGAAGTCTTGTGGCCCCTTTATCTCAGGGTTATCAGGTTGAGGCGGCTTCGTGGCATCTTGGACAGGTTCGGGGTTGCCATCGTCCTCAAACCACTCAGGCATCCCGCCGATAAGCACGGATCGACAAAGGTGGAACGGGCGAAGGCGGGGCGGTCTGCCGAAGCGGGAACGGCTCCACTCCAGTAGGGTCATCGGCTCTTGCCGGGACGCTTGTGAACATATATCTGTGGTGCGGCTGTCCCGAGGATTGGAATTGCGATAGACCGCTTCGTCACCGAGGGCTTGCTTGGTGACATCTTCGTGGGTGGCGTTGAGGATCTTGGCCGACTCTACCCGTGCTATGGCATCGGCGCGGGTTCGGGCAGAGCGCATGATAGTGCGCCCGTCCTTGGTGTATACGGGTATCGCCTTCAATCGGCCTGAAGCGAACAGGCGGTTGGCGAGGGAATCGCCCCGGCCCTGCACCGGGATGCCCTCGGCCACCGAATCCAACATCTCCCGCCTGAAGAACTCGTTTATGTCATCCCCGATGGTACCTATAATAGAATGGGCATCAGAGCGGCCCACCCTGAGAATGGCCCGTTCCGTAGAGGATACGTGCTTAAAGACGGCATCGATCTTGGCTTGAGGGACGAAATCGGTGGTGAGATTGACCCGCGCCAACTCCCGTCCCGCCTCGCCCATAGCGTTGACCATCTTATCGCCCCACACCATCCCCGGCTTTTTGACAAGCTCGTCCACCCGCTTCTTCACGTAGGCGATCCTCTTTCGGGCCTCTTCGATATTCTTGACCGACCCGATGATCTCACCCTGCGCGTTGGTGGATAGCCCCTTGAAAAACTTATCCCGCTCCCGGTATAGCTTGCGCTCGGCACGGTCAAAGATCCCGGCCAACTCGGCAGACAAGCCGCCGATCTGGTTTATTTCGATCTCATGCCGTGCTTTGTGCATGGCGCGGATCATCTGATTGATGGAAACGGACATAGCCCCTGAAACGCTCCCTAACGCCCGATCTGCCTATTTTGGGGCAATGGGCCACCTTGAAGGCGGTCCACGAAATTCAGTACATTAAAATCCCGCAAAACGAACGTATGGCCTTATTCTGCAACCGGGGATGCCACCAACGGCCCCGATAGTTGGTCTACGTCCTCTTCGAAGTCGTTTTCTATCTGCTCTTTTTCCTCGACCCAATCTACTCCCGCACGGGTCAGTTCGCCCTCGGCCAAGAGCGCATACAGAGTCGCATAGCTGATCTCACCGCCTTGATGCAGGGCCATATAGCTTTGAATCTGTTGGGGCGTGAGGGAAACGTCCACGAAATCCTTATTGACTTCGATGCTTACCACTTCCTCATTTAGCCCCGCCCACCGTGCGAGGTTGCGGACCACCTCGTTCAACCCCTCGCCAAACGCTTGAGCGATAGTCCGTAGAGCCGCCTGTGCCGCCGCGTAGCGTAGGCGTAGGGCTTCAGCCGACTCAACCCCGGCGCGTTGGGCCTCCAATAGCGTTGAACCCAAACGGGCGATGTCCTGTTTCTTGTCTTCCATAGCTTCACGAAGCGCACTTACACACTCTTTTGATGCCTGTAGGATCTCGCCCCGTGCGCCTTCCCGCTCCGACACAATGGCCCGATTGGGACCGAGGTGTATCTCCTGTTCCCGGTCTATCCCCGAAAAGAAATAGACGGGGGAGCCGCAGAAATGGAGGGCGCGTTCATAATCGGCTGAATTGACGTACATCTGGTAGTTTACGTCGATCATATCCAGAAGCGGCGGCTTATTCACATCTGGACCCGCCTCGTCAGGGCCGAAGAAGACGAAGGGGAGGTAGGGGAGGACTTCGCCCCGTTGCCGGGGAATGATCTCGTCCACCTTGATCCATCTCTTTTGCGTGGCATTGGCCCCATACGTTTCAGGGACGTTCCGCTCCCGCCATATTTCCTGTCGGTAGAGGTAGGCCCCGGTATCGGATACATCCAAGGCGAGGACGCGGTATTGCGTTTTAAGCTCAAGCGTGAATGCGTCATCGTCTGCCTCTTCCTCGTAGTCCTCCCGTAGCACCACCATCGTCAGCACCTCAGACCCATCGATCCGCGCCGTGCGCCAATTGATAATATCCTCGGCTATATATATTGTTGCATACGGGCGAGGCTCCGAACCCTCGGGCGGCATATCTATCAACACCCCGCAACGCCCGACTTTAAGTATCTCCAAGAGAACATCTTGGGCGAATTTCTCAAAGCGGGTATCGGTGAGCGTGGTGTCTTCCATGATGTCGCGCATCATGTCAGGCACCTCCATCCGTATCGGCTTGCGTAGCACCGCCCCGGTCAGGCCGTTCACCGTCTTTTCAGGCGCACCATACCACACCGCCGCATTGAGGTAGGTCTGGTATTCGGTATCGTCCATCCCGTGATACTTGGGCAAATATTGAGTAGTGCCGTCTTTGACTGCATCGGAGCCTTGATACGCCGTGCGGGACCGCACCCACTGCGGCAGGTATTTCTCATATTCTTGATTGGGGCTGTCAACTGGCATCGTGCTTGTCCTTATCTGCCTATTTTTCGTTCCGTCCTTCCGTTCCCCTATATAGGAACGGAAGGACGGAACGTCTTAAATCCTATCGGTTCTCGCCTAAATACGGCTCTGCCAAGCCCTCACCCACCATCAACTGTGAATAATTGATCCAATGCTTTGCATCCACCTGAAACCATAGATCACCGAGGGTGCGCCCATATTTGCCCGTGCCATAGGAAGCCAGAAAAACCTTGGGGCCGAACAACTTTTTAAGGTGCTTGAACATATTCTTCGCCTCAATGCCCCGCGCCCTCTCCGTTAAATCCCGTGTTCGCGTCTCAGGGGTATCGATGCCGTAAACCCGTATGCGGGTGCGGGTCATGACCTTGAAGCCAAGATCGATTTCTACGTCCACCGTATCGCCATCGACTATCCGCTTCAATTCCGCGTTGTAGAAATACGGCCCCTTGTCATCGTTTTTGAAATATCGATACGCCTCTTCCCGTTGATATTTGGCGGCGAGTTGGGCATCGGCAAGACTTAAAACCGTGTATTCATTCCCCTTTGCATCAATCGCAAGTGACATCGGCCTATCCTATAACTTTCTTTATCTCAATCGTTTGCGGAACATCGATCATAAGGTCTGTCAGGGCATATACGAGCGCGTCCATCCTGTCCGGTGACCACCCTGTAGTTCCCGGCTCAAAACTGCACATCTGGTCTTCAAGGGCGGCGAAGAGTCCGCAATGCCTGACCTTGCCTTGCTCGTAAATGGCTGATACCGGCTCTGCGCGGCTATACTTGCCCTTCGCTCCACGAACCGCCTTATACGGGATTCGGGGATCTATGGATCGTATAGTCTGCTCCACCATATCGCCACCTTGGTTCACCTCTGCGATAATCCTGTCCGCGTCCCACTCCACAAGCGTATTTATTGCCTTCTGCGCCCATTCGATGGGCTTGTATTTGCCTGAGACATCTGCGAGGACGTAGCCAAGCCCATCATGGCCCAACCCCACGACTATGATGCCTGTTTCGTCGCTGTCTTCGCCCACCGAAGCGGCGGGATCTATTGCGACTACTATACGGCGCAATTCCTGTAGTTCAGGTGATCTGCTTACGCGGATCTTCTCAATGCCCTCCATAGACCACAAGGCCCCCGGCGCATCGTCTAATAGTTCCGCATAAATCTCTTGTCTGCCGAGGCGCGTCCCTTCATACTGCGACAGGATGGCCTCACGAAACTGTGGGGCCAGATTCTCAAGGTTGTCCAGTGTCGAGCCACGGGTGACATGGGTCCGCTTGTCTGCGACCATAGCCTTGATAAGCGGGGTAGGGCGGGGCGTTGTCGTTGCCACCACGCGGGGGTCATCCCCGAGCCGCAAGCCGAGCATGAGGTTTGACCACGCATCATCTCCATACCGCCACTTCGCGGGTTCGTCTGCCCACGCCGTATCATGCTGTGGGCCACGCAACTGATCCGGTGTTTCTCCCGAGTAGGTGAATGCCATAGCTCCATTGGGCCATGTCACGCGCCTCTTTGATGGGATATAGGTCGGCATATCCCACGGGGGCGAAATCGCCATAATTCCGCTTTCACCTTCGATCATAACGTCCCGCACATCTGCCGCCGTTTCACCTATGAGGGCTATGCGTTGCGCCCCGGCTTCGATCCTTTGCCTGACCCATTCTGCTCCGCACCGCGTCTTGCCCCAACCTCTCCCGGCGAGTATGAGCCACGTTGTCCAATCTTCTTGGGGCGGCAACTGGTCAGGCCGCGCCCATTGCTCCCAATCATAGAATAGATCAGCAAACTCTCCATTGGACAGGTCACTGAGAACCTTTGCTTGCTCGCTTGTGTCCAGACTTGCGAGAGAGTCGACTAAGGACTTCATCGCGATAATCCTTGGTTTGTATCGTGAGGCTTAATTCGGGAGCCTCCTGTAATAGCTCTTTTTGTGTCCTCTTCAGGCTTGCTATGCGCCCGAGGTAACGGTCTTTTAAGGCGCGGAGGTCGGGCATGGCGAACTTTTGCCGTGGCCCTCTACCACCACCATCGCCGCCCTGTTGGCCACTTTCTACCTCTACGAGCTCAAGCCCTGCCCGTCCATTGCCGCCGCGCCGATCTGCCATGAGGGCCTCAACCCTGTGTAGCTCTATCTGTGCGGTGAGGATCTCTTGCGTCAGTGACATAAGGTTTTCAGGCTTGGCCCGTTCCTCTGCAAGCTCAAGCTCTTCGTCTGTGAAGTGCCGCGAATAGATACCGTGCCGCATGAGATTCTGCGACACCTTCTTGCGGCCCTCTTCTGTCCTTGGCCCCGTGGAATGGCCTCCGTGCATACGGCATCGCTTGCCTTCTTCTTTTACGCGCTGTCGGCACGAAGACCCGTCCCGCTTTTTGGCTCCGCAATAGGTAGGCATAGAGTTATTTCACAAAATTGCGCCCCCAACTCTGCGAGGCACCGCCTGTTTATACCTCGTCCTCGTCCAGTAAGCCGCCTTTTTCGCGGCACATATCCAGTATCGTCTGCGCGGCGTTATCACCTAAGATGTCCCGCACTATGTCCGCTTCATCCCCGGCGAAGACCAACGACAGGCGATAGACCTTGGCCTCTTTTCGGGCCTGAGAGCGCTCTTCTTCGTTTTTGGCCTCCTTCGCCTTGACCTCTGCCTCCCGTATCTTCTCCAGAGTTTCGGGCGTTACGCTACGCCTCATTGACCCGTCAGGCCGTTCCTCGGACTCGTCAAGGGTGTCATCTGATCCAACGTCCCACGATTCCGAGTATTCTTCTCCCGCATGGGCTTCCGGGGCGGCTACGTCCTCCAGTAGCTTCTCAAGCTCGGTGTTGTCGAGCATGAGGGAGTCTTGCGCCCAATCCAAGGCTCCCAACTGCTCCAGATCCTTGAGGACGTTGGCGGTCAGGTCATAATCTTCGGAGCCACGGGCGCGGTTGTGCCGCAAGGTGGCGATCTTGGCCTGTTCCTCGGTCATATCCGTGAAGACTACGGGGATGCTCTCAAGGCCGAGGGCGGCGGCACCGCGCCAACGGTGTTCACCATCTACAATGGTTCGGGAGCCTTTTATCGCCACGATGGGCTGAGTAAAACCGTCCTCTTCCATTGACCGCAAGAGCAATTCAAAGTCATGCTCAGATTGCCGGTTGGGGTTGTAATCATTGGGCTTGAGGGAGTCGATAGGCACATATTCTATCTGAAGCTCTTTGAGCGTGTTGGCCTTCTTCTCAACGGCCTTCTTGCCCTTGTTGGCCGCTCTTCTGGACATCACGCGGCCCTGAGTCTCTTCGGGGGAGGTGTTTTCCAATTCTTCTTTCACGGCTTCTGACACGGTGTCAATCTCCTTTGACGGGGATTAATGGTTCGGTGTAACCATATTCTATCATCTTGCCAATCGTTTCCTCACACGGCAATGGATCTTTCGAATCCATAGAGATAGAAACATTCCACTTTGAATCTTTCCGCTTATGAAAGACTTGGTGGGGGGAGTGTGCATCAAGCACGTAATACAGCCCCCTTTCAAACTCCAGTTCATGCTTGTCAAGGCCCCGGCAAAACGTCCCATCATCGACCATAATTTTTAATTGGTGCGAATAGCGAGGATACTTTGGGTCATAGTGCAACGGTGTGCCGCCCCTGACCGCGATCCAATGGGGGTCATTGAGAAGTATCGCCTTACCACTTTCATCTTTTTTTCTTCCCCATGTCTGCAACTTAAACCCGCCCGTTTTAAACACCTGCAATAGATCAGCCTCGGTGGGGCATATAAAGTCTTCAGGCAACTTTACCATCATGGCATCCACCACTGGATTCGCGCTCTGATAATCCTTGAGCTGATAGTCCCACTTTACATCCATATGACTCCTGTCACGCCTTTGCCCTATTGACTAC
>VTLG01015183.1_pt1 | contig 15228 bp, 20 predicted proteins | sample 4694571 | NCBI WGS metagenome assembly VTLG01 (sample SAMN12604809, study PRJNA352737) | marine metagenome | biome: ENVO:00000447; feature: ENVO:00000209|ENVO:00000569|ENVO:01000036; material: ENVO:00002151; isolation source: viral sequences binned using virsorter ...
GTATATAACTAATTTTACCATTGATATGTTGTTCTAAATCACTACCACAGGTTGTACATCTAAAATGATCGTTAGCAAGACTAACTAATACTACATTAAAATTGCATGCAGGACATAAACCATTTACAATTTCTGTTTTAAATACAGTTGTGGACATTAGTTTGCTAATGGATTGGTAGACTTGATCTTAATCTCTTCTATTTGAACTTTTAGTAATTCTATTTCTTTAGAATTAACCATAGGTTTAGTGTGTGAGTGATCAACTGGATGATCGTGTTTTACAAAATCATGACTGTGTGATGTGTCAATATTTTCTAATTTGTTAACTTTTTCTTCTAACACAGCAATTTTACTTTCAATACCTGATGTATCTACTGTTGAATGTTCTTGTGATTCTAATGCATCTAACTTAGTTACAATCTCACCATATTTAACAAAGCCACCACCTATTGCTGCAATAACACCAAGTAGTGCTGCGACTCCTGCTAATTGTCCTTTAATCTTATCCATTATTTTTTTATAACTCTTTTTAATACTTTAGCTTGACCTGCGTGTGTTTTAGATGCTTTTTTTAAACCTTTAATTACTTTTTTTATTTTGTTTTTTTTATTTTTATCCATTATGAATTTCTTCCATATGCTCTACCACCACCTTTAAATGCTAGTTTAGGTTTTGCCCTACCACCAGATTTATATTTTTCTGAAGGAATAACTCCTAATAATTTATCCATTCTATCCATTCTAGCTTCATCTTTAATTAAACTAGGAGAACCACCCTCTAACACAACTTTTTTAGCAGCATCCATGATAGATAAAGATTTTTTTGCTTTACCCATATCTTTTTGTCCTTTTTGCTTTAAAGATTCTCGAAGAGGTGTTTTTGGTTTTGGGGTACGTTTAGTTGGTACTCCTCGCTCACGTCCTGGTTTTAATTCTGGTCGTTCTTTCAATGAGCCTTTATAATTTTTAGGAGCTTTTGTTGATTTTGCCATTATATTATCCTTTTTTTAACATTTCCAATTCTATTAAAAGCTTTTGTTTTCTAGAGTTAATCTCTTGAAGCTTACGTGCTTTGATTTCCATCTTATCATTTTGTATGTAAGTTGCAAGACTCTTATCTGCATATATTAATCTACTATCAAATATAGGTAATTGCTCTAGATATATGTTTTTTGGCTTATAAAACTGTGTATTTGCATATGCATTTAATGATGCTTGTTCGCTTGTCATTGCCTCCATTTTTATGATATTCTTTACCGCTAAATTTTTAGAAATATCCTTAATATCTTTGTCAACTTTATCCATTATTCTTGCAAGATTTTTAACGATAGCTTTTTTCTGTTGTATAGCTTTTTGTTTGGCAAGCTTCTTAGTCTGAACAGTGGACTTCTTAGGAGTCTTGCTAGTAGGTTTCTCTTCTTTAATTTCTTCTTCTTCATTAGTTTCTTCTATCATTTCTTCTTGCTCTTCTTCAATAATTTCTTCTTCTATAATCTCCTCTTCTACTGCTTCTTCTTCCATAGCAGGTTCTTCTCTTTGCGGACTAAGAGCCATCTTTGTAGGTTCTTTTTCAATTACTTCTTCTTTAGGTTCTTCCTCGGTTGGTTCCATTCGTATGGGTCCTTTTTCTGTAAATTCTTTTTCCTCAGTAAAAGTTTCCTCTTCCTTAGAAACCATAGGTAAGAAGCTTGCAATGATCTCTTCAGTTTCTTCATATATTTCCTCCTCTTGTGGTAACATCATTGAAAAGAAAGATGTGTTTATTTCTTCTTTTATAGGCATTTCTTCTATAATCATTTCTTCTTCCATAATTTCTTCCATAGGCATTTCTTCCATAACAATTAACATTGGTTCAAATGTCATTTCTTCAAATTCTTCTTCTATAACTTCTTCCATAGGCGGTGCTATAAGTGTAAACTCTTCAAACATTTCTTCAATATATTCAAATGTAAAATCTTCAAATATTTCTTCTTGTAACTCTTCAAATATATCTTCTATCTCTTCAATAATTTCATTTGAAATAATTGTGTTGTCGTATGTCATTGTTAATTTAGCACCTAATAAATTTGGTCCACCAAGATCAACTAACGGTGAACCATTATCAATACCTGTCCATTTCCAATCAAATTGATTAGAACCAGTGCCGTTGTATATAACTTGATCTGTGTATTTATCTGCGTTGCTGTAGTAACCTGAGTCTGTATTTCTTATTTGATCTGTTTGAGATAACACGTTGCCATCAGAGTCTAGTATCTTGACTGTTGTTTTAAATTGATCTTGTCCTGATCTCGATTGTCCACACTGATGTGCAGATCCTGTCCACTCACAGTTTTGTACAATAGTTGTAGAATCTAATGTAATACCATTGTCTAACATTGCTTGGCTGCTAGTTTCATTGCCTGTAGTAACATCAACTAAGCTACCTGTATAACTTAAACTACCGGTACCAGATGATGCACTGCCAACTTCTACTTCTTGATAGTTCCAATTTTGATTAGTGCATGTAGTATTAACAGATGTAAATGAAGAACAACTTGATTGTACATTAGGTATTGCGTTATCTACTGATTGTAGATTAGAAGCAGAACCGGTGCCGTTTGGTAATAAATTACCTGTTGTTATCTCTTCTGCTGAAGTTGTAAGGGTTAACATCGTCAGCAAACTTATTAATACGATAAAACGCATATCCCGCTCCTATTATAATTATTGTTAACCAAATCATTTTAATATTAATGCTACTATTGATTTTTCGCCTAAATATATTTCTGTTTGTGCTGCACCCTTATAGCATTTATAAGACACAGATTCACTATAAGTTCTTTCAGCTTCACGTTTTCTGCGTAAGCATTGAGCCATGCCTTCGGGCTGTATTCTGTGTTCCATGATTTCTGCTCCTACAAACATAAGTAGGGCCACCACAACTTCGGTCAATGTGTGCCTCCATTTTTATAATGTATCTCTCTGTTAGAATCTTTTAGTTCTTCAATATCTTCTAAAGCTTTTTCTAATTGTTTTGTTAAAAATTCTATATTTATTTTATTTAAAGCCATAGATTCAATGTGCATGTTTAACTTATCCGTGGTCTTGTATAAATCCTCGATCATCATAAATTGCTCGGAATCTGCGGGAAGCGAACCAAGTTGACCCCGAGGCCATTTGATTCTAAACTCTGTATTCTCTATTAAATCTTTTTGCATCAACTCTAATTTTGTTGAGTTTGAATTTAATTTTTCTTGAATGCCAAAAAAAGCCCAGGTTCCGATTGCGACGAGCGCGATCAAGGAAGCTACCGTCTTCATCGGCATTTGTACTGCTGCTTCTTCTGAAATCTTGAGTGCCATTATCTAACTTTTATTAGATTTTTTAAATCTTCTCTAGCTTTTTCTTTGTCTTGTTTTTCTAGCTCTTTTGTCATTTTAAGTTCTTCTTCAAGTCTTTTTTTCTCAATTAAAGCTGTTTCTTTAGCTATTGCTTCTTCTTTATCTTTTCTAGCTTTCATACGTTTAACATACAAATCATAATCTGGTCTTTCGTGATCATATTTAGACCACAATGCTTTAGCTTCTTTACCAATTTTGCCATCAATTGGGCATGGAGTACCGGCATGAATCATTGATTCAAACACACGTTCATCTTGGCAAAGAATAGCAACCGCTGCTACCTTCATACCAAAGTCATTAAGTATTCTTGCTAATTTTAATCTTTCACAATTTTCATCAATCACATGTTTACCTCCACTAACTCCAATACCAAATGTTTGAATTCCTGCAGAAACTCCAACAGCGCAAACATCTTGAGTCATAGAATTATATGATGGTGCAGATGCTGATGGTGGTGCAGATTTTATATCTGAGTTTGTAGTATTGTTAGTTGTAGATGTAGATTCAGAACCGGACTGATACGTAGTCGTAGCAGTTGACGTGTATCCACCTTCAATTGCTGTGTTAGATCCAGATGTATTTGTTTGTGTAGAGCCTGGATAAGCCGGACCTACCCATGCTAATAAACATATTAAAATAATTAATATACCTGTAAAATAATAATTCATCTTACTGCCCTCCATTATTTTATGTTAACCTCGTTTTCGTATGACATATCTGTGCCGTGATCTTTTTCTATTTTGTATGTTCTTTTGCATCTGCAATTATCACACGCACATAATCCATATTCGTCTGAGTGTAAATCTCCATCACAATGACAATCGTGATAACATTTTTTACATTTAGGCATTTACAGCCTGCCTACATGACGGACATTGTTTTTTATATGTGTCTGGATGTTTTTCACAAACAACTTTAATGTCAGACTTAGGTGTTTCTGTGTACATTGTAATATGTTCATCTTCTTCACATTTACAAAATCTACCAAAAAATTTTTCAATTATTGATTTAATCCATTTTTTAATCATTTTTCTTTTCCTCTATTTCGTAAAAGAAATTGTCAGTGTCTTCAGTTTTCCACTGTCCTGTATCTTCTACATTCCATTCAGAAGTTTGTACCTTCCAATCAGGTATCTCATCTTTTACTGTAAAAGATGGTATATCCCATATTATTCTATTATTTGGCTGTGCCGCATAGTTGCCGTCATCTAACGCAAGTATGTGTGCGCACTTATGTTCGTGCGGGATCTCAGAATGATCAGTGTCTATTATATTACTCTCTGGGTGTGCAAAGTCAACTGTGAAAAGATAGGATCCATGGTGCCATTTCTTATCTTTACCAATGTATTTACCTGCTTGTCCGTCTAGAATATCAAAACTAGTAACACTAGGGTAATAAGAAAAACAATTCCACAATTCCAATTCATCCAATCTTTTAATTGGAACTTCTTCTGCCTTGTAACCACGCTGAATAAAAGCTGATATGGGTAAACGATAAAAGACAGCACCGTTTTCCATGATGGCATGGAAGAGAATTGGTCTACCAGTGATTGAGGCAATACCGAAGACAATACAGTCTTCAACTTCGCCATGATGTTTTTTAAGGTCATACAAATACTCCTTTTTTATTTGCGCGTATTGTACAGGAATATTTGCATTTAAGTAAGACATATTTTAACCTCATTTTATACTTCCCCAATTAGGACCAGACTCATAATCAACTTTATTAGGAACCTCTAAATTAACAGCATTCTCCATAATCTCAACAATTTTATCTGCGTTACCATCAACAGATATGTCTAACTCATCATGAACTTGTATATGTGGTATAATTCCTTCTTTATATAATTCTATCATAGCTCTTTTTGTCATGTCAGCTGCTGAACCTTGTATTAATTTATTTAATGCTTTGTAAGTAAAAGCTCTTTTAATCCCTGGTCCGTGTTCCTTGAGCGCTGCATCATGAGGCAGGGCCTTATGAATCCCAAATTGATTAGGCTCCCACAAATGAAACCTACACAATCTACCCAACAACGTTCTTATTTTACCAGAGTCCTGTGCTCTTTGCATTACATTGTCCATTAATTGTTTTACGAACGGAACTTTGTTGTGGTATTGTTTAAATAAACTATCTGATTTATCTTTACTAATACCAAGTTCAGCTTGTAATTTATTTTTACCCATACCGTAGAACAGACCAAGATTTATGGTCTTAGCCTGTGATCTAGGTATCTCTGCCATCTCAGCTACAATACTATGAAAATCCGCATCACCTTCGTGATACGCATCTAATACTTCGCCGGCTCCATAAAGATTCTGTAAAGCTGCATAATGCACTACCAACCTAGGCTCTTGCTGAGAATAGTCAAAACAACCCCATGTATGGCCTTCCTCGGGTATAAATAATGACCTGATCCGTGGTCCAAGGTCTTTGTTCCTAGCTGGTATTTGCTGTAAATTTGGGTTTGAATAGCTGAATCTGCCTGTTACCGTTCCACCATTATCTGATCTAAGTTGATTGATTTCTGCATGAATTCTACCTTTATGTGAATGTTTTAATATGGTATCAATAAACGTGGTATGGGCCTTGTTGATTTCACGGGCCTGGGCAATTAGTTTCACCAGTGGGTGGGGGTGATTCTGTAAAAAATTTTTAGTAAAGGAAGGAGCAGATGTTTTCTCAGTTTTATCGTAGTCTAATTTTAATTTATCAAAAACTTGTGCAATTGATCTTGCAGCCCATATTTGAGTGTCTATTCCTGTTTCTGTTTTTATTTTTTGGATTAACTTATCTTCTTGTAATGATAACTCTTTCTTTAATGTATGAGCTGCTTGAACGTCTACGCGCACGCCTTTAAATCTCATATCAACTAAACAAGGAAACAGTTCTGTTTCCATATCCATAATAGAATTTATATCTTGATGATCTATTTCTTTTTTAAGTTCTTGCCAAAGTCCTAAAGTTATCTCTGCATCTTTTTCTGCGTATGCGCCAACATAAATGGCAGGTAGTTTATACATTTCTGCCTTGGCGTCAACACCCCAATCTTTTGCAGCTTGATATAAATCTGTTTCATTTTTTCCTTTTCCAGTGTATCGTTTAGCACAATTGTTTAAGTCATAGCGCATTTGATTTTCATCAACAAGGGCCGATGCAATCATCGTGTCAATAATTTTACCGTTAATACTTAAACCGAGTGCTCGTATCCAACACACGTCATACATGGCGTTATGGAATATTTTTATAGCGGGTAGGTTTAGTACGTCTTGAAACCATTTTAAAACTTTTTTACGATCCATGTTGCCACCACCTTCGTGTGCTATTGGATAATAACCAGACCAACCTTGAACAGCAACAGCAACACCTACAACGTCACCATTACCAACAACAGAACCAGATCCCATTTTAATTAGGTCTGTGTCTTTTGTTTCTAAGTCAATTGCTATTTCATCGTGTTTAGATAAATCTGGAAAAGATTCTGGCGGTAGCCATTCTGTTTGTGGTTTAAATAGTGGTATCTGCATTTGTTATTCCCCATGAGTTTGGTTTTTCTTTTTTTATTTCTTTTGGTTTTTCTGGATAGTCTCTATCGATTGCCATATCAATGTAATGTTTAGCTTTAAGTAAGTCTTCTTTCTGATTTTTCTGTTTGTGACGACACAAATATTTTATAGCGTTTCCCTCCGCAAAGGGCAAGTTGTTTTTGTTTATAAACTCTGATGGCTGTATGACCATAGATTTGTAGTGAGTTCCACCTACTTGTTTTTTATATATGTCGCTCATAGCATGTATCCTTTTTCATATTTTTTTGGTTCTATTATGTGTAAATTTTCTTTTGTTCTAGTTGCACCAACATAAAATAATCTATTTTCATCATCCGGATCTCTTTCGTAACCTTTCATAGTATTTTGTGTTAAGTCAGTTAACAAAACAACATTTTGTGATTCACCACCTTTAGCCCCATGTATTGTAGATAATTCTATACGTGGTGCTTCATTTAATTTTTCTCCGTTTGCTCTCATCTTTCTTAAGTAATTTACTTTAGTTTGTCCAGCATCATCAAATGCTTCGTACCAAACTGTTTTAACTTGAAGACCGTAATCTCTTACAAGTTGGTCTATTCCATAAAAAGATTCTTTAACCATACCTTTTATTTTTTTCTTGTGCCAATGTTTAGGTCCCATGTATTTAGCTATATTTTCTATTTGTTTAAAATTTACTAACTGTCCTTGTCTTAGATGTTCCCAATTTGTAGCTGCTTCGTGTAAATCTTTTTCTGTGCCTCTTCTATATTTAGATGTGTAGTAAAGTCCACGTTGATACAAAGACTCTTCTATATCTTTTAATAAATGTTTAGTTCTAGCTAACACTAACCATTCACCATTTGACATATCAATTGTGTCAGCGTTATAATGTCTATGTAAATTACCTTGTACAGTTTTTGGTTGCCATGTTTTATCTATTCTATTTCTAATTCTATTAATTATATTCATTGCTACACCGTGTACTTTAGCCGGTATTCTAAATGATTGTGTTAGTGGTAGGTATTGTCCTTTCAAAGCTATAAAAGAATCTACATCTGCACCAGCCCATTTGTATATTGCTTGGTCATCATCACCTGCAATAAAAGAATCTTCTGTTTTATTCCAAATAGTTCTTGCCATGTCCCATTGCATTAATGATAGATCTTGTGCTTCATCAATAAATACTACATCAAACTTTGGTGACTTATCTGATTTTGTAAACTCTGTAATCATGTCATTGAAATCTATTAAGTTATATTCTTTTTTGTATCTTCTTAATTCATTGTCTATAATTTTTAAGGTGCTTCGTTCTAAATCTTGTGTGTGTTCGTGTAAATCAAACTGTTGTTCTGGTGTAATGTTTCTAAGTTGTGCTAGTTGTATAATACGTAAATACTCACTGTCAGAATTAAATGCACTACCTTGATCTTCTTGATAGTCTGCATAAGTTACAGGAAAACCTAGTTTTTTACCTAAATCTCTGTAATGTCTTTGTTGCATAACTTGATCTCTTTTTATTCCAAGTTTTCTAAATGCTAGTGAGTGTAAAGTTCTAAAATATGGTAGGTCATCTTCTGTAAGATTAAATTTTTTTATTGCTCTGTCTCTTGCTTCGTATGCAGCTTTTTGTGTAAATGCAAAGTATCCTACTTTATCAGGATCTGTATTTTTTAAATAGTCATCAACCTTGTTTAACAAAGTTGTAGTCTTACCCGTTCCTGGTGGTCCTAATACAATCGTTCTCAAAAAGGTGCCTCTTCTTTTAATACTTTTTGTGTGTACTCATCTGTTTTTTTATCAAACTGTTGTACTACAAATACAGATATTCTTTCTTTACCAACACGCTTGTCATCACAGTTGCATGTTTCTTTTAACATTTGTGCTGTACGTGAGTATGGTACATCCCAACGTTTTCTAATTAAAAATTGATTGTAAAATTTATCAAATATAAAATGATGATAACCATCTTTTGTTAATACACCACCACGTTTTAAATCTTTAATATCAGAACCTACGTGTCTGTCTAAACAAAATTCTTCTAAATGGTTTTGTAATTGATCCTGCGTAGTCACACCTTCTGGTGGATCTATTGGTTCGTGGTTTTTCATTAGTGGGTTTATTATCATGTCCCAATCTTTTGGTTTTACTGTTGGTGGTTTAAAGTCTAACTGCTCCATACATGCTTCTTGAAATAAACTTTGTTGTTTTAAAAATTTTACATTTTCTAGGTGCAATCTCTCTCCATCTACGTTTAAATAGTAGTATGGTTTTTCTAATTTAATTTTTTGTAAGTCGGTCAATGCAGGAAATACTATCTCTTCACCTATACCAAACTTTCTTTCTCTACATAGTTTTTTATCACACAAATTACACATAGGTGTGTCATTACATTTGTAACCCCATTCTTTTTTATCATGTTGTCGTTTAATTATTTCTACTTCAGACTCACTTAATGGTGTTGTTGATGCTGTTGCATTAAACAAAGTCATTTTACTTTTCCACTCTGCTGGCCATTTCTTTTTTGCATACACACCAAAATGAAACATAGAATTATTACGACCACCTTCTGGTATTTTATTCATAGCCATAAGTTCTATGCATGGTGGTGCATCAGAATATTCTGATTGTGGTCTTTCTATTTTTATTTTTGTAATGTCTGCCTGTTTGACATTGTTATATATTGTGTAAAATTCTTCTAATGTTGCAGCTGAACCATCATCTTTAAATGCATATCTTGTAGTGTTATCACCATTAAAATATGGTAAGTTTAAAAAGTTTCCTGTGTCGTCTGATGATTTTAATTGAATTTGTTTTGGAAAGACTTCTGATCCGCCGTATCCTAGTAATGTTTTTATTTCTGTTAATTTGTCTCTCATTCTTTCTGCTGCTACCGATTCGGTTGAGAAGAGAAAGACATGTGCTCCTCCACTCTTTGACCGACACACAGCCAAAGGCAGTTTAAACTGTTTTATTTTATCTATTAATTTTTTGTGATCGAATCCTGCGTATGAATCTATGTCTACACAACCCCATACACATTGATTGTTTTCGTTAATTGGTATGATACCTAAACTTTGTGTTCCTTGTAAATGCATTTTCCAAAGTTCATCAGTTACTGGTTGACGCACTACAAATGATTGTCCTTTTAATTTGACACCATTCTCTGCAGGCTCACTTACTTTAGTGCAACCATGTGCTCGTTCTAATCCTTTAAATATTTCTTTAAACATATTTTATTGACGGGCGACTCTAGTCTCCCTTCGCCGCCCGATCCCTAGGAATTAGTATGGTGTATTAGATTTTGATTCGTCAGATCCATGTTTAACTTCAACTGCACCTTTGCCAACTTTGTCAGCAAAAGATTTTGCAACTTGATAAACACCTTGATCTTGTACCGGACCAACTTTAGACACTTCCCATCCAAACCATGTTCCTTTGTCGTTTGACATTTGAACAGTCTTTAGATTATAAATATGGCTGTAAGTTGGCGGTGTAAACAAACCGTTTTTACCATTCAACTTTAATCCCATCATAATGGAATTCCATTTACGACTAATCTTTAATTGAGTAGCCTTCATAGATATTAAAGCTGTTTGTGGTGACTCACCTAAAACTACTACATAATGATTTGCAGTATTCTCTAAGTAGTTACCATTTGGTAAACGATCTTTAAAAGATTTATCCCGAGTAGTTTGACTCATGATATCCGAACTGGCATCATGAATTGCTACTGGTGAACCTTTACCTTCTCCCCTGTCTTGCCACTCTACGTATTTTCTTTCGTAGAATGCAGGTATTACATCTATCCCTTTAGTTCCGTCAAAAATTTCATTTGTAACGGTATTGAGAATCATGCCCGGTTCTGCACCTTCAACATATTTCCCATCTCTCTTATTTACTTCTGGAGATAGTTGTCCTAACACTTTCAGAAATGGTAATGCAAGATCTTCTTGCGTCATATTCTGAGAGCCTTTATCTGCATCAGCTTCAAACATATTGACAGCTACTGCATTTTCTTTTTTCAATGTTACTTCATTCATCGTTATTGTTTCCTTTTTATTGTTGTTTTATTTCCAACGAATACGTTGAAAATTTCCGTTGGCATTTCTTTACCTGCCTCAATACGCTCACGGACTAACGCTTTGAGAGTCATGGGCTCTACCTTCAACTTTTGTGTCGGTTGAAACCCACGCTCTTCTGCAAGAGCAGCATAATCAGCTGCCTTGTTATCTTCGTTGCGACCAAAAGATACGAGTATCTCGTTTTTGATTATATCTCCTAGTCCATTGTTACGAAGCCAGTTAAACGCTTTCTCTTTGTTTGCAACAGAGATACTTGCGCTGTAATTCGGTTTAACATCTACCGAAGATCCGTCCATAAGTTTAAGATGTGATAAACCCATCTCAGACATCATAGTTGGAATAACTTCTCCAGATAAATGTTCTATTTGTTTTTTCTTTTCTTTTAATGCTTCTTCTTGTATTTCAAATTGTTGTTGCATTGCTTCTAATTTTTCAACTTGATCTGCAAGTGACTGAATATTATCAGTCTTCTTCATTGTGTTTTGTTGGTCTTTTTCAAAATCAATCATTAATTTCTCCTTTCTCGTATAAATTAATCTCTATAGGATAATATTTTCTTTCTTGTTTATCCCACTTCAATAGATTGTATTTGCCATTTGTAATATCAGAAACTATAGAGCATGCAACACCTATAATTGCAGGATCTCCTGTTAACAATAAATAATCTCCTAATTTAAAATCTTTTAAACTTTTTCTTAATTTAAAAATTAATGGACCAGGAGAAAATATTATTTGTGAAAATTCAGGAAGTAAAAATTTTAAGTTACCATAATTAGATGCACCCATAATATTAATTTTAGGATTACCTGATTGTGTTCCTGGAATTTCTTGTATGACATAAACTATATTTTCTTTCATGCTTGACAATATAGGTGTTAAAGATTATATTGTCAACTAGAAAGAAGAAAAATTATGAATTATAAATTTAAAACAAAACCATATGCACATCAAATGACTGCATTAAAAAAGTCATGGAACAAAGAAAATTTTGCGTACTTTATGGAAATGGGTACAGGCAAAACAAAAGTATTGATAGATAATTTAGCTATGCTTTACGATAAAGGTAAAGTAGATGGTGCTTTAATTATTGCACCAAAAGGTGTTATTAATACTTGGTATGAACAAGAGTTACCAACACATTTACCACAGCACATAGAAAATGTGACTGTATTGTGGCAACCTAACATAAATAAAAAATACGAAGAAAAGTTAAAAACTATATTTGAAATAGAAACAGATTTACATATTTTAATTATGAATGTTGAAGCTTTGTCTACAGATAAAGGCGTAAAATACGCTTCTAAATTTTTAAACTCTCATAAAACTTTAATGGCTGTTGATGAGTCTACTACTATAAAAAATCCATCTGCAAAAAGAACTAAAAATATAATAGGTCTTGGTAAAATTGCTAAATATAGACGTATTATGACAGGATCACCTATTACAAAAAATCCTCTTGATTTATATAGTCAATGCGAGTTCCTTGATCCGTGGTTATTGGACTTTACTTCATATTATGCATTTAGAAATAGATATGCAGAAATGAAAACTATGCATGCGCACGGTAGGTCAATACAAATTGTAGATAAGTTTAAGAATCTTAGTGAATTGTCCGAAACAGTAAAAACATTTTCTGACAGAGTTTTAAAAGAAGATTGTCTAGATTTACCAGATAAAATTTACATGAAAAGAAACATAAAATTGAGTCCAGACCAATTTAAGCTATATAAACAAATGAAAGATCAAGCAATTGCCATGTTAAATGGTAAAGTTACATCTACTATAACCGTTCTTACTCAACTTATGAGACTACATCAAATAACTTGTGGTCATTTTACTGCAGACGACGGCTCAACTCAAGCTATTGCTAATAATAGAGTAGGAGAGTTGATGGATGTATTAGAAGAAATAGAAGGTAAAGCAATTATATGGGCCCACTATCAATATGACATTGTAAACATAATTAAAAATGTAGTAAAAAAATATGGAGAAGGTTCTATTGTTGATTATTATGGGTTAACACCACAAGAAGAGAGACAACCTAATATAAAGAAATTTCAGTCTGACCCTGGGTGTCGGTTTATGGTTGGAACGCCTTCTACGGGCGGCTATGGCATTACTTTGACGGCTGCAAACACCGTAATTTACTATTCTAACGGATATGACCTAGAAAAGCGTTTACAATCAGAAGACCGTGCACACAGGATTGGACAAAAAAAGCCTGTGACTTATGTTGATTTGATTTGCGATGATACCGTGGATGAAAAGATTGTAAAAGCTTTAAGAAAGAAAATTAATATAGCTAGTGAAGTATTGGGTGAAGAAATAAAGTCATGGATTTAGTAGGACTATACGCGTAGCGCGCTGAAATTTTAAGATACGACTTTTCCGCCGGACCACTTCATCTCTGGAAGTCCGTTTTCGTAGCTTTTTCCATCGTAAGTTAATACTTGTTTTCTGTTAGCACCTGATTCATTGTAGCTAACGTGTACCCAGCCACCTGCTGGATCATCTGGGTTATAAAATTCTAAAATTAATTGGTCAAAGTCTACGTTGTTTTGTAGCCAGTAAGCAATCTGAATATTTGGTACACCTGCTATTTCAAAGTCAACCGCCTGGCCCTTTGCATGTTGCGACGTCTTTTTGCTGCCAATCGCTTCACACAACGCCTCACTACGATAGCCACTGGTAATTGTAATTGGTTTATCAAAGTGTGCACGAGTTGGTTCTAATATTTCATAACACACATTTTCTAAATTTTTTATATCTCCAGATCCTGGTGAGTTGTCAATGTTTTTACGTGTTGCGGTCATTGACTTAGTCATCTCTTCAAGTTTAAAGTGTTTCGATAATTGCATGATTTTTTATTTTATGATTAGTGTAAATATAACATATCCCATACCGGTAATCAACGCACCAGTAGATACTAATAAGATACTTTCTATGCGATTAATTTGACGCTCAAGCTTGTGTATCTTATCATGAGTTTGCTTTTGCATAATCCTGCAAAGCTTTTCATGTTCTTCAATTTTTTGTAATGCATTCTTAGCCATTAAGTTCTCCTTGCAATTACTTGTTCTGACGGTGATAGTAATGCACTCTCGGTACGTGTCAACCCTGTATTTATATTTTTTTGCATACTTGGTAAAGTTGCCATTTGTCTGTTTGGCATAGGTGTGTTTGGTAATGGTGGAACTTGTGTTGTTTGATCATCATCTACGTTTACAATTGGTTGAGTTATTTCTGCTGCACCAGCTGGTGGTATTATAGCATCTTTTATTGTATCTAATATTGATGTTTCATCTTGCTCTTCTACTTTTAAAGATTTGTTTTTATATTTTCTCATAACTTTTCTAAAATCTCTTTTTGGATAAACAAAATTTCTATCAACAATTTCATCTGGATAGGCTTTTTTAGCATCTCTAATTCTTTTTTTCATAAGAGCTTCAGATGGTTTAAATGGTATAAACTTACCTCTAAACAAAGCAGATATTTCTTTATTACTAAAACCTCTAAGTTTCATTTGTTTTCTTACATCACTTTTTCTTAATCCCATTTTAAATGCATCTTGTATTACGTTATAAAAATCTTGTTGCACCGTGTACATTTCTTCTTGTATGTCTTCAAATTCCTCTACTAAATTATCTCCACCTCTATCTATAAAATTTGTTAAACTATAAAATTTTTCTGCTTTAGTTACACCTAATTTTTTTCTTCTAAAATCAGTCATTTTGTAATTAAAACTTCTAGGCGCATCAACGTTTATAATTCTAATACCAGAAAATAATGCAAGTGCTTCATCTCTTAAATCATAAGGTTGTCCACCAGGTTTTAAATCACTTTCTACAGCTTTAATTATTTTTCTACCAGTTGTTGAAACACCTGGTTCTATACCTTGTAAAAAATGCACAAAACTTTTAGTCATTTTATCATTGAGAGAGTCTGTGTCTTCAGAGTAAACAAATCCACCTGCTTTTTTTTGTCCACCTCTACCAAAAAATCCTCTTGGTAACACGTCAATAATTCTTTCATAACCTAGTGGCTCTGATACAAATGAACTAAATATTTCGCCAAGTGATTCTGCAAAAGCTTTTATTGTTAACTCATCCCAATCTTTGTTAGTTCTTTTTTTACCATCATGTAATGTTTTCATAAATGCTTCAAATGGTTTTTGCACAACATCGTATGGGCTAAAATAAGAAAAGTTAATTGCTTTTCCAACGCCTTTTTCCCATTTATCTA
>VTLG01001252.1_pt1 | contig 15226 bp, 18 predicted proteins | sample 4694571 | NCBI WGS metagenome assembly VTLG01 (sample SAMN12604809, study PRJNA352737) | marine metagenome | biome: ENVO:00000447; feature: ENVO:00000209|ENVO:00000569|ENVO:01000036; material: ENVO:00002151; isolation source: viral sequences binned using virsorter ...
GTTGAGGTTCTTCTTCTTTTATAGGGACAATCTGCAACGGATCGTAATTCATTGGCTCATACGCTGGAACTCCTCCAGGGCATAAGATCATGTTGCCTTTTGGATCGTTATCTATTAGCGCATCATTTTCAATACTTCGTCTTGCCTTTACACAAGGCATTTCAATAATCGGAAACCCTATTGGGACATTGACTGGTACGTTCGGAGCATTAATAACAGGCGTATTGATGACATAAGTATTGACAGGCTCGACTCCAATATTAGGAATCTCAACTTTAGGGATCAAAACTTAGGCAAACCAAATGCTTTCTTTTCTTCGTTCTTTTGCTGTGCAGGACTTAACGCTCCAGTAGGTAAAGCAGGGCCAGATAATCCAGGTAACTTAATTGCACCCATTACCTTTTCCATTGCTTTGTCTTGAAGCATCTTCTGGTTGTCCTCATTGGTAATCCATAAATAACCAAATACCCCACCACCAGTAATTGCCGCTACTAAAAGGAAAGAGATTACACTGATAATGTTTAGAATTTTTTGCATGTTTAAAGATGCTTTGTTAAGAGCTTTACCTTTAACTGTAGCAATGGTTAGCGTTTTGTTCTCTTGCTTGTTCCCTTTGTACTTATGTCTACAACTCCTGGTTGCTGCTGAAGATTCTTCGCTAATATTTCCGCAAACTGAAGTCCCCCGTCAATCATATTGATTTTTACGGAAGCGTCTTGAGATACTGCATCAGCTTGGATTTTGCGTTGTACTTCTTTTTGTTTTTCCTCTTGCCATTCCAATGCAAGCTTTTGGATGTCTTCTAAATTCATTTAGTACTTAGTTTTACCTAATGTTATAGCAGCATCTATTTCTGTAAAATCTTCCGTTGTCCAAATTGAAGTTGTTCCGTCCTCTTTCTTGTAAGCTTTGATGACCTCTAGATGATCAACATTTCTTTTCAAAATAACTTTGTCCTCATCACTAATTGTTGATTGAGCAGCAATAGAATTAATAAGATTGACGCTATCACCAGCGTTTCTGAAAATCTTAGAAATTTCTTCGGAAGTTCTTTCAGCCATAATTAAACAATAGTCCAAACATCACCTGAATCTATTGTAACTGTAATTGAATTGTTTATAGTTATCGGCCCTGCTGACATTGCATTACAAGCAGCATTTAAAGTTGTTCCAATTGTGTAGTTCGTCGTAACTGTTTGACCATTCTCTTGGAAAATCTTATCGCTTCCTCCCCCTGTCGCCCCACCTCCAGAAGCCTCTTCCCATCCAGCTTCTCCATTAGCATCAACCGTTAAAACATAATCTTCAGTGGCAGTAGTATCTTTAACAGTAAAGTTGATTCCAGGGATTCTAAATTTGGTGATATTTGTATCACCGATAGTAACTTCATTACTAACATCTACTGCACTTGCGGCAGCGTCATTTCCGAGTATGACGTTATTACTACCTGTAGTAATAGCATCACCAGAAGCATTACCAAAACAAGTATTAGAACTGCCTGTCGTAATATTTGCTCCTGCGTCTTTACCAAAGGCAGTGTTATTTGATCCTGTAGTGCAATCCTCTAAAGCTCTATTACCTATGCCTGAATTGTAATTACCTGTTGTGATAGCAAATAAAGCTTTCCTGCCGATTGCTGTTGTACCATAACCTGTTCCAGTACCAGAACCTTTAGCAGCTTGATAACCTATTGCTGTTTTATAACTATCATTTCCAGAATATCCAGCTTGGTATCCCAAAGCGGTATTGTTTTCTCCTGAAGTATTTACAAATAAACAAGCGTCTCCTACTCCAGTATTCTGTTGAGCAGTATTAGCCTTTAAAGCATTGCTACCTATCGCTATATTATTAGACCCCGTTACGGTATCTTTTAAAGCATAATATCCAATCCCAATATTATCTGTAGCTGAAGTTGTTTCTGCAACTGCTAATTTTCCTATACCAATATTATTAGATCCCGTCGTATGACTCTCAAGAGCATTGTTGCCTATCGCAACTATATTGTCTCCAGTAGTCGTTGATTCAGCAGCTTGTATCCCGACCGCCACATTATTAGATCCCGTAGTACTGTCCTTTAATGCTTGATAACCTATTGCTACATTATTAGCTGCCGTTGTTGTCCCACCTGCCTCAGATCCAATTATCGTATTTTTATCACCCGTAGTTAAATTTGTACCAGCATTATATCCAATTAAAGTGTTATTTTCAGCGTCAGTTCCAGTAAAACTATCTCCTGCGTTAGAACCACCTACCGTATTATTCTGAGCGTCAGAGCTAAGTCCTCCCCCACCTCCGATTTCTTTTACCGTTCCTGAGTCATTGACATAAAGTTTCTTCGCCGATGTGTCTATCGCAACTTCGCCACTAGTAATATCACTTGTTGATGGAGTACTAGTGCCTCTCTTTAGTTTGATTGTGTTAGCCATTGAACCTACCTCCTAGTAGTTAGTTTTAGTAGGTTCCTCCGTCTACATCGAAACCAGAAGTCGAACCATCTTCTAGATAAGTCACTAAATCGGACAACGCAACCTGCTTCATAGTCCCATTGTCATTACAAACAAAACGATCAGCAGAAGCAAGAGTTGTAGAGGTTGCTGAAGTACCTCCATCCATCAAGTTTAATTCTGTTGTCGTTGAAGTAATACCATCAAGAACATTCAACTCTGAAGCCGTAGAAGTTACACCATCAAGAATATTTAACTCTGATGCTGTACTCGTTACTCCATCCAAGATGTTTAGCTCTGAAGCAGTCGCAGTAACACCATCAAGAATATTCAACTCTGAAGTTGTAACCGTTGCACCATCAAGAATTTCAATCTCTGTTGAAGTTAAAGCAGCTAAAGCAGAAGCACCACCTGATTGGCAGCCTGACAAAGTATCAAGATCAGCATCGTAAGCTTGAACATTGCTTCCTATTGCTAGACCTAAACTTGTTCTAACTGTTGAACCAGATTCGGCAACCCAAGCTGAACCATTTCCTACAATGAAATTACCATCTGACTTAGATAATGCTGCTATTGCAGTTAGATCAGAATCAGAAGCTTGTTTTGCATCTAATTGAGTTTGAATTGCAGAGGTTACACCATCTACATAGTTCAATTCAGTTGTAGTAGCAGTTACACCATCGAGAAGATTCAACTCGGTTGCGGTACTTGTTACTCCATCGAGAATATTCAACTCAGAAGTTGTAACTGTCGCTCCATCGAGTATTCCTACTTCTGTTGAAGTTAAGGCTGCTATTGCAGAAGCAGCTCCAGACTGACAACCTGAAAGTGTATCAAGGTCAGCGTCATAAGCCTGAACATTTGATCCAATCGCTAATCCAAGAGCAGTTCTAGCAGCACTAGCTGATGTTGCTCCTGTTCCACCATCTCCAACTGCAAGCGTTCCAGTGATTGAACTAGCAGATAAATCAACACATGCTTCTGTTGACTCAATAACCAATCCACCGTTTGCCTTAAGGTCGAGACTTAACTCATTACCAGACTTATCAAGACCATCTCCAGCAGTTACACTTGATTGACCTGAAAATTGAGTGAAAGCAAGGTTATTTGTTCCTACAACTGCACTTCCCTTGTCAGTACTACAAACAAAACCAACATCAGCGTATGTCGAACCTTGCTCAATAAAAGTGAACGCTCCAGCAGCATCTGACGATGCAGCCATGTCGTCTGCTCTCGCCCAAGATCCAGATTTACAAAGGTAAATACCGTTTTGACTGGCGGTACTCTGATCTTTTACGAGTACTCTTTCATCAGCACTAATAGCGACTGAATCAATCGTTTGAGTACCTGATAACGTGATATTTGCTGTCGTTGCAACCTTTACTGAGTCCTTAACATCTAAGCCTTCTGCTGTGGAATCTACATATCCCTTCGTAGCAAAATGAGCGTCAGCAGTTGGAGTTACACCTGTAACAGGGTTTGTTGCTGCTGCTAATTGGTCAACTCTATTTGCTTGAACACCTGTATCAAAATCAGATATTTTCGTATGAGCTATTGATGGAATATCAGCAGCCACAAGTGATCTAAACGTGGGTGCTGCAGCAGACCCCGTTGTTGGTCCGCTAAGAATCGTATTTGCTGTTCTTGTATCTGTTTTATTGAAATACGCTCCAGAACCTCCAACTGTGATAATTGAAGTCGCTTCTGGTGGTGTGCTTCCATCATCACCAAAACCGTAATACAGCTTTAAATCATTTTCGTTGAACGCTAACTCTGAAGGCAACAGGCTTGATGGTGCGCCTGCTGAACCACTAGCAGCTCTTTTCTTAATCCTGATCGTGTTAGCCACTAGAAGTTACCTCCGTTTGTGAGTGAGCTTGTTGTCCATGTGCTGTTCGCCTTATAGGTTCCAGCAGTGCTGTCATAATAAATTATAGACTTATCTATCTTATTATCATCAGAAATAGGAAAACTACTTCCTTGTGGCCCTTGAGTAGCAACCTGTATGACTGAACTATTGTCCTCGTCAATAGTTACCGTATTCTTATTGGTCGTGATGTTTACTGTAGTCATGCAGTGTATCCTTCATCCATATAAATAGTACCTTCTATCCAGTACTCTTTCAGCCCTGAACCGTTAGTTAACAACACATCATATTTATATTCGTCAGCAGTAAACGTAGTTGTTTGAGTATCAGTCACGCTCCAAGTAAAAGTTCCACCAGAAGCACTCGTTACAGAGACAGTTGCATCTGCTGCTTTAGTGGTACGTCCAGAATCCCAAATTTGCGAAGCTAAAGTGTAACCAGTCAAATTAACGGCACTACCACCTGAATCTTTTAGAGTGACAGAAACACTATGATCCGATCTTCGTTGGATCGTCATGTCATACGTTCCAGGTGCAATTGCCATTGTTAATCAGCAGGGTCGGCTGTATTACCTGCTGCTACCCATTCTAAATACTCTTTGTAATCTGTGTTGTCTGAAGCAAAAGGGATACATGTAATTGTCCCATCATCTAAAGTTCTTTGGACTATTGCTCTAGGACCATCTTCATCGTCTTTATATAGTTTATAAGTTGTAGCCATAGTTAAAGCTCCGCAGAAAAAATTAGTTTACCGTTATTTTGCAACGACTGTAGATGACCACATTGACCAGCAGTCATTCCACCCATATTCTCATACCTAAGCGTGATGATTGCTGGACTAGGTGTTGTAGGCATTTTATCTATAGTGAAATCATCAAAATGCTGTGTATTTGAATTATCAGCTCCAGTTTTTACCCTAACGTCTGTTTCTGTACCTGTGTAAGATGGTATTGTTCGCATAGGAACGGGCATAGCTCTTGTACATAAAGCATCGTTAGGAGTTATTGCAGCACAAATAAATCCAGTATAATCAAGATTATCGACAGTTTGGACAAAACAATATCTCTGACATCTAGTTAATTCATCACCATACGATCTATGTTCAAAGTCAGTGGCAACGCTTCCAGCTTCAAGTTGTAATCCTGTGATGAAAAAAGTAGCTCCGTTTGTAGCAAATAAATTAGTTGTGCCTGTTGCTCCATGAGCTTGACTACTATTCCACTGATCTGCTGTGCCTAATCTTCCTGTTCCAGCTCCTAATGACCATCTAACCGCAATGCCTCTACCATTATCGGTTCCCCATGTCCCATCAGTAGCAGCAGGAAAAGTTAATGTTTTTTTCTCCCAAGTATCTGCGGAACTAATTGTATAAGTTTTTGGATAGGATCTATCATTACCACCGTTACCTATAGAGCAAGAAAATGTTCCAGTGAGAGAAGATTTTACCCAGAAAGATAAAGTAACACTTGTTCCTCCTGATGCACCGAATCCTAAAAATGAAACATTTTGACCTTCTATAATTTGTCTTAGAGTATAAAAATCTGTTGAGGCTAAACTTGTATCTGTTCCTGTAACTGTAATTTTTAAACTTTTTGTAAAACCACTTGGGCCATCACTAACTTGTTGACCTGTGCCTGTTCCACCTCCATCAAACCCTTCAATTTGAGTTCTGTCTATTGCAAATCCTGTAGTAACAGAACTTCCTCCATTTCTCTGGTCGATAAGACAATCTCCATTAATTAGAAGATTTCTAAAACTTCTAGGATTCGTTAAGTTTGCCGTACACGTTCCATCAGTTGAATTAACAGAGATCGCATCACTTGATGCCCCTGTTCCTCTGATTGCATTGACTTTTAATGTAGACATTTAACCAGCCTCCAATGCAGCTACTTTAGCTTCTAAAGTTTCAATTTTTGTTTTAGCTTCTTTTAAAGCTTCAATACATAAAGGTATTAATTCTGTATATCGAACAGACATGTATTCAGTGTCGTCTCCTTTCTCTTCTAAATAAGGTAACTTTAATGTTTCTATAGCTTCTGGAACAACTGGTTCGACTGATTGAGCTGTGACTCCTACTCTTGGTGTTTTAACTGTTTCGTTTTTCCAAGTAAATTTAAGAGTTTCAATCTTAGCTATATCAGTAAGAGCGTTAGTAATGTCGCCTGTTTTGTCTTTTAATCGAGTATCAGAAAGGCTACCCCATGACGTACCACCGCCAACCATGTAAACTCCACCAGATATATCAGAGTTTGCACCTGAGCCGTAAACCATGACTCCACCTTCAGCAGAACTGTTCTCATACAATTGAAGTTGAGCAAGTCTAGCGTTACCACTTCTGCCCGTTCTTCTTCTTTCAAATATTGCCGATCTGTCAGCAGTCGGAGTCTCTAGACCAATATTTAAGTTGTCACTATCTGCGAAAAATTTATAATTTCGGCCCATTTGTCCATTGCTAGTAGTCTGATTATCACCACAAACTGCCCAGCCTCCATCTGCTGCTATTTTAAAACTAGTGGTATCCATTCCATCAGAACCACCTCGTTTAAATACAATACTTCTGCCATTAGATCCACCAGAGTCATGTACTCCTATATGAAATTCACCTGATGCATCGCCTGATGGAGTTTGTAACTCTAAACCTTCATAGCTACTACTAGTTGCAAGCATTGATGGTACTCCACCAAATTCAAGTGTTCCAGCAGTAGAACCATTCTTTAAGATCTGTCCAGCAGCACCAATAGTTGCAGGTAATTTAATTGATAGATCAGAAGCAGGATTTGTTGCAGGAGCTGCGATGCTCATGCTATTTCCTGAAGCGTGTTTTAGTTTAATTGAACTCATGGCTTCGGATACTTATCCTTAGTTGCTTTAATTGTAGCTTTCCAGCCATCAATACCATTATGGTAGATGTCGTCAAGCTGATACACTACAGAAGGGTATTCATTGGCTCGTTTCCTTGCATAATCTAAAGCATCAAAATCATCTTGTAATTTCTTAAGTCCTGCATTTACTTCCGATTCTGTAGGTTTTGATCCTCCATCATGGACAATTAGATTTGCATAAACTTTATTCTTGGAGTCAGACCAACCGAACCACTGTCCTTCTCGCACAGTAATTAAGTAGTCTTCGATGTGATCTGCTCTGCCTGTTTGGAAATTCATTTAGGTATCTCCTAATCTAAGAAACGTCAACGAAGTATGCGTATCATTTGTACTGCCCATCATTATGCAACTATAAGCAGCGGTTAATTTAATCTTTACTTTGTCATTTGACGTGTCAGTTACATCAAGGAATGTATCGGCTGGTGCAACACTATAAGTGTTGTTACCAGAATCGTAGAGACTCGCATATCCAAACGCCCTATTGTCCCAATTACTACCATTATCACTTGTTACTTGTATCACTGGTTCTATCCATCTCACATTGGTGTTGTTTACTTGCATATCAGCTTTAAACCTTATCCACCATTTGCCTGTACTAGGAAAAGTCCAAATACCTGAACTTACTGACATCCCTGTTCCTATTGGCATCCCTTGACTTGGAGAAGTGTTATCTACACGTTCCCAATTTGAACTTATAGGATCTCCAAGGGTTGACCCTGTAGCATTAGAAGTAATTCGCCACCTATCAACTTCTGTTATCCCTTGAGTAATACCAGTAAAACCAGTATTTGTAATTGATAATCTTTCAACTCCACCTGTAGATATTTTTACTTCATCAGTACCGTAAAATATTCCGCTGTTTGAGTCGGCACCTTTAACAGATGGAGATCCAGCCGATCCATCAACCGATGCTATTCCTGAACTGCCGTCAATAGTAATTGCCATGTTTAGAGTTTAGCGAGTAACAAGTAATTAGACAATTGTCCAAGAAGACGTTGAAGGTATTGTAACTGTAATTCCCGAATTAATAGTTACAGGTCCAAAACTACCAGCATTACGAGAAGCCGTTAAAGAATAGGCGTCAGTTACTGTCTGTTGGTTCTCCCAGAAAACAGCATTAGCACCATCATCTCCACCTGTTGCGCCTTGCCCTGAGCCAACATTTGCCCAACCTCCATTTTTATATGCTTCAACCTCATGTTCAGTGCTGTTATATCTAAGATCACCATTCGTAGGAGAGCCAGGTCTCTGTGCTGTTGTTCCTGATGGCAACTGGATCGAACCAGTTGAATTGAATATAACTTCGCCTGTAAAAGTGGCTCCAGCTAATAAAGCAAGACCTAAGTTTGCTGCATTACTCGACCCTATTTCTATCCAGTCATTATTACTTCCGTTCCTCATTTTGAGGAGGTTATTACTTGTATCCAACCAGAGCATATATGCCACAGTTGTTGACGGTGCTGACGATCCAGAGTTCAGTGATTGGATTGCACCAAGAGCGTCATTTATGTCACTACGTACACTTGAGCCTGAGCCATTAGCTATCGAGTAATCGTGCTGTGACATTTCCTACCTCCAGTTCCTCATTAGTTTAAGCACCTCTGCCATAGCCTACAGCAGTCCAAGAGAAATTCTTGTTAATTGCTGACCCTCCTGAGTTTTTCAGAGTCACAGTGAATTGAGTTCCTGTGACTGTTCCCATATCTATATAGTCACCGCTAGAGAGTCCATGAACAATAACAGAAACACTTGGCAGATATGCTGTTGTACTTCCACCTAAAGCAGAAGTTCCAGTCCAAAAAGGCTTAGTAAATGTAATTGTCTTAGCACTTGTTCCACTAGCAACCACACCTGTGCTGTTTTCTGTTCTTTGGTCAAATCTTGCTTCATAACCTAACTGATCAATCAAAATATTTTCCGTTGTATCTCCACTTGTTAGATCAGTTTTAAATTGAAACCCTCTTCCACTAAATGTTCCATTCTTAAGTGAAACCCAATTACCCCAAGTTGGTGAACTACTTGGATCATCCGTTGTAGTACGGACAGAAAGAGAAGCATTAACAGCATCAATAATATCCCCATCCCAATCAGAACGAGCATCAACATCAGGCCATACATCTATTAAATCGCTTGGTCTTACGCCCCTAGTAACAAAATACCTTTGAAGATCAAGAGCAAACGCACCACCCAAATCCAGGGTATCAGCGAATTGATAAGAGCCTGTAGCGTTTATATCTCCACCACTTGAAGTCAATTGAAGAGCATCAAGCGTTGCATCGTATTCTGTATTTGTTTTGCTACCTGTAAACGGAGTTGGACTGATTTGGTCGTCTCTTTGATTTTTAACTAATAAAGTTTCTGCCTTTTGTGCCGCCGTTTGAATAACAATACTTGTGGCGTTTGCACTGAAATTCCCCGAATCATCAGCAAACTTAACCAGAGTTTCTCCAGTCAATTTTGGAATAATAACCTCTGTGGATGCTCCTGCAATTGCATCAATCAAATCAACTGAGTTATTCCAAGTACCCGTTCCATCCGTCAAACTTGAATGACGTATATGAACCTTGCCTCCAACTTTTACATCAAGAGAAGTTGTTTGAGTCCACTTTAATCTTCCTGAGTTTGGACTTACATCTTCAAAGGTAAGACCAGTAACATCTTCTGGAACTGCTGTTTTTCCTAATAAGTTAAAAGTATTCGTTGCAAAAGGACTAGAAAAACCTAAATGGTTTGTTGCTTGAATTTCTGTTCTTAATGTCCCAACTTTTAAGCTTTCAATACGAAGAGAAGCATCAGTAGTTGTAACAGAAATCCAATTATTATTATTTAACTGATAATTAACTCTATAACCCGTTGTTTGATCAGAAGCAGACCAATCTAATTCAAAAGCTGTTTTAATATTTTGACCATCTTGATATAAATGTTCTACACCAGAAACGTTCGTAACAGCAGAAGGAATAGCACTTAAATTACTAATATCAGGAACGGAAAGTTCTTGATCACGATCCACCGCATCGTAAATACTACTGTTATAAACAAGTGCCGTGACTCCATAAGTACTATCATCAGCTTCCGTTACATTTAAAACTCTAAATTGTTGATATTTAATATCATCTGTTTCTATCATCCAAATAGCTTGAACTTGAGGCGTTTCTGATAATGCACTTGCAAGAGTTACTTCTGTACCACTAATTGATTGAACATCTTTCTTCTCTACCAAACCAGAAGGTAAAAGAACCGAACAAACAGGATTATTTACTAAATCTATTGAATCAAAATCTGTATCACTATCAACAGTAAAAACAGTTTTTGATTGGACCCCTCCAGTAGATGCAACAGAAGAAATTCTTCCACCTCTTCTTTTCCCACTCTTAACAGGATCAGCAATGTCAATTACCATCCCAGGAGTTAAAACAATTCCACTATCTAATGCAACTCCAAAAGTAACTGTTTCAGTTAAATTTTGTTCACTAAGTAACAACCATTCTCCAAATCTGTGAGCTTGTCCTTGTGAATAACATCCGACAGCTTTTGTTGTTTTATTAATAATTCCGTAATTACTGATTCCATCAGTATCTTCTACATATTCATGTTGAACTTCGCCTAATAGATCGTAATCTTGCCATGCAACTGTAGCTGTTGTATGTCTAGTCTTCTGGGAAGATCCGCTATAATTAAATATTCCATCAATAACATTTGAAGGATTTAAAGAATATTGGCTATCCGATGGACTGTCTTGATTAAGGATTAACGATCCAGCTCCGTAATAACTAATCCCTCTAAAGACAGAAGAAAGTTCATTGATAGCATCAAAGACTTCCAACCTTGAAGGCATATATAAATTAATAGAAAACCGTGCTTCGTTTCCACCTTTTCCATCAGGGACAAGCTCATTACAATATTTTGAAACTGTATAAAAATCCCACTTGTCTAAAGAAGCTTCTGGAATAGATGCTCCGTAGCGGGTGTTTGTCATAAGATCCCATAACGCCCAAGCAGGATCAGCACACCATTGGGCAGCAGCAAAAGTACCGTTCCAAATACCCGAATAAGTAAGCCTTCCTGTATTTGCATCGACTGAAGCATTAGAAGGAATAGATATTTTTAATCCTTTAACTAAATATCTTCTTTGTGGTATCCCACCAAAATTCCTAGAATCAAACCTCAGATAACATAAGGCAGAGTTTGGGTATCTAAATTTATCATCAATAATTTCTGTATAACTTGACCAAAAACTCTTGGTTGCATTTCTACTGGTTGAATTATCTGATGTAACTCTTACAACTTTAATATCAACAGGAAAAGCACCATTTAACGTGATCATATAATCACGTTGATAAGCATTACTACTTTTACCTATAAAATGACAATCATGGACTGTGTTGTAACCACCACCGTTGTATTGGACTTGGATCTGTACTTGAAAAGCATTACCAACAATGTCTCCATCATCTTCTACCTTTTGTAAACTTGGAGTCATTAGAGTAACTCTTACTCTGTCTGTTGTTGTATCCGTTATCTGTCTTATGCGTGGAGTTGAATTTAATACTTCAAGATTTACATTTGTCTCTCTTTGACTTCCTGCTGAACGATTAATATAAGATTGATCTTGAGTCCCTGTCCTTGTTGTAACAGAATAACCTTCAAAATTAGAACTTCCGTCGCTGCTTTTTATAGGAGTTCCATCTAGATAAATATTTTTTTCTGTATCAACAATTCCTTCAATTGGCCCCTCACAAAGCAGATCAATTACTTCGACCCGTTGAAAACTTTGAAGGGTGTCATCTGCCTCTGTAGGAATATGTTGTTTGCCTCCTCCTCCTTTTCCTCCACCAGAACCAACAATATTTAATTTTGGAGTAGTTTCAGTCATACGTTATCCGTATTCATGCCAACGCTTAGGACAGAACTTCCAACAAAACATTTACCATAAACAATCGGGACTGCTCCTCCTTGTTGTGATGTTTGTTGGATACCGCTAAAAGAAAAACTTTGTAATTTATTCGCTTCAGGTGGAGCTTTGGGAACAGGAGTTAGCATATCAGATATGCCACTTAACATAAGAGAAGCTCCTACATATATCGCAGCTTTAGCCCAAAAGCCAGTAGCAGCCCATCCTGTTATTCCTTTGGTAAAAGAGAAACCAAGTCCAGCTCCAAAACCACCTGTAGCAAATACAAGACCAACAATTATCGCTCCTCCAAGAAACCTTTTAAAAGCACGACCTAGTTTTATCGCTCCCATAACAACAGGAGTTATATGGAAAACTTCCTTTTCACTCCAAGGATATAAAAGATTCTCACAATTATCTTCATATACTTCAGTCTTCCCTATTAAAACCTGAAAACCAATTCCATCATCACCACTATCAAGAAACCATTTATCAAGACCAGCAAAATTTGCACATAAAGCTTTTATTGCTTCGGCCGCACTAAAAACATCAAGTTCAAAGGTTCCTTGACCTCCTAATCGTTCTTTTAAAGCCCCATAGACCTTAACGACTTTCATGCCTTAACACCTTTGCGGTCATCTTATAATAATAGCCTCCCTTCTTATAAACATCACGACTTGATAAGCGGTTGGTTACGTGGTGAAGAATAATGTTTTCGCCTAAATAGATCGCTGCATGATTTGGAACGGGACTTTCTATATTCATCAAAAGAATATCCCCATATTGAACATCTTCAATTTTCACCTCTCTCATCCCTTCATTTTTAAAATTATCAAGATAAAGATTCTCTCCTTTATGCCACCAATCATCTTGCCTATTGTATTCACTCATTTCAATATTTAATTCTCCTTTATACCAATCTTTCCAAAGCGTATAACAATCAATAATTCCATGCGCCCATTGACGACCCACATAAGGAAGCTTGAATCCTGATGGCTCGTAATATCCCCATTCTTCAGTATTTGGATTAACAATAAACCAAGGTAAATTATTCCTTTCACAAGCAACTTTATCTGCCTCGCTAGGGATTGGTTTTGCTGTTGGATGGCTATGTATTATTGCTACAATTTCACCTTGTTGTTCACATTTTAAATAATCGGACGGATCAAGACAAAAATGCAATTCAGGTTCTTCTGCTTGATTCCTACAAGGAAAATATCTTTCCCGACCTTTTACAATATGAGCAAGACCAACACTTTCTCTAGGAGCCTGTTCTTTTGCGTGAACTAATGCTTGAGCCTTTGTTTCTTTATTTATATTCATCTTATTTTACCCGCACTAGGAAACGATCCAAAAGGTAATTCACCATTTTCGCCAAACCTAAGCTTGCAACTTGTTATAGTTTTGCCACAACGATCAGTTGCAATTGAACCTGTCGGATTGTTATCAATATCCCAATAATTACTACCTGTATAACTACATTCAGAGCTTCTGTAACCCCACTGACAGACATTTGCAACTAATTGCCTTTTAGGGACAAAATGTCCTGCTAAATCAAATTTTGAAGCCAGCTCGAAACTGACAATTTCTCTGTTTTCATTGGCTTTTCTATCTATATACCAAATTTCAACGGGCCATTGAGCATTTGAATCAGCCGTTGTTTCTCCATCTAAATATCTTTTAAGTGTCCTGATCCTCCTAACTTCTGCTCCTGTTAAATCGTTATGTGGTGTTACGGCATTTACATCAAGCAAAAGCGCACTAATAATTCCATCTGTATTTGCAAGCGTCAGAGTAGGTTTAGGCAAGGTTCCTGAAGCCGATTGTTCAAAACCTTCTGCCTTTATAGGTACACTTGCATAAGTATTTCCATCCCAAACAATTCCTCCCGTCAAATCTGCATTACAACCATTATGAAAACGAGTGATATGTGTACTCCCATGCAAAGTATTATCCAATCTTAATTCAAAAAGTTCAATAATTGCACCAGGAGCAAGGACAGAAAGATCAGCATAAACACTACTAATTGCCTTCCAAGTAACAGAACCATCAGTTGCTTCAACTCCTATATCTGTAGGCCAAGCAGGTTCGGAGCTTCCGCTTGTTCCAGCAGTAACACATTTAAAAAATAAACCTGTAACTTGAGCCGTTGCAGCTCTTCTTACATCGCCTAATGCATAAGCAGTTGAAGCAGCCCAAGAAGCAATCGCCATGTTTTAAGGCTCCGCTACTTCTTGAAAACTTGCTTGGATCGTGGCTCTGTTTTTATATGAAATGGATTTAGACCATGACTGGCATATAAATTTAGATGAACTACTTTCGCCTGGGGGAGTCCAATCAAAAGATTCTTGACCAGCTCTTGCATCTAAGAAATCTGAAATTGTATCTGCATCTGTCTCGCTAATATTATTCCATTTAGGAGAATAAGATTTTAAGTTTTGATTTAATCCAAAAACTGTCCTTTGAATATAGCCATCACCAAACTGAACCTGCCTTACGATAGGGGCACTTGCCTTTCTTATTCCGTAACTTGGAGTGATAGATGGAAATGTTGCCATGATTTAAGCTAGTAATCCTCCTGGTCTTTTTTGCTTAATGATTTCAGATTGAATTGCTGCTGCCAACATATCACCTAATTCTCTTGCCTGCTCTTCCTCTCCTTCGACTGACGAACCAGAAGCATCTACGTTAACTACCACATTTGTTCCTCCCATTGCATGATTTGGAACGATATTACCGCTAGAACCTGGAACAAATAATTCTGGGCCTTTTTCTCCAACAACATAAGGAGTTCCTCCTGATACTGGACCTCCTGCTGCTCTTCCTGAAAAACCCCAACCTTTTGCACCTGTAGGAATACCGCTTCCATGTGTTCCTAAACCAAAAGTTCCATCTCTACCTGTACCCATGTTTGCTTGCGTCCCACCAGTAAACAAATTCAAACCTATTCCTAATATCTTCATCTGTATTTGCTTTGCAATCATCTGTGCAGCCATATCTAAGAATGAATCTGCAATCCGACTAAACATATTTGCAAACGCTTGTTGAACACTCATTGTTCCCTTGACGATTCCTTTAAATGATTCACTAAAAGCACTACCTATCGCTTCTGCTGCTTGTTTTACTTGATAGCCTGAATCCATT
>VTLG01009950.1_pt1 | contig 15223 bp, 36 predicted proteins | sample 4694571 | NCBI WGS metagenome assembly VTLG01 (sample SAMN12604809, study PRJNA352737) | marine metagenome | biome: ENVO:00000447; feature: ENVO:00000209|ENVO:00000569|ENVO:01000036; material: ENVO:00002151; isolation source: viral sequences binned using virsorter ...
AAAAATTTCTGTAATTCTCTTGGCTTGTATGGAATGACTATGTTTGCCATTTTAAAACAAAACCCCCTAATTAGTGTACTGTTACACCTCTAGGAACAAGTAAGCTTTCAATGCCTAAATCATCCATAAGGTGATGTGAAAACTTCTTGCATTCTGAAATATCGTTAAATCCTCCAAAGTGTACTACGACACTATTGCTAGACTCCATTACATATATGATCGCTGAATAACCTTTATTGCCATCTAAAAAATCGTACATAAAATTCCTTGTTTAACTGTGTGTACTACCCCTAAATTTATTTTTATGTCCAGATATGGCTTTGGGGTATCGGTTCGTTCAAAACCCCCCAAATCCTGAGGTTTTATCTGTAAACTGATACATAATCAGTTGCTTTAGCTATTTTACCTTGAGTATTAATACTTTTTAATTACCGGTATAGAATTGGTATAGCTTAGACCAATAAATATCTGTACTTTAGAATAATTCTAGAACAAATTAAGAACATTTTGCCTTAATGTTGCCTATAAGACTCTCTGTGCTAGATTTATCTGGGACTCACAAAACATTACGAAATACTCTGTGATTTCAACACTTTTATTTATCCCACTTAACAACTAAAGGTGTATTTTTATCAAAATTAAGTGTAGTTGCATCCCTTTTTGCATAATATTTGGGTGCGATTCTCTCACTTTTCCATTTAGAGAGGTCTACGAAAGCTTTAATCAAGTGTGTTTTACCTAAATCTGTCTTATCTACTAACTTACTGTTAGCAATACTTTCATTTAATAAATCTTGTGCATCAGACAATAAATACTCAATGCCATCTGTTTTAGCATTCTCATACTCAGCTCTTAAATTAGGATATTTACTGGTATCTCTCATCCAAGTTCTAAATGTTTCCCAACATGGTCTTTCAGGTAACTTATTAATTGGTGAAAGACATGATCTTATAGATTTACCTTGAGCTAGTTCAGATAGTATTTCTGAGATAACTGTCTTTGAATATTTAGTTTTATTAGCCATTTTCCTTATATATTTGTAGTTGTAATATTGTTAGTGATAGTGTTTAATACTGTTATCAACTGATTCTAACGAATCAAAGGAGAGAAATATGTTTAAAAAAACTAAATACTTAACAACTCCTATTGTTATGTTTAAAGTTCCTGTAGTTAAATATTATCGCAATAAAGAAATATTTAATGCAGCTTTAAAAGACAGGAAGAAGTTAAATAAGCTTAAATTACATGACTTTAAGCCAATTGAACAAAGATAATTAATCATAGAGGGGTAGCTATTTGAGAGAGAGAAAGAAAGAAAGGAAGCTACCCCATCATATGATTCAAACTAAAAAAAAGATTTTATAAAAAAACACTTAAATTCAGTATAGTTATTTATTCTTATTTATTTGATAACTTGTCAAATATTTTACAAATATTTTTTTAAATTCTTGTTTGCTATCTCACAAGCTTCAACCAAAGCTCTGAAATACATATATCTAATCTTCTCATGGCTATCTCCGATGTAAAATCTCTTGAGCTGCCGATAACTTCGGTAGGGAAAGTGCCTAAGATAAATTAATTCTCTCTGTTCTGATTTCACATCCATCATCAGCATTGTTATAAAATCATAAATTGATAATTGTCTTGATGTTGGAATAATTCTTGGTCTAGCAAGTGGATCTGCCGAATCTTTGTAAGTATCTTTATCAGGTGATACATCTAATAGCTGAAAATTAGTTACACATAATGGTTTTTTAGGTTTTGGTAATTTATCATCTACAAATGATGCTATTCCTAAAAATCTATCTAATTCTTCTGTTGTTAATCTAGCTGTTATCATTAGGTTTATAAATTGTGTCTAAATATTGGTTAAATCTATCCTTAGATAGTTTTCTTTTAAGTTCTTTAGTCTTTTTGGTTAAATCATGTTGTTTTCTATCTTTAATTCTACTTTCTTTAGCTTTTGAGTAGTAGAAATTTGTATTTTTAACTAATTTAGATAATTCCTTTTGAATTATCTTAGGATCAACATATCTAGTCATTAAGAACCCTATAGATATATATATATAGTTCTATATTAAGTATCGTTTTTGCTACTCCCAAATAGAGTTTTTGATACACCCAATTATTTACCTTTTTTAAGTATGTGAACATTATGTTGATTATTTTGTATATAACTTTGTTGTTGTTTAATTTTAGCTAATGTAATTTTTCTTCGCTTATTTAGATTGTGTTGGATATACTCCTGCATTTGATTCTTCTCAAATACATAATGATTTGTGCCATTGTTTATTTGTTTTCTAGCAAGTAAGCCAAACAAGGTTAATCTGTCCAAGCATTTAGTTAAAGTTCTAATGGTTTTAATGCCAGTTCTTCTTAATAAGTATTTGTGAGATATTCGGCAACCATTTGGGGCAAACTCAAAGGATTTGCAAATGACATAGATTAGCTTCTCATGGCTATTTAAGTTCTGGTTGTTAATTAGGTCTTTGTCAAATTTCTCAAAATATTTCATACTTCATTACCCCAACAATCCCATCCATCAACTTTCTGTCTGGCAAAAAGCTCAATTCTTGGTAAATCTCCACAAAGCTGTACGATTTTATCTCTTACACAATCAGGTTTTCTGCTATGTTCCCTAATTTTATCAAGAACTACCTGGTGGACTCTTTTTGAAACTCTTTTTGGCTTACCTTTTGTTGCAAGTAAGCAAATCTCATTATTAGCTCTTGTCCAATATCCTAAACCCCAAAATAAACTGTCAGACTTTTTATTTTTTTTAATCCAGCTAAATCCACAAGTTTTGTACTTAAAATTCCAAGATTCTATTGTTTCTAAACCCTCTTTTAATAAAGGATAAGTAACCCATAAAAATAATGCACAATTATCATCTGCAATTTTATTAATTGGTAAATTTTTAATATCTTGAATTGTCATAACATCATATTTTGGAGATTTTACTTCACCTTTGCTAGACCATGTTTTAAATGTCCAAGCTGGATCAGCATAAATAATATTATATTTTTTATTTGGTAGCTGCACTATTGCCTGACTCCTTATTAATTTTAATATCGTTTAATGACATTTTTAAAATAAATTGTGCGTAATGATCGCAACAGTAATATTTAGACTGTTCCTTTAAATCAGCTTTGGTAGTACAATTTTTTACACAACAATTTTTTTTAGGATCACCATACATATCTAATTCCTCATTCAATTTACTTTTCCATCTTCAAATTCAACTTTAGTATTAAAAGAAAATGATATTCTTTCGTCTTTAGGATTTTCAGAATAAAATGGAAATACTGAGTGCAATAAATTAGCTGGAAACAAATACCAATCCCTTACTTCTGGATTTATGGTAAATATAGAATTATTAAATATGCTTTCTGAACCCTCACTAAATTGTGTTTTGCCATTTATTTTATGATGGTTTTTTTCATTACTATTATTTTCTTCCATAATTTTAGGGATTTCCAAAAAACCAACGCAGCTTAAATGGGGTTGTTTATCTTCATCTCTACCAAAATTTGTATGAGTATGCTGTGGGTTCTGATCTCCAGAAACAGAAACTACAAACCAGGCAGATAATATTTTAATATTTTTAACTTTTTTATGTGGGTAATGATGTAAACTGTACTGCTGAATAATAGGATTAAAAAATTTTTGTTTCCATTTAAGCATCAACTCTGGAGTTATTAAATATTCTTCTGTTACAGCACCTACTAAATTATTACCAAAATCATGTGTTTTAGCTTTATCTTTATCTTCCCTAATCTCTTTTAAATCTTTTAAAAAATCAGAAATTAATTGCAAAGGAAGTTCGGCTTTAGCAAGTGTTGAGCCAAAAGGTTTAAGTAATTTAAAATTTATTTTATCTGTCATTCTTGTTCCTCTGCTTTGATGATTGCTTTGCCGATTTCTGTTGCGATTTGTGGTACGATTGCGTTTCCAAGACTTTTAATTCTGTTGGTTCTATTTTTGTCCAATTCATAGGAAATCCCATTAGGAACTCCACAAATAAGCTGTTGAGTTTCCCACCAGGTTCTGGAGTTGGAAATAATATCTTGTCTGCTAGAGCTTCTGATCCCCTTTTCACTCTGTGTTTGTTTCCCCCAATATTGTTCATTCCTATTCTTGAATCTTGTAGTGTCGGAGTTGGCAGCATAATTTTCCGATCTGCCAAAACTCTCATTGACAAATCCATTCCCCTTGTCTTGCCTATGGATGGTGGAATTGTATTTCTTGAATGATCCTGACTTGTTGGAGTTGGATAAGGCAGCAACGATCCAGACTCTGTTTCTTTTGTGCCAAGCTCCTTGCGAACTAGCTGGAATAATAAAAGTTTGGACTTCGTAACCGATGGTTTCCAAATCATTGTGTATTCCTTGCAAGACTTTTCCCTCTGACATATTAACAATTCCTTGCACATTCTCTCCAACAACCCACCTTGCTTGAGTCTCTTTAATGATTCTAAGCATTTCTGGAAATAGGTATCGGTCATCTTCTGTTCCTTTTCTTTTTCCTGCTGTACTAAAACTTTGGCAAGGGAATCCTCCAACAACGACATCTGCTTTAATTTTTCTGGCATCTAATTTTTTAATATCCTCATAGATTGGAACATCATTCCAATGTTTTTGTAAAACTTTCTGACAAAATTTATCTTTTTCACAAAATGCAATTGTTTTAAATTTACCTGTAGCTTCCAAGCCAACACTAAAACCACCAATGCCACTAAATAAATCAAGTACACTTAATTCCATGCTCCATCTTTCAAAAATTTTATTGGTGTAAGTTTATCTGTTGTTACTGAATGAACTTTAGGTCTGTCAGTTATGCCAAAGTCGGTAAGAAATTTATCTGTGCCTAATACATAGCTGCTATTAACAAAGCCATGAATTTCATAAATAGGACTCTTATCAATAACCAGGATATATATTTCACCAGCTTTACTACCTTTTCTAATTATTAAACTATTAGTTTTTTTAGGTAATTGTGATCTAACTTGTAAATGAACATCATGGAAAATTATATCTGGCTTTGAGCCTTGATTAACATGAAATTGAAATTGGGTTTCCAAATATCTACAAACTGCTAGTTCTGCACAAGCTCCACTAATAGATTTTGCTATTTGGTCATTAACACTACCTTTATAGTTATGCCCCCAATCTTGTTTTAATCTTAATGATTCAAATACCCTAGTTAATCCTGTTTGGGATGCTGCAAACAAATCGTATAAATCTAATTCTATTTCGTTCAATGTCCTAACTCCCAATTTAATTTTTCTTCATAGCCATTGTAATAATTGCCATGTTCATCAATGCAGTAATGCCCACCAACTACTAAATTTTTATATTTTAAAATTACCCAGTTCTCTCCATTACCTGTTTCGTAATTAGGATTTTTAATTACATTTACTTTTTCATTAAAAGCTTCTTCACAAGTAATTGGAATTAAGGAATAACCGAATGGTACTTTTAAATAATAATATCCAGTAGGACTTTTAACTATAAGTAAAACTAAAAAAAAAACTTTCACTTGGCAGTACACCTTTTTATGAAAGTTAATAATTTAGGATTTTGCATAAATACTTTTGCAAATTCTGAACCAATAAAAGAAGTGATTCCTTCCTCACCTAAATTAGCTAAACGAATCTTTGACTTGTCGGCAATAAAATGACCGATCTCATGGAGCATTGTGTCTAGCAAAGTAATCTTGGGTAGCTTTTCTTGTATGGCGATAGTTTGAGTATCTGGAAAATAGCAACCATACATACCTCCAGATTTGGCTTGTTTCCTAGTTAATTTAACTACTCTAGCTTTAAAATTTCTATATTTTATCTCTTTTAGAATCATAAAACCTCTCTGTTATAAATTATTGAAAATAATGTTGCAAATAGATTATGTTATAATATACCTATAACCTAATGGTCATAGACATTATTAGAGGAGAGTGTTATGTTTAATATTTTAAAAGCACCAATGGATAACTTGTTTCAAAAAGATAAATTAGACGAACAACTTATATTACATAAGGTTTCAAGAGATCAATTATTAAGGGAAACTTTAGGTAAGAAAATTAAGGAGTTTAATAATTGGAAAGTTAAATGGTCTAGGCTAATTAACAAGAAATCCACAGATCCTCATAATTTTGGTCTATTAGAGCTATCAGAATTATTAGCTGAATACTTTAATAAAAAAAGGCATAATGGTATGCCTATTTTATCTTCAACTCATTTTATTACTAGAACTTCCATAATAGATGTTATTGGAGCATTTATGCAAAATGGACAAGTACGAATTTCTAATAAAAAAAATTATTGGAAATTAAAGGTTAGCGAACAATGGGTTAATCATTTAGGTATAATTGTTAAGCAAGGTTATTTACAAGGAACAGTAAGATGTATTAAAGCATTAGATCAAATTAGAACTGATGCTGATTATACATTGTCGGTTGTAAGACAGAAAAAAACTAAGATTCTTTATTGGGGTTGGCTAATGCCACAATCCAATGGCAAATATAATATTGAAGATAGATCGGTAATAAACGACAAAAAAATATCTGATGTTGTAACCAATATTGATATTGATGGCTCATCTAAAATTGAAAGTATTGCCTACCCTAAAGAAAGCGATTGGACTAAACCTAAAAAATAGTATTAGCGATAGATTATAATACTATTGCATTATCTTATAATATAGTTATAAAAGTCTTATATGACGAATCAACCTAAAATTTTAGGCGATTGCTATAAGAAATTCGGCTTACAACATACAAGTAAAAGCCAAAACACCATACCTGACGATATAAGATTCAGAAATTACATAGTCCTTACCCCAAAAGAAAAAGCTAACCTACCAGCTAACTGTTCATTTACTGGTGGAACTATTGCACATGAAGTTATTCAATCTATTAAATGTAAAAATAAAACATTTAAAGATGCAGTTAAATTAATACAAAACAAGATAACAAACTATGAGCCTGTAGATGAAAAGGATAAAATTAAATTTAATTATATTATAGAAAATTTAGAGCCTTTAGTTCAAAACCATTTAGATAATATTGATGAAATACCTAAACAAGATTGGAAAGCTGAACTAGAATATACACATTGGGCAAAAGGCATAAGTACATATTTTTTAGCTTATGTAGATTTAGTTGGTAGTACGAATTTTGGGGATATTAAAAATGTGTTTGGTACATTAACTAAAACTAAATCTGGCTTTAGTTATTCAAAAAAGAAATGTCCTAAAGTTCCATACCATTCTGATTGCTTACAAATAGCTCTATATTCAAAACTGCTGCCAAAACATAAGCCATTTCTAACTTATGCTAGTGATAGCGATAGAATTATATTTACACCTGAAAACTGTGTGGAGCTTAGACCTGAGAATTTAGATTATTATTATGAGGAGTTAGTTCTATATCAAAAGTGTTGGGAAAAGAAATTAGAACTAGCCAATGGAGATATTAAGGTACTTGCTCTTTTGTGCAAACCTGACTTTAGTGAAATTAGAAAAAATGGTTTTTGGTGGAAAGGAATAGATCCTGACATTATTAAAAGATTTAGGAATTACTATGAACTTTAAACAATTAATTAATCATTATGAAAGCCTAGATAAAAAAGAATTAATAAAAAAATTAGTAGATAAAAATACTTTAATCTTAAAACAAGAAGATGAGATTGAAAGACAGAATAATGAAATCAATAATTTAAAAGAATTAGAAGAATCACACAAACAAGCAAATGGTAAATTACATTCAGAAATAAAAAAACTAAAAGAGGATTTAAACAGTCCTCTAAAAGTAATGAGAGAGGTAGGTCTATGAGTAATGTGTTAAGTAAATTAAGTAAAGCTAGTGCTGATGCAGCACCAGTAATAAAAGGTGAGAGAGTACCAGGAATGCACTTTAATCCTTTACAGCATGATGAGGTTCAAGCTGTAGCTATGAAAGCTTTAAAGGCTAATAAACTATATCCAGTTTGTGAATATGAAAATGAACTAAAGGATAATTATATTTTTATAAAATGTAATATGAAAATTTATGATGCTGAAGATCCTAAACAATTTATTGAAATAGTAGGTTGTTCAGCTTTAGGTAAATTAGATAAATTTGGTACTGGTAATGCCATGAGTTATGCTAGGAAATATGCTTTCCTAAATGCTTTAAATTTAAGAACTGCTTTAGATAATGATGATGGTCAAGATGCTGCACCATTTCCAAGATCAAGAACAACTGCTGACAAAACATTTCACTTTATTGCCAAACCAAAAACAAATACAAAAAGTACAAAACAATTAGCTGATGCTTGGATTGAACAAATGACATCTGTTGCCCAGCATTCTAAATCACAATTGTATTTTGAAAAAAATTTAACTCCAATAAGGGAGGAGTACAAATCCGACCTAATGTTAATAGCTTCAGATGTTATTGAACAGTTAAGAGTTGATACAGCATACAACAAACTAAAATCACAAATACAAAATAGGAGTACAAATGGCAGATAATTACGACAACTCTGGAGCTTTATGGAAAAGACAACCTAAAGATTCAGATGTTGCTGGAAAAAAATATCCTCAGTATGAGGGAAATCTAACAGTTGGTGGTAACAAAAAGAAAGTTGCTGCTTGGCTTAATGTTGAAAAAACAAAAGATACCCAACCAGATATTAGTCTAAAGATTTCAGACTTTATGGAAAAAAAGGAATAAAATATGGAAAGCAAGAATCCCCCTCACTATCAGAAACCAATACAAACTGCTGATGCCATTATGAGTCAGATGACACCAGAAGAAAACATAGGATATTTGAGGGGTTCTGCTTTAAAACATTTATGTAGGTTTGGTGCTAAAGGTGGTCAAACTTTAGACAAAGCTATAATGGATTTGGAAAAATCTGATTGGTACTTAAATAAATTAATTAATTATTTAAAGACTTTTAAAAAAGATGGAGCAAATCTCCAAGATACACCAGCGAATGTAACAAATTTATTCAAGGATAAGAAATGAAAAATGGACATATATATTTAAGCCAAATTAAATTAGATGTATTAAAATTTATAAAATACTTCATACATCATAACGATTATGCACCGACCTATAAAGAGGTGGGTTCAAAATTTAGATTCAGCAGAGCCAGAGCTGGAGCAATCATAGCAGAATTATATAAATTAAATTTAATAAACAAAAATAATCAAGCACATAGAAATATAGAATTAACAGATAAACAATTAGAAAAAATTCCAATGTTGAAAGTTAATAAAAGCTATTCAACTATGGAATTTAGAAAGTGAGCAAGGTGATTAAAGAAAGCTTCTATGAAGCAAGTGTAAGAATTGATGAAGAATTTGATAATGCAGAATTAGCTGCAAAGTCAGATAAGCCTGGTGATAAGGCTTCAGTAAAAGTCTTAGACCTTAAACATGAAATGTCTAGGATTAAAAATAAACTAAAGGAGCAAGATGGATCCCAAAAAGATAAAGGAACTCAAGGATCAGCAATTGGAGGAATCAAGAAAGATGAATAAGTTTAAAGACTTGGTTCAGAAAAAGAAGAATAAGATTGCTGAAATCAGTTCTAAAATTTTTGAAGAAGAATCAAAAAGAGAATTTAGAATTAGTTCTTAATTAGGTTTTTCGCATAAATACTAGAAGTTGAAATAAACTTAATGGGGATCAACTGCTTAAAAAAAGGAGAGAAAGAAAATGCCACAAATAACAAAAGAACAAGATAAAGCTTTTGCTGGTTTTACATCTTTTTTAAAAGATGTAATTGAAAAATCTAGTGAACTACACATAGCAAATACCAAAGAAACAAAAGAAAAAGCACTAGATAATCTGACTTCATTATTATTTCAAAATTTTAATTTTCAAAAAGTATTAAATGAAGAAGATATAAAAAAAATGTTACAACAACTAAGACACTAAGGAGAGAAAGATATGTCAAAAAGATCGTACAAATCAAATTGTAAAACAGAAGAAGATACAGTTTTAAATAAAGCTATTGGTAAAAGAATAAAAGAAGCAAGAATAAATAGAATTATTTTTATTAATGTACCTGAAATTAAAAATGTATCTTCTGCACACACAGTTAAAAAACAAAAGACCTGTACTCAAACCGAACTATCTAAAGCAATAGGTGTAACCTTTCAACAGATTCAGAAGTACGAAAAAGGCTACAATGGTCTATCAACTATTAAGCTTCTAAAGATAAGTAAATTCTTTGGCAAACCAATTGAATACTTTACTGATGAAGCAAATGAATTATTAGGTCAAGATAATCTGCCTGATAATAACTCTGAAAAAACTTTAGCTCCGACTATGGTTACAGGGTTAAATTAAAGTGATTATCATAATAAGTGAAAACGACTGATAAGTGCTTTGTAAACACTTATCTTTTATTTGTTGTGTGTTAGGGGCAGCTTTTAACTAGGGTTGCCCCTTTTTTATTATGTACTTTATAATTTTTAAAAAACATAAAGAAGATAAATACAGACATTATACTAATGAGATTTTTTCAAAAGAAGAAGATGCCATCAGTTTTGCCGATAGAAGTTTTACTAGAAAACATAAAGGCTTATGGAAAATTGTAGATTACAATTCTGAAAATGTAGATAAGTATTGGTGGTAATTAATTATTAATTAAATAATAAGTTAATGCCACCAACTCTATAATTATAATAGCTTCAATCATTATTTCCAATTAAAGTGTTGATTTTGGTAATCTATATTTTCTGCCGCATTACCATTATTCTTAAAAGGCTTAATGTAGTTCTCAGCAACAAAGTTAATATCCTTATCCCCCAAATCTCTAGCAAGGTCTATGGCATTCTCTTTATGCTTTTTAGTATATGCCCAATAGGTAGCCATATAATGCCTAAAGAAGTACGACTTTCTATCTATAGGTAGTTGCACCTTATTCTTAGCCAATGCCCCTTCTATGCCCCTTATTATTTGTTCTACGCATATAAATTTACCTTTGTTATTAAAGAACAAGTAATCTTGGTGGTCTTGCAAGGTATTGATATGGTCTATAATTAAATCCTTTAACTTAGTAGATATAACTAAAGTCCTAACCCCATTCTCAGTTTTAGTAGTACCGATATGCTTTCCCTTTTTAACTGCCTTATCAATCCTAATCATTGGAACATTAGATTTAAACAATAAACTTTTTCTATCTAAGGCTCTGCACTCACTAGGTCTGATTGCAGTTTCAAGCATAATCTTGCACATTAATTTGACCATAGGTCTATTAATATCTTCTATTATGTTAGCGATAAGTTCTAACGACCATTCATCAAAATCAATAAAAGCTTTCTTTTTCTTGGTTGCTATAATTGTTTTTAGAAAATTCTTGTCATCGCAAACATTTCTGCCAAGCTTATCAATATCTACTTGGTGTTCTAAGATAAGACTCATAGTGTTAAATATTTTCCTAGCAGTATTAGAGTTGAATTGCTTACTTCTAATCTTACCTTTTAAATATTCAACAAAGTCATTTAACTTATGCTTATCTATTAACCTTATATCTGTGTTGGTAAAAAAAGTAATTAAATGGTTTAAATAAAAACTCATATAATCATCTTTTGTGCTTTTATCTATTTCACCAATACTAATTTTGTAATCTAGGTGTTGGCAAAAATCTATCCAAGCTTCAGATAAAAAGATTTGTGCTGATGAAGTTTTAGTTAAACCTATTTCTTTTATTTTTTCTTTAGCTAAAATTTCTACTGCACTTTTAGTTTTATCACTTATGAATTTAACTTGACCATCTAAACCATAGTATCTAAATCGCCAAATTTTTTTACCATTTTTTTTAGTAGGTCTAATTGCTAGTTCCATTTTCTCTCTCCTTTAAAGCATTCATAGCTTTTATTTCTTCAAATAAAATTTTACCTTGTTTAATTTTATTTACAGTTTCAACATCTGCATCATGTATTTGTGATATATTTTCATAACTATCATCATTACTGTTATAGATTGCTCTTGCTTTTTTAACATCAATTGTAATTCCTTTTTTTGCGTCAAAATGAATTATTTCATCAATGTTAAGATTTTTTACTTTAGCTTTATACATTTTCTTTCTCCTTATTTTTTAATTGTTTATAGTATTGGTCTTTTGCTTTTTTAAGACCACTTACTAAATCATCAAACATTATTGACCAACCAACAGATATTTGATTTGTAGCTTTTAGATTTTTTAAATCTTCAAGCATACCATCACTAGCAGATATAACTGCTTGTGTTTCTTTTTGTGTTAGTTCTAACTTCATTTCTCTCTCCTTTTTATAAGTTATAACTATGTTATACTATACCACTAACAGTATTGCAAGATAATCAGTTGCTTATTTTGCCTTGTATTACCTAGCTTATTTAAGGGGTATAAAAAAAGTATAGGGTTCGGTGGTATAGTTTTGGTATAATTACCAACGATTCTCACTATATTTTGGGCATAAAAAAAGTGCCGAAAAGAATCTTGCGATTCAATTCGGCTATATATATAAGCTTTTATGTGTTGCCCCTGTAGCTCAGATGGTAGAGCAACTGATTTGTAATCAAAAACCCCAACAACATTACTATTGGTTTTATTAACTTTTCTATGCTGTGGTATATTCAAAGTATAATTTAGCATAACGAATCTTAATTTAATTATAAGTTGTTATACTAAAATGATAACCTAATGTACACAGCTATACCATAGGCAACTGATTCTATACCCACCCTATCCCTCTAGCTCAAAGCTAGAACTTGATCTTCTAAATAAGTAGATCAACCTAATCGGTTATTAATTTCCTTATCTTTATTTTTATTTATAAGGCTCTTGTAATAATCTTTTTCCATGCAGGAATAATGAGCTTTTTCTCTATCTCCATTTATATCTGTAGATAAAAAAACTACAAAGCTATCTGTATTAACCATAGATGAATTGCAGTATCTGCATTTACCAATATCTCTAACTACATTGGTTTTATTCCAGGTTTTCTTTTTAGCTGCCATTAAGTTTCTACTTTAGGTTTTGCTTTTGGTAAAATTATTTTTTCTTCAATACAAGCAAATCTAATAAATATTTCATGTTCATTAATATCTTCTTTGCCTATCTCTATTGTTTTATCTAAAGATTCTTGATAACCAGAAACCATACAATCGTACCAACTATTATGTAGTTCTGATGTTTGGTGTGGTGGTAAGCAACTATTAGAAACTGAGGAACACATAAATAAGAATAAAGCTATTTTCATTTTTTATCTTTTGTTTTAATTTGTTCCTCTAATTCTTTTATTTTTTCTAAAGCAGCATCTAAATCTTTTTGAGAATACTCTAGCTTTTGCAAACATCTCTTATTAGCAGAATCCTTAGACTTACCTGCGTCTTGCAGTTCAGCAACTTCTTGCTTTAAGATACGAACTTGATCTTTATATTCGTTAATCAGGTCTTGGTTTTCTGACATCTATTTTTTATTATTACGAAAAATCTGTGTACCCTTAATGCCAAAAATACTTGCACAAACAAGAATCCACAAATTAGTAAACCAGGTCGGAAGTGCTTGGAAATGTTCAAAGAATAAATTTATTTTTTCCATAGCTGCTGGATCGTCAGACCAGACTCCATATGCAAGTACCAAAATTGGTAGTGTGAGAATTGCCAAAACGACCTCATCCTTATAATCGTTTTGTCTAGCCTCTAATAACTTGCCTTGAAATTCTACTTCACCCTTTGCCATTTTGGCAGCTTGGGTAGCTTGTGCGTCTGCCATTAACATTTGAGTTTCTTTTTTCTTTTTATAAATATGAGTACCAGCATTTAAAGCTAGTTTAATTGCACTTAACCACATAATATCCTCCTATAATTTGGCAGCTCTCATTTTACCAGCTAACTTACCTGCTCTAGCTGGAGTTTGTTTTGCCCATTTAGAATCTAACATTTGAAAACTAGCTTCTCCATAATCTTCGCTATCAAGAGCTTTCCACATTTGCTTGAACTTGCCTACACCACCTTCGCCAATTTGATAAACCATGTTAATAATAACTTCTTTAGCTGTATTATTAATTGGTCTATTACCAATAAGTCTTTCGGCAGCATCTACAGTTCTTTGAAAATCTTTTTCAAAAACTTCTTCACCCATTTCTTTTGGGTACTCAACACCATGTTCATAAGTATCTTCAGGTATTACTTTATGTCCATAAAATATAGTATCAAAACCCTCTGAACACTTATAAATTTTATTAACATAACCCTCACATTCTTTTACTTCTGCTTTTAATTCTTCGTACATTAGTTCTCCTTTTTAAATTTGTTGTGAATACAATTCTATAATACCAAATCTTTGAGTATAATTTTCTTAGTATTTTTTCTATTAGATATAAAATCTTTCCCAGTAATGACATAGTTGCACCTCATAAATTAAAATATAATTGCTCCTAATATAAAACCAATCACACCACCTAAGATGTATTCTCTATTCATTAAATAAAAATGTTCTACTCTATGTTTTATGTCTTTCATTTTATGCTCCACATTTACAGTTGTCGCAAGTACACAAACCATATTCGTCAGCATGAAGTTCATCTTTACAATGACATTTATGATGGCACTTTTGACATTTTCTTTTTTTTCTTTTTGGTTTTTCTATAACTAAATCTGATATTCCATCAGATAGCATATCTATCCAACCAAAAAATTTTAATAAAATTTTATCAATCATTTATTATTCCAATATTAATGATGTAATTTTTTTCTCACCCATATAGATTTCTATATTGGCTTTAGACTTAATACATTGGTATTGAACTCTATCTTTTGTAGATTTATCCTTCATCGCAAATCGCTTTGATTTAAGACAATCGCTTAATGAGTTTTTTATACGATGTTCTATAATTTGATTATTTGATATAAGTAAAAGAGCAAAAACAATTTCAACCATTAGTGCATTCCATTTGTTCTAATTAATTTTTCTACATCTTCTGTAAGCTTTTCAGTTCTACTTTTTAAAAATTCTATATTAACTGCATTGTTTCTCATGTTTTTAACTTCTGTTTCTAGCTGCTCAACCAAACCTGCCATGTGTTCCACAAGCATAAATAATTCTGCTTCCCCACTTGACTGACCTAATTCACCTCTTGGATATTTAATTCTAAATTCTGAGTTAGCTTCTAAGTCTTTTGACATTAGTTCTAAAGTAGTAGAATGTTTGTTAAGTGTTTCTATTACACCAAAATAAGCCCACA
>VTLG01012476.1_pt1 | contig 15222 bp, 17 predicted proteins | sample 4694571 | NCBI WGS metagenome assembly VTLG01 (sample SAMN12604809, study PRJNA352737) | marine metagenome | biome: ENVO:00000447; feature: ENVO:00000209|ENVO:00000569|ENVO:01000036; material: ENVO:00002151; isolation source: viral sequences binned using virsorter ...
CGGTGGTGGTGGCGGTGGTGCATCACTTGACGATGTAGTCGCTCTCGCAATAGCATTAGGATAATCGAATGGCAAACACCTTTAAATTAAAAACAAAAGCGAACGTAGGTGTTACTACGACAGCAGTGTATGTTGCACCCGGTTCAACAACCACAGTGGTGATCGGTATCACTGCGTCAAATATTTCAGGTAATAATATAAATGTGGGCATTGGTATCACAAGAGCAGCTGCGGATGATATTCATTTAATGAAAAACGTTCCAATTCCTCAAGGATCTTCTTTTGAATTCATGCAAGGAAATAAAATAGTATTAGAGACAACGGATACAATAACAGCAAAGAGTGATGTAAATAATAGTTTAGATGTCGCACTTACTATAATGGAAATTACCTAGATCATGTCAAGTAATTTAAAAGTCAATACTATATTACCATCTGCAGGTTCTAATATTGGATTGGGTACTAATGGTGGTAATTTAAATGTTGATGGTGGATGTAAAGTTCAAGTGGGAACTGCACTCACACTTGGACATTCTATAGGACTTCAATTTGCAACACAGAATCTACACTCTGCAGGATTCGAGATAAATCAAATTAATGCATCTGGTATTATTACTGCATCACAATTTAAAGGTGATGGTTCTCAATTGACTGGAATCTCTGGAGTATCAGTCGCAAATCAAGCGGATAATAGATTAATCACTGCGACAGGAACTACGGATGCATTAAATGGCGAAGCAAACTTAACTTTTGATGGAAATAATTTACAAAATTTACAAAGTGGTGCAGCAGCTAATCTAACATTAAAGGCAACATCTAACTCTTTTAACTCATTAATATTAGATTCAAATAGATCTGCTGATACTCAGTTTGCAATTCTTGATGGTAGATGGAATGGAAATCCTGTTGCTAGGATACAATATGTAACTGGTAGTGATGGTACAAATAAAGATGATGGTTATATGGCATTCCACTCTAGAACAAGTGGAGCATCATTAACTGAAAGACTTCGCATCACAACTCACGGTGGAACTGTAGTAAGCAAAGGTGGAAGCCCTACTGCAGCATCTGGTTGGGCTGGACTTGAAGTGAAAGCAAGTTCAAGCGAACATCAATTAGTACTTTCAAGCACTAGCAATGCATCAAATAGTAATTACGCTAAATTAGGATTTAAACTTCATCCATCAAATGATAATGAAAGAGTAAAAGCTGCTATCGTATGTCAGGGTAGTGGTGGTGGATATGGTGAAGTGAGTCGAATGATGTTCTGTCTTGATAATGTTGGTGATAATGGTAGTGCCGAAGGAAATGGATCTGATGAAAGACTTCGCATCTCTAATACTGGTATGATAACATTAGGGACTCCTACCAACACTGTATTGAAAGCAGAAGTATGTAATGCTGTCAATGGACATTATTTTGTATCACAGTGTGATGATAATAATAATGGATTTGAGGTATATCAAAAACATGGATCTACATCAACAAGAAATACTTTTGCTGTTTATGCAAACACTGGAAGTGGTGCTTCAAAGCAATCACAATTTTTAATATCTGGTGATAATAATGCATATTTTCGTGGTAATGTTATGCCTGAAGCTAATGATGATGTAGATTTAGGTACTGATGCCAGAACTTGGAGACAAGTACACTACCTAAATGGATATCCAGCTTACGGTACCGTACAGGTTACTTCAGGAAGTAGTTTTTCAAGTAGTTCATATTATAGTGTTGGATTTACTAGAGGTAGTATGGGTGGTCTGAATACAAATGGAGTTTATATTATAACACTCTTTGCTGATACATGGGCAGCTGGTGGTGGTAATTATAGTTGTAACTACACTTGGATAGTGGGAATGAGAAATCAATCTACAAACCAAACCACTTCAAATAATATTCCACTTTTAAGTGTCACAGGACACTCAACAAATAATGTTTTATATGAGTTAAGAACAACAAGACAAGCTTCTGTTCATGGTGCGGACGAATACTTACAATGGAGATGTACATCTAATTTGAGTTCAATAGATGGAACCACCAATGGAAGAGTTATGAAATGGAATATCCAAAGAATCGGTAGATCATCACCTTAAAAACAATGACTTTTACACCAGACCCAATCACACCCGAACAGGATAGAGCAAATTTTATTGCGGAGTGGAAAAATGAAGTGAGAGCAGAAAGAAATAGATTACTCGCTGAAACAGATTATATTCATCTTCCTGACGTAACAGTTAGTGATACGTTCAAAACAAATATGATTGCTTATCGTCAGTCACTTAGAGATATACCTTCAACTGTTGATACTTACCTCAGTAAGTGGAGCGATATGAGTGAGATGGTGAATCAACATTGGTCTGGATTAGATTGGCCGACGAAACCTAGTCCATAAATAATTAAAAAGATATATGTCTGATATACGTTTCAATCAATGGTTACACAACTCAGGGACAGGAGGAGTCTCTCAGGTTGATGGAGGGCACGTTGGTATTGGAACAACAAATCCTGAGATAGCGGTTCACTCTGGCAATAACAAAATTTTAAATGTAGGTATCGTCACAGCATCTACTTATTATGGTAGTGCTGCGAATATGACAGGACTCCCCGGTGGATCTACTGGGTTAGATTTAAATGATAATATTAAGATAAGAATTGGTGATAGCCAAGATTTTCAACTATATCACGATGGCAATAATTCTCTAATTCAAGATAGTGGCACGGGACATGTTCAGGTAAGATCAGGTACATTTACAATTGGAAATTTAGCATTAAGTAAAACATCAGCTATTTTTAATTCTGGTGCTCAACAGGAATTAAGATATAATAATACAACTCGTTTTGAAACGACTGACACTGGTGCTAAAGTCACTGGTAATTTATCAGTTTCTAGTAGATTAGGTATTGGGACTGAATCTCCATCGAATGAATTAGATATAATTAATGCAACAAGTTCACAGGATATAAGAATTTGGTCACAAGGGGATCAAAATGCTTCAAGATTAATTTTAAGAACAGGTAATAATGGAAATAGTTGGGTATTGTTTGGAGATACTGCAGATGAAGATATTGGATCGATAAGATATGTTAATTATGGTAACGATAATTCAATGCGTTTTACTACAAACACAACTGAAAGAGTTCGCATCACAGGCACTGGTAGAATTAATATAGGAGATGCTGATCAAAGTCAAAATGTTGATCAATTAAGCGTAACTGTCGCTGCTCAAAATGCATTAGATAATGTAGCAAGGTTTCAATCAAATGCTACTGCTTCAGGAACATCAGAAACACTCGTTAAGATATACAAGGGTGCAGGATATGGTGGTGTAGTATCTGGTTACATTACTCAGGGGTCAGAACATGGATTGAAGTTTTACACTGCTAACAATGGAACTTTAGGTGAAAGACTTCGCGTCGGATTCAACAATGCGAGTGGTACTAGAGTAACACTAACAGGAAATGCTGCAGCGAATCCAGCGATTGATCCTTATTCAAAACTTTTAATCAACGATTCAGAGGCAAGACTACAGTTATGTTCTACAAATAGTGGTAGTAATGCATCATCAATAATTCTATCAAATGAATCAAAACATTTTGTTGTTCATCAACGTGGCCCAGTTCAAAGTAATAATTTTGAGATTGCATATCAAGATATCGCTTCTCCAACTGATATGAGTGCTACTGCCACACCATACTTCCGTATTAGCACAGGTGGGCAAGTAACAAAACCAAATCATCCAGTATTTTCAGGTGCTTATGTAGGATCTGCAGCTGCAAACTTTGGAACTAGTGAATTTACTATGAACTTTAACACAGTGATGACTAATCAGGGAAATCATTATGATACATCGACTGGCGAATATACATGTCCAGTTGCTGGTAAATATTGGATAAGTGCACAAGCACATTTACAAGCACAAACAGGCGGTGCATATACTACTATAAGACTACAAAAAAATTCAGTAACGCAATCAAACGCATGGAAAGCAGATGGAAGTGGAGGTACAATATTCGCTCATGCCATAGTGAGTTGTGGAGCAAATGATATTTTAAGAGTAAGAATTTTAACAAATGATTCAACTCAATATACAGCAGAGAGATACTGGGTTGCAAGTATCTATCTCATGGCATAAATAGATCAGTATAAATAGTCAAAACACTTATTAAAACAATGCATACAAGCTATACAGTTGGCATTACAACAGGTGAATATAAAGCACTTCAGTATGTAATGGTGGATCAAAATGATTGGATCGAAAACGCAATTAAAAATCGTGCAAGAATCGCGTCTGATGAAATAGTCAATCTATATACTCAGTTCAAAATTAACAAGGGCGAAGCAATTACAGCAGTGGGAACTACAGCAGTGATTGAAGCTGCATATGCAGAAGGTGTAGTCGGAATTGCAACTTAATTATGTCAACCCTAAGAGCAAATATAATAGACTCAGCAGTAACAACTGAGTTTAAGGACACTATTACTGCAAATGGAGATAAGCAGTGGGTGGACTCTTATGGTGTAATAAAAACAAATCGTGCAACTATAAATGAGGATGTTACTATTCCTTCAGGTACGAATGGATTATCTACAGGGCCTGTTTCAATAAGTTCAGGTAATACTGTAACAGTAAATGGAGAGTGGGTTATAATATGAGTAAACTAATAGTAAATACCGTTGATTCAAGAAGCACAAGCACTGAGTTTAAGGATATTATTACTGCAAATCATTCAAAGCAATGGTTAGACACTTATGGTGTGATCAAGGCATTTAAAAATACAATTGATGATAATGTAACTATACCTTCAGGAACAAATGGTGTCAGTGCTGGCACAACAAAAATTTCACCGGGATATACCGTCACCGTTAAAGGTGAGTGGAGGATCGTATGACAAGTAAGTTAGTTGTAAATACAATCGAAGCAGATACTGGTATATCATCAGTATCATTTGCAAGTAGTATTTCAATGAGTTCTACTTCAAAGTTTCATTTCAGTAGTGCAGGAATTGATATCGGTGCAGATACAAATATAAATCGACCATCAGCAGGAGTTTTAGGATTTAATATAAATGGTTCACAAAAAGTTGTTATCACATCAAACGGTCGATTAGGTATCGGAACTAATAATCCTCAACAGATGATTGAGGTACAAGATAGATCAGGTGGAACACTCATTGGATTAAGTGTTGGTACACAATATGGTAATGCTAGTTTTGGTGGATATAATAATTATCCAGCAATAATGAATAATGCTTCACAACCATTAATTTATTGTGATACAAATAACGATAGAACAGTATTTTTTGGTGACACTGTTGGATTCGGAACTACTTGTGCATTTCGTGTAAATGGTGCAGAGAGACTTCGCATCACATCAGCTGGATATTTAAAATTAGGATCTACAGACGGTGGTGCATGGCATACAATCAGACTCAATACAACAACCAATAATGCAATAAAAGATGTACTGAATATTCATTCATCAGTAGATGGTGCAACTGCTGCTGCTGGTTTTGGAGTTAGATTAAACTTTTTTGGTGAACAATTAAATGGTAATGAATACATCTATGGAAGTATTGCAGGTTTATTAAGTAGTTCAGGTTCTGGTTATGGAGATCTTGCATTCTATACAAATAATAATGGGACAAATACTGAGAGACTTCGTATCGGTTCAGATGGGTTACTTACAGCGACTGGAAATGCTGACTTTAATGTTGCAGGTGGAGAATTAGATATTTACTCAACTGGTTCTGGAAATCAACATTCATTGAGACTTCTCAACTCAGACGCTTCTGCAGGTAATAAAATTGGAATATATTTTGGGCCAGCAAATAATGTTGCTGGTGCTTACATTTCTGGTGTAGCAGAATCTGATTTTACTTCTGCTGCAAACCGTGATGCTGGATTAGAATTTGGAACTCGTTTGAATGCAACTTTTCTTACACCCCTGAAGATTTCTGCTGCTGGATATGTTCAAACAAATAATAATCCATCATTCAGAGCTGGATTAAATTCTAATACATCATTTACTAGCAGCACTGATATTATTTTCAATGACACGAGTTCAACATGGCATTACAATCGAGGTGGTCATTATAATACAGGCAATGGTAGATTTACTGCTCCTGTAACTGGTGTTTATCAATTTAACGCATGTGTCATATGGTATGGTGCACCGAATAATACATTCATGGGCGATGCTTTCCATTACTATGTGAACGGTGGACTTGCTTCTTACTCAGGTAGAAGAGGATACTATAATACAGGAACTACAGGTAATAGTTTATATTATACTGATCACATGTCAGTGAATTTATATTTAAACGCAACAGATTATGTTCATATAAGGCAAAGTTCACCTGTGGTCACAGTTCATGGAAATACATATTATACTTGGTTTGCTGGTTCATACTTAGGATAAATAACTAAAAAAATATAATGACATCTGAGATACGCACAAATAGTTTAAAGAGTCGAGCCGGTTTAAGCACTGTCACAATGACAGATTCCGGCCCGATGTTTTCAGGTATCACAACTTTTGTTGATAACTCAGGGTTTACTTTTGGAGTTGGTAGTGGATCATCAATCTTTACTCCAGCAACTAATGTTCTAACATTTGGAACTAACTCAAATGAAAGACTTCGCATCGACTCAAGTGGTGATATGGGTTTGGGAACAAGCACCATAGAAAATTTTGGAGGAGGTCATGTAACTCTTGAAGTTGCTGGATCAACAACTAGTCAAGGGGGAGTGTTTAAAACTGCTACATCTGACTCGGCAGGAACTGGATCTTCTGGAACTGAAATGATCATGTTCACCGATAATACAAAAGGTGCTATAAATGTAGTTAGTTCTGATCCTTTAACTTTTTCAACAGCAAATACGGAAAGACTTCGCATCGATGCTGGTGGAGGAGTGCAAGTAGGAACAAGCACTGTCACTGCCTCTAAATTAACTGTGTACGGTGCAAATGATGCATCAGCAATATTTCAAGGATCAGGTACTGGAACTGGTGCTGGCAATGGATTTATAGTTGGTAATAATGGAGGATCAACTGGATTATTATGGAATTATGAAAATGGTTATACACTCTTTGGAACAAATAATATTGAAAGACTTCGCATCACATCAGACGGTAAGTTCTCATTAGGAGGTAACGCAACTCCATCAGCAGCATTTCATCTTGATTATGACTCAAATAATCTTTTGATGTTGGATAATACAACAGCATCCACTCAAAAGATATTCTTTGCTCAAAATGCATCAACCCACGCACAAATATATGCAACTTCTAACACTGGTGCATTAACAATTGAATCAGACCCAAGTAATAATCACAGTAGTTCTTATATAGACTTTAGAGTCGATGGTGGTGAAAAACTTCGCATCGACTCAGCTGGCCGTGTGATGATTGGAACTACTATTGAGGGACATGCTAACGCAGATGATTTGACTATTGCAAATTCTGGTGAGGGTGGAATAACTATTAGAAGTGGATCTTCTTCAAATGGAAACATATTCTTCTCAGACGCAACTTCTGGTGCTGGTGAATATGCTGGAATTATAGATTACAAACATGGTTCCAATATAATGTCATTTGGAACTAGTGGTACAGAAAATTTTCGTATTGGAGCTTCAGGTGATTATGGAACAGTAGAGACGAGAACTACAAAAAATGGTTGGGGTGGATATAGTATAATGAATGGGACAAATTATGTTTTTATGGGTGACTCAACCCAAGTTGGTATCTATAATGATACAGATAATGATTGGATGTTAACTGCAACAAAAGGTGGCGATACATTTTTATACAGTAATGGATCACAAACATTAAGGTCATATGTCACCGGTGATTATGGATCTATTCAGACAATTGCAAACAAAAATGGTTGGGGTGGCTACAGTATCGCTGGACAATATGTTTTTATGGCAGATGCTTCTAATGCTGGAATTTATAATGATATTGATAATGAATGGATGATGTATTGTACTCGAAATGGAGCGTTTCATCTATTTCATGATAATACTTTATATTTGAATTCATCAGGTGGTTATCTACACATGGCACAAGATGCTCGGTTAGAATCTAAACCGAATAGTACTTGGGGTGCCGGATTTTACTTTGGTGGAAATGGTACTGCTGCCAATTCAACTCATGCTTCATTAGTTGTCACAAATGGTAATATTCACATGGATCCTAGAAATGGATCGTTTGGAACTTATTTAAATTGGTATTCTGGTAGTGCAGGAACTCTCTTTGGAAATGCTGCTTCTGGTCAGGCAGGTAGAATAGAAACAAATGGTAATATGACTATCAGTGGTGGTTATTCTGGATCAGATTTAAGATTAAAGGAAAACATTAAAAATATTACTGGTGCGACAGATATAATTAAATCTCTGGTAGGTAAAACTTATAATTGGAAAAAGGGAATAGGCCTCGATGATTGGAATCATTATGGATTAATTGCACAAGAAGTTCAAAAAGTAGCACCTGATTTAGTAAGAGATAATGGTAGTCAATTTTTTGATAAAGATGATAACCTTGTTAGTGAATTTGATCCAACTGAATCTGATGAAGATAGAAAAAATAAAGGTTTAAATCAATCATTGACAGTCAATTATGAAGGTGTAACTCCTATTTTAGTTGAAGCGATGAAAGAATTAATTGCTAAAATTGAATCTTTAGAGCAAGAAAACATTACACTCAGATCAAGAGTAACTAACCTTGAGGGAGAATAAATAATCATATGTCAAAGATTAAACTCACTGGTAGTAATAGTGGATACGTTGAGATCTCATCAGCAGCGGATGCTGGTAACTTGACGTTGGCATTACCAACTGCTGGTACAACTTTGTTGAGTAACGCGGATAATGTTTTTAGTGGTATTACAACTTTCACAGGATTAAATATAACCGATGATGTAACTTTTAATGGTGCATCATATAATGTAGTATGGGATAAATCAGATAATCAATTAGAGTTTGGAGATAATGCAAAGTTATCTTTCGGAGCTTCATCGGATTTGCAACTGTATCACGATGGAAACCACAGTTACATATCAGAAGTGGGTACAGGTCATTTATATTTTGGTGCTAGTGGATATAGATTTAATAACGCTGCACAAAATCAATCTATAATACAGGCAAATCAAGGCGGAGCTGTAGAATTATACTTTAATGGTAGTAAAAAGCTAGAGACAACAAACACTGGATCTATTATATCAGGAATCTGCACTGCAACATCATTCAGTGGTAGTGGTGAAGGACTTACACGCACAACACAATTATCTCATCGCAACATGATCATCAATGGAGCTATGACAGTTAGCCAGCGTGGGACGAGTGCTCTAAGTGTATCAAACTCAGGTAAAAATTATCAGGTCGATATGTTTCGTTGCAGAGCACAGGGTGGTGGTGTATTCTCCATACAACAAGTGGTTGATGCTCCTTCAGGAACTGGATTATATAATTCATCAAAATTGACGGTAACAACAGCAGATACAAGTATAGGAACTTCTGATTACTATGAATTTATTCAGTACATTGAGGGATGGAATTTTTTACCAACAGAATATGGAGGATCAGGAGCAAGAACTTGCACATTAAGTTTTTATGTTAAGTGTAATGCGACTGGAGTATTTACTGGTGCTGTTGGTAATCAGAATAATAACAGAGGTTTTGCATTTACCTACGGGATCAGTCAGAGTAATACTTGGGAGAGAAAAACAATTACAATACCCGGTGATACAACTGGAAGTTGGGAAAGATCTGATGGTGTTGGATTAAAGGTTATTTTTTCTTTAGGAATCGGTTCCCAATTTGCAACTTCAAATGTGAGCACTTGGGAAACAAGAGAAACAATGGGTGCAGTCGCTGGAAATTACAATTTAATGGTAAGTACTAGCAATTATATCTATTTTACAGGAATTCAATTTGAAGTTGGTGAACAAGCCACCCCGTTCGAGCACCGTGGTCGTCAAGAGGAACTTACACGTTGCCAAAGATATTACGCTAAAGGAAGAACAGAACTATGTTTTAATGGTGTATCTGGTCGGTATGGTTGGAGAACTCTTGGGCAATATAATATGAGAGCAACACCAACCGTATCAGCTACTTTTGGTTCTTCAGGCATGGGTTCCATACAGGGATATGGTGCACGAAGAGAATCTCATACAGATGCTACACAAATTTTAGTGCAAACAACTCCCGGAGCTGGTGCAGATGGTTATTACATTTATGAGGCAACAGCGGAGTACTAGACATGTATCAAATAAACATTTATAAATTTAATATTAACATTAAAAGATCAGATGAGTCTTTTATACCTATTGATCCTGCTAATTCGGATTATCAACAGTATCTTAAAGATTTAAAAACACATGGTATGTCAATCGTCTCATGTGATGATTGTGGAGATGGAACACCAAATGATTCAATGTGGCAGTATCTTGATAATGCAGAGCAATTAGTCATCGATAAATATGGTAGTGGTTCAGATAAATTAACTGCACTTCGTGAGGATAGATATATCAGAGCAATGGAAGCAAAGACACCATATGAAAGTATGAAAGTTGCTGGCCCTATCATAGATGCAACATCACAAGAGATTAAAAATAAGAATAGACACCTACCAATGAGACGCTAATGTCAACATTAAAGACCCACAATCTACAAAGTCCTGATGCAGGTAGTGTCAATATCGCAATGACACAGAATGCGGGTATGGTTGTTGCTGGACTATCAACATATAGTAATCAAATCAATGTCGGAAGTAATATCAAATTAGGAAATGCAGGTGTAATTACTGCAACAAGTTTTGTAGGTGCTTTTCAGAATAGTGGTGACTTTACTATTGATGATTATGTAGTGCATGCTGGAGATACAAATACAAAGTTTGGATTCCCTGCTGCTGATACAATATCAGCAGAAACTGCTGGTTCTGAAAGACTTCGCATCAACTCAAGTGGCCGAGTGCTGATCGGCACTACAAATGCTACAACAGTAGGCACAGTTAATACAAATTTAATAGTTGGATCAACAACAAACAATGATGAGGTGGGTCTAACTTTAAATGTAATGGAGGGAACAAATAACAGAAGAGTAAAATTTTTCCTTGATGACGATGATGGTGTTTATGGATTTGATACTACATCTTCAACAGGAACAGCCCAATTTGTAGTTAGACACGCTACTTCGGAAAAACTTCGCATCGACTCTGCTGGAGATGTTATTTTAAAAAATAACGGTGGTGACAATAGAATAGAAAGAGATACAACTAGTGGAGGCCCATATTTACTCTTTCATAATCGTGGAACTGGTACTACAGATAGTAGTGGTGTATATAATATGGGTGGTATATCTGCTGCTGGATATCGTGATGTTGCGAATCCGGGCATTGTTGGTTCGATACAATTTGAGAGACAACCAACAGCTGGAGGTGCGTCAAGTGGATGTGATATAGTCTTCAGAACTGGTTTTAATGGAACCTCTAGTCATACTGGTATAAGTGAGACGTTGAGACTTACCTATGGTGGTCATCTTTTACCGGGTGCTAACAATCAATATGATTTAGGATCGACTGCAAAGGGATGGAGAAATGTTTATATGAATGACTTAAACTTATCAAATATGAAAGGTAATACAAATGATGTTGATGGCACTCAAGGGTCTTGGACAATTCAAGAAGGAAAAGATGATCTTTACATAATAAATAGATTGAATGGTAAGAAATTTAAAATTAAGATGGAGGAAATATCCTAATGCCTTTACTTGTAACAGATGGAACCACCGCAAGACAACAGAGAACAGGAGTTGTTTTTGCAGAAGGAAAAATAACATCAGCTACTTCTTACATAGATCTTGACTGGAGGGCCGCAAGAACTGCTGGTTATGGATATTTTACATTAGATCTTCAAAATGTAGAATTTGAGAGTGATCAGTTAGCATTGTGGCAATTATCTGCTGCAAATACACCAGTGACAGCAGGTTATTATGGTGGATATTATGCGTATGGTGAATCTGATTCTGATTTAGATGCAGGTACAAGTCATAGTATGAATGGTTCATCCTCCAACGGTGGTTGGTTTAAAATTTCAGCAAATAATAATGGTGCACATGCTGGAAGATATCTTGGTAATTTTACAATTTATGTAATCTTTTCAGTTGATTCTTCACAAAATAGTAATAATACTGCTCGCTGCTCTACTTACTGGAAAGGCACAGCAAGATTAGCAGGAACATTAGCAGCTAGTGTTTCAGGTGGTGGTGTCTGCACTGGTGGTGCTGATTATGGATTGAGATTTGGTTGTGCTGGTGGAACACAAACTATGAGTTTGGGTTCATATTGTTTGACTGGTTTCAAAGAAGGTGGTCAATTCTAGGTAAATAAAAATGAGCATTTTAAGTGTAGACAATATATCACCAATTGGAAGTGGCACGTCTGTCACGGTCAATAATGCTGCGACTTTAGTTGTTAATAATGTAAATGTAAGTGGGGTATCTACTTTTAGCGATATTGTAGATGTCACAGGGTCAAATTCAACTGTAAGATTAGGAGGCGGTGCAACTCGTAGATTAATGTATCGTTCAGGAGATAACGATATTGTTTTAGAAGCAGCTTCTAATTTCTTTTATAGACAAAAGATCAGTGATACGTCTCATCGATGGTATACGAATGGTGCTGATGAAAAACTAATGATTACAGGAGCAGGGTTAGTTGGTATCTCATCTAATACTCCTACTTCTCCTTTAGAAATTCATACTACTGCTGGTTCTCCCGCTTGGAAATTTAGAATAAACACTTCTGTATCAGATGGAGTAGGATTTTACCAGAGAGCAAATGGTGACTTTGAGTTGGTTCTTCGTGATGCGTCAAATAATAATAATTATATTTCTGGAAATGGAGGAGATTTACAATTCGTAACCACTGGCACTGAAAAACTTCGTATTCTATCAGATGGAAAATTATTAATAGGATCATCTAATCAAAGTAATAATGCTCGTTTAGGAAACGAATTATGTATTGTAGGAACAGAAGCATATACTGGAATGTCAATTACAAATTATCCCGGCACAAATGCTTCACATGCACCTATGATTGATTTTAATAGGTCAAGAGGTAGTGCGGATCAGAATATGACAACTGTTGTAGCTAGTGATAAACTTGGAGAGATGATATTTAGAGGTTCTGATGGAAGTTCTTTTCAAGACGCTGTGACTCTTAGAGCTTACGCTGATAGTGTAAGTGGAAGTATTGTAAATGGTAGATTTGAAATAGGAACAACTAATGGTTCACATTCTGCTAAAATGATAATTAGTAGAGAGGGATATGTAACTAAACCATATACTCCTATGTTTCTTGCTGGCCGAACTGGGGGTAATTACACTGCTACAATAGGAACATTTCCCTTCAACGTGACAAGAATAAATGTAGGAAATCATTATAGTACTTCGACTTATAAATTTACAGCTCCAGTTGCAGGAGTCTATTACTTTTTTGCACAAGTGTACTATAATAATGGTAGTGGTCAATACAGAGTGGGTTTCAGAAAAGAACCAAGTGGTGGTAGTGCTTTCATGTTGAACACTGCTTCACATAAAATGGTTGATAATGATAATTCACAAAACATATCTATCATTGAATCAATGGCAGTTGGAGATACAGTGCGACTTTTCTCCGATCAAAATGCTTCTATACAATGTTATTACGATATAAATGGCACTACTTATGGGGCTCATACTTACTTTATGGGTTATTTAATTGGATAAGTGTGTGATCCCTAACAACTTGACAGGTTCGCTATAATACATATAATAACAGTAATATTACAATAACTCTTATGATTAACCAACTAATCACAGAGTTTCCCATATCTGATTTTCCGAGAGAAAGGAGTATCAGTAAGGAGAAAATCAATAAATATGCGTACACTAAAGACGAAGTAGATGCTCTGATTGATGCTGCTGTTGAAAAAGCAGTTGCAGAGGCCAAAAAGATTGATGAAGAATCAATGGCAAAGCATAATCGCGAAGCAACCGTCATCAGTATGATTCTTGGATTTACAACACTTGCACTTTTTGTGGATGGTTTGCTTCGTATGTTGGGAATTATACCACCATTTATGGAAATTGATATTAATATTTTAGATAAAATTGAAACTGACATTGTTGATAGAATCAAACAAGTTCCGATTCAAAAAATACTGCAATCAGGTTTTAGATGAACGATATGCTATCATTTATATACCTTGCCTCGCTATTCGCTGTGGGTGGAGCAGCATTCTCTTTGATGTGGAAAAACATATCTGATATAAAAAACGAACAAGTTCGTAGATATAGTGCAAGACCTCATCCAGAGGCTCCAAAGGATGGAGAAGAAATATTATACATTGGAACAAAAACAGTCGAACCATCACCGGATTTGTATCAGTCGTTACGAGAACGCATCGATGAAATCGAAGAAGATGATGATGATGGAGATATTGTAGTTCGACGCTGACAGTTTGTGAACTGGCACACTTGACTTCCTTACAGGGAGTCTGTATAATAGTGTATATACAATTTTATTATGATTGAAGTACTTGTACAGAATGATCCATACAGGTATGTAAAAATGCCTGATCTACTTGAGAATGGTCAACCAGACTATCGTATTCAAAAGTGGAACAATCACAATGGATACAAAGACATGTACCTCTGTGACAACTTCATGCAGTTGAAAACTGCGATTGAAGACTTCGAGTATACAAAGTGGTTAGATCCTGCAGGTGTCCCTTGCTATGTACATGATGTCTAAAGTTGCCTTAATCACTGGTATTACAGGACAGGATGGTTCCTACCTTGCAGAACTTCTACTAGAGAAGGGATATGAGGTTCACGGAATCGTTCGTCGTGCATCACTCATCAATACTCATCGAATCGATCATATCTATGAGCAGATTCATTTACATTATGGGGATCTTACTGATGCAACAAATATCATAGGTGTCATTAAAAAGATCGAACCAGATGAAATTTACAATCTAGGTGCTCAAAGTCATGTAAAAGTTTCTTTTGAGACACCAGAATATACTGCACAGGTGGACGGTCTTGGAACTCTCAGAGTTCTTGAGGCTGTTCGCCTTCTTGGTATGGAGAAGAAGACTCGTATCTATCAGGCATCTACCTCTGAACTTTATGGTCTTGTTCAAGCAACACCACAGACAGAGACCACACCCTTCTATCCAC
>VTLG01005130.1_pt1 | contig 15220 bp, 19 predicted proteins | sample 4694571 | NCBI WGS metagenome assembly VTLG01 (sample SAMN12604809, study PRJNA352737) | marine metagenome | biome: ENVO:00000447; feature: ENVO:00000209|ENVO:00000569|ENVO:01000036; material: ENVO:00002151; isolation source: viral sequences binned using virsorter ...
CAAGATTCAGATGGTTCTAATCAATCATTAGAAATACTACACTCTGGAGCTAATACATTTTTCACAAGTAGAAATGATTCAAGTAATGGTGCTTTCTTTTTTAGAGGTTACAATGGAAGTTCATATAGCACTGCACTTGCAATAGACTCAAGCCAATCAGTAACAATTTCATCATCTGTAAATGGAAATCCAGTAACATCAGGTACTACACAAACTAATTTAGCATTAAGAGTAAAAGGTTCTGCAACAAATGTTTTAGATATAGGACAACAATCAGCATCTCCTTATGGAGTGTGGATGCAAGTTTGTGATTCAACAAGTTTAGGTACAGAATATCCTTTATTATTAAATCCGAATGGAGGAGATGTCGGTATAAATGAAGTTAGCCCAGACAAGAAGTTGCATATTACATCTTCAACATCTACTGATGGAATAATGGTAGAGCAATCTGGCGTTGGTTCTGCTTTGATTTCATTTAAAGCTGATAATACAAATAGAGGATTTATAGGTGTAGATGATAGTAATGGTGGTGCTATTCTTAGTTCAACCAGTGGCTCTGATTATATAATGTGCTTGAGGTCAGAACAAGAAATGCACTTTGGTACTAATGGTAATAATGTTGCCTTGAAATTAGATACATCCCAAAATGCTACTTTTGCTGGTAATGTAACCATTCCCGCTGGAAATCTTTTGTATTTAGATGGTGGCACAGATACATATATATACCAAGAAACAGATAATAAAATTTCTTTTGCTACTAATTCTGGTGTTAGGTTGTCTATTGACAATAGTTCATCTACTTTTTCTAACATTGTAAATGTATCTGGAGCTGGTTTAAAAATTACTGGTCAAAACTTGGCTCACGTAGCATCCTCAATGACTCTTGGACACGAAGGCTCAAGCAAGTCACAAATTCGTGTTTATGGTGCTGATGGTACAACTGAAGGCTCACTTGAAATAGTAACAAGTGCAAGTGATGGTACTCCTTCAACAACAGTTATGTTACTTGACGCCAACTCCGTTATCTCACTATCTAATAATGATGGTGGAAACACAGGCAATACAATATTTGGGCATACTGCTTGGCAACAGACAGCTAATGTAGGAGCTGATTACAATACTATATTTGGTCAGGAAGCAATGGGTTCTGGTAATATTGGTGCGGCAGAGCGTAACACTGGAATTGGATTTGCTGTTATGAGGAGCATTACTACTGGTGATTCTAATGTAGGTGCAGGTGCAGATGCTCTTTACAGTATAACTACAGGAAGTGATAATATTGGCATTGGTCGAGGTTCGGGCGATGCTTTAAAGACAGGAGAAAAAAACTGCCTTATTGGTAGAAATGCACTTGGTTCAGGAGCATTTGGTGAAACTGGAAATGTAGCTATTGGGCATGAATCAATGGCAAATTTAAACGAAGGTTCTATAGGTACTGCTGATAATAATATTGCAATCGGTCAACAATCCTTACTTGGTGGAGCATTTGCTGGTAATCCTATCACTGTAAGTGACTGCATTGCTATTGGAGCTTTTGCATTAGATGCTACAGCTGATAATCCTCATACAGGAACTATTGCTATCGGAAGAAGTGCGTTAGGAGCACTGACCTCTGGCGGTTCAAATACTGCTATAGGTTATGAATCTCAATTATATCAAACAGATGGAAGTAATAATGTTTCATTAGGTTTTAAAGCATTAAGAAATGCAGATAATGGTGAATCTTTTAATACTGTACTTGGAACAAAAGCCTGTGAGTTTGTAAATCACGCAAGTTCAGATGGTAATACTATTGTAGGTATGCAGGCAATGGTCGGAGGAACAGGAGCAAGGTCTTATAATGTTGCACTGGGTTTTCGTGCAATGGGAAGTAGCAATACTCAAAATAATGTTGGCGGTAACGAGAATGTATTTATTGGAGCGTATTCTGGTAATGGCACTTGGACAACTGCTGGTTGTGACTTAAATACTGCTGTTGGTTATCAATCTATGGAAGGTGCTTTAAATGGAGCAACTCTTAATACAGCAGTTGGCTCTACTGCTTTAAAATCTTTAACTGAAGGAGATAGTAATGTAGCAGTTGGAGCAAGTGCCTTAGAAAGTAACACTACAGCAAGATATAATACTTCAGTCGGAGCATCTGCCCTTCAGTATAATACTAATGGAGAACACAACGTAGCTCTTGGATTATCTGCTGGAAGGACTGATGTTTCAGGTAGCAATGCAACTTCTCCAGACCAATCCATAGCAATAGGTTCAGGCTCTCAATTTTCAAGCACCACTCCAACTAATGAAATTGTAATTGGTTATAATGCAGATGGTGGTGGAGATAACACAGTAACGCTTGGTAATACATCTGTAACTGCTGTTTATATGGCACAAGATAGTGGTGCATTAGTTCATTGTGCTGGTATTCAATTTCCAGCAAGTCAAGCGGCAAGTAGTGGAGCAAATGTATTAGATGACTACGAAGAAGGCACTTATACGGCAACAGTTACTCCAGCTACAAGTGGAAGTATAAATGTTAATTCTGACTATGACCAATTATCTTATGTAAAAATTGGAAGTATGGTAACTGTTAATGGAGCAATAGCTGTAAGTGGTGTAAGTAGTCCAGTTGGATATTTTACAGTTAATTTACCATTTGCAATTGGAGATAAAACTGAGCTTGCTGGTAGGTTTAGTGGTAGTGTAACAGTTTATGGAACTTCTGGACTTGATGTATCAAGATTTGTTGTACTTGGAATCGAAGGTGAATCTGGATTTCGTGTTTATGCTGGCGATGCTACTTCTTTAGTGTCAGATTCAGCAAATGCAATTATTGCCTCAACGACTATAGCAGTAGGAATAAGTTATTTTGTATAGTGGATACTATACTGGAACTAACAAGGAGTTATAATGGCTTTAACAAAAGAAAATAAAGATGATTACGAAGTAAGAGGTGATTATAAGTTTATACAAGTACGCACCAAGACTTCAATAATGGAAGATGGTAAGGAAATATCTTTTAAATATCATAGAAAGGTATTAACACCAGATGCAGATGTAAGTGGTGAATCTGCTGAAATACAAAAATTAGCTGGTGCATTATGGACAGATGAATTAAAGTCTGCCTATGCAGATAGCATCGCTGAACCAGAAGTATCAGAAGAAGAATCATCAAAATAATTAATAATAGCAGGAGTGTAAATTGATTGGTTACAAAACACTAAAAGCAAAAAGTAAAGTAATTGTCAGGAATAAAAAGGTTATAGATAGACAAGAAATAGCAGAAATAGTTGATGAGGATCAAAAGGTTATTAGGCCTCATCAGCCAGAGCAATCACATCAGGAGTTGCAGATAGTCTCAAAAAGATTTGATCCAGCAACAGGCGAGGCCCTTGAAGATCAGGTTCAAAGAGTTGATCTTAAAAATCTGGAGAGTCAACTAAAAGCTAAAAAAGAAGAAAAAGAACGGATTGACTCAGAGGTTGCAGATTTTGAAACATTGTTAGCAGATTTAAATAAAATAGATAATGCAGGAGAAAAATAATGAGCGAACAGCAAGAACCAAGAAAATACACAATGGCCTTTGAAGATGGAAAGAAGGTCGAAAAAACGGCAGATGAGCTATCAGATGAGCAAGTATATGCCTGTGAGAAAGTAAACGCCTTAAATGCAGAGATAGGGCGTTTAAACGCATCCTTGAATGATAGCGTTGTACTTCGTGATCATTATCAGGCAATCGCTGTAGAAGGTTTTAAAGAGGGAAAAGAAGAGGAATAAATCCTATATAGAAAATCACATAAAGGTAAAGATGTAAAAATCTTTTTTAAGCCATATGACTTTGATCAGGACATTCCAACTGATACAGCAAAAAAATATGTTGTATGGTCTGATGGCGGCATTGTACTTAGGACAGATAATCTTCTAACGGCAGAGGATAAATATACCACAGAGTGCCAAAAGCATTACGATGATGTACATGGCCGCTTTCAGGTTGGCACTCATACGATTATTGATGGCGTTATAAAAACATTGGGAGAAGATGCATGATTTATATTGCTGTAGTTCCTAATCAAACGATATCAATTATTCATAATACTAATCATTCATTTTATTATCTAAACGATACCTTTAGCCTTGAAATATTTAGGCGTTATAAATATTTAAGAGCTAAGTGTGTAATTATTGATAATGGCGACCTGTATGATATTGGCAGATGGTCAGGTATTTTTGATGTATTTCATTGGAATTATAAAATAATAGAATCTGCTGAATGGATGGATTATTTTGGTGTATATCCAGATGATAAAAAGCTAATGGTCAAACATTGGCTAAACGTTGTAAAATATAGATATCCAATGTTACCAGCAAAAACCAATAATTACGAGACTATATTGGCGGCCTGTTATATAAGGGATAAAGACGTAAACGAATCTGTAGGAGAGTTTGCATGAGCAAATTTGATGATTTTATAGAGCCATTAATTGAGCGTGAGGGTGGCGAAAAAATTGTAGTAGATACTGGTGGTACTACAAAATATGGCATTAGTGAGCATGGAACCGATATGAGTGCTGACGATATCAAGGCATTAACAAAGCGTAAAGCTATTGATATCTACAGAGATCAATATTACAAACCATCAAAATGCGATAAGCTACCAGATCATTTACAGGAGGCATTTTTTGATTGCGTTGTAAATCAGGGCAGATCTCGTGCAACAAAGATTTTGCAAAAGGCGGCCAACCATAAAAATGGAAAAGGTAAATCAATATCTGTTGATGGTAGGATTGGCCCAAATACCATAAAGGCTGTGCAAAATGTAGAGGTTGAAAGGTTTAGGGCCTTTAGGCTTATGCATTATGCATCTATCGTTTTAAAGCGACCAGATAAATATGAAAAATATTATTATGGCTGGTATAGAAGGTGCAACTCTGTATGAAGTCAGAAGAATATAACAAAGAGATTATTGCTACATTAGCAGAGCATGGTGCAAAACTGGATGAGATATTTTCACGCCTAAAATCTATTGATAGAACATTAACGCATAATATGGGGCGTGTAAACACTCTGGAAACAGGTTTTGCATACATGAAAGGTATGACTGCTCTGGTGGGTAGTGTGCTAACAATATTTATAGGATTGGTGGCATACTTAAAATAACATGGCGAGAGATCCAAGACTAAAAAGGTTTGGCCTGAGCGATTTTAATAAGCCAAAAAGAACGCCACGACATAAGACTAAAAGTCATATAGTGCTCGCCAAAAGTAAAAGCGGTAAAATCAAATTAATTAGATTTGGTCAGCAGGGCGTGAAGGGAGCTGGTAAAAATCCAAGGACAAAAGCTGAAAAAGCTCGCAGAAGAGCATTTAAAAAAAGGCATGCTAAAGGGATTAAAAAAGGTGTTATGAGTGGCAGTTATTGGGCAAATAAGGTTAAATGGTAAGATATGGCAAGGAAAAGAAAAAGAAAAACAAAGCGTAAAAAGTCAACTGTAAACGCCGCAGGTAATTACACCAAGCCTACAATGCGTAAAAGAATATTCCAAAGATTGCTTGCAGGTTCCAAATTTGGGCCGAGAGGAAAATGGACGGCAAGAAAGGCCCAAGCCCTCGCCAGAGAATACAAAAAGCGTGGTGGTGGATACCGATAATGGCACTAAAAAGATCACAAAAAAGTTTAAAAAAGTGGACAAAACAGGATTGGGGTTACATTACAAAAGGTGATTCTAAAAAACCACGCCGTAAAAGAGGTAGGTATTTACCTGCAAGCGTAAGAAAAAGTTTAACTGCATCTCAAAAAGCGTATGAAAACAGAAAGAAAAGGGCGGCTAATAGAAAGGGCAAGGCAAAGGCTAAGTACACAAAGAGGGTTGCAAAACGAGTAAGGAGAGCCAGATGAGCTGGATGGTTGAAAACTGGGAGTATGTTGTCATTGGTGTAATGGCGATAGATAAAGCCGTAGCGTTAAGCCCAAGCACTTGGGATGATTTACTATGGACATCAATAAAAACAGCCTTATATAAGGCAATGGGGAGGTCAGATGAGCTTGTTAAGTAGCTACATTAGAAGGCAAGTAAAGAAAAAAGGTTTAAAACATGTAATGTTAGGCCTTATTTCTATGATTGCAAAAGTAACGCCGTCAAAAAAAGATGATAAGGCGGTTCAGGAAATCAAGAAAATTCTTGATAAATTAGACTAAAGAAAAAGGGGTAATTTATGCCATATCATAAAGGTTCAGGATCAAAAAAAGGCAAATCCAAAAAGAAAAAAGGTATGAAGGGTAAGAAAAAGCGTAAAATGAGAAGGTATTAATGGCTGTTACAAAGGTTAAAGGCGTTAGTGTAAACGGCCTTAATAAACGGCAAATATCAGCAATGCGAAGGCACTCAAGGCATCATTCTCGAAAGCATTTGAGAGCTATGGTGACTGCCATGAGGAAAGGAAGTACCTTCACAAATTCTCATAGAATAGCAATGCGAAAGGTAGGTAAATAATGGCTTTAACATCTACAATATCATATTGTACAGATCGTGACATATTTGATGTGTATCCACAAGTAAAATCCTCTGATTCTAAAACAAGAGTTTATGGGTGGGTAGTGCATAGCGGTAGTTTATATAGGGCTGATAACGCAGGATTGACCACAGGGCTTTTTGCTAATGGTAAGGATTTGGGATCTGCACAAGCTAACTCTGGAGAGGTAAACGCTAATGATGAGTGGTTTTATGAATCATCATTAGATGCTGTTTATTATTTTAATGATTCAGTAACTCCAAATGATATGGTAATGGAGGCTGGGGAGGATGCCGCAACATTTACGCAAAGATATCGTAGAAATGCCAGCAGATACGTTGAATCTAAACTTGATTCAAGGATGGCATCCGAAATAAGTCTGGATAGAGAGGGGCTTTACCCATATATAATTAAACGCACAACTGCATTGGTGGCCGTAGCGATGATGATAAAAGCTGAAGATCCTATGGATGACGTTGGTAATGCGTTTATGGAAGAGGCAAAAGAGTATCTTGATGGATTGAGGACAGGAGAGATACAGTTGCCTACGTCAGTTACAGGGGATTCTCCGTATGGTGTTATAAGGGACGTTTCATATACCTCTGGAAAGGTAAGGCCCATCCAGACAAGGGGTTCTTATTCTGGTACTTATGATCTTATTAAAATAATTATTGTAGATTCTGGAGCAATCGGAACAGCAACCTATTCAGTATTTGAGAAATCGTCAACTGACCTAAAAGCCACTCAAGTTGTAAACGCTGAAACAATCAACGGCGATTATCAACAATGTGCTGGCGGTTTAGAAATTAGATTTGCAGGTGCTACTGACTCATCAACTGCTAATGCCAATGATGAATGGGAAATTGAAGTGTATGGCGTTGGGGAGGATGTAAGAGCAAGCAACGTTGGAAATATAAATATGACTCGTGGTTCTTATCATGTTGGTAAGATGCGTTATCAAGGTGGATTTCATAGAGTTGGCCACAGAAAAATGAGGATGTAAATGGGCCTCGTACTGGGCACAAGCTACGGCAATATTTTTTACGATAATGTACTAAAAAAGTTGCGTAGTATTATTACAACCGATAGACCTTGTACAGTTTATATTTCGCCATCATATAGAGACATGGGATCTTTTTCAATTAGGCTCTGGGGCACGAGCATGGAAACAGATTTGATGATGGCTAATGAATGGCGAAAAGTTTACAATACAGAAATTGTTTTATATGTTATGGGTGAAAAAGCAGATGAAAGGTTTTACGAGCAGTTTTATTCAGATGCAGAGCGTTTAAACCAGTTGCTTTTTAACAATAAAACGATTGATGCGGCTACATTTCCTTGGCATGATGGTGAGGTTAGTGAGGTGTTATTTAACGAATTTGAAGAGGATGAAGAAGAGGTAGATGGCCTGCATGTGGCCAGATTCGCATTTTCATGTAGGTTAAGTAGAGCAGATTAAATTAAATTAAGGGCAATAGCATGAGTAAATCTGTAAAGAAAAAGGCCTATAAGGCCACAAAGATGTTTAAAAAAGTAATGTCTGGTGAGGGATTGCTGAGCAAAGATCAGTACAAGGCGTTGACACAGGGAAAAGCCGATGAGCTTAAAAATGTCCCTGAAAAGCAAATGAGATATTTGCTGGTAAATCAACTAATAGAAGAAGTTTAAAGGAGTATTGGTATGGCAACTAATGCATCAGGTAGAGAGTATAAATGTATTGTAGGTAAGCAAGACGTATCAGCATTGGCCTTGGGTGGAGATGGCGACCTTGCAGATGCAGATTTCGTATCTGGATCAAGATTATTTATGCGTTTAAATCAATTAAATAACATTAATTATGATGCCGCATTTACTACAGCATCTGTAATGAGGTCTGGCAGAAGAGCTTATGAGGATGGTGATTTTATTAGGCATTATGGCTCTGGAGTATGGACATGGGATTTTGACTATCTTGTAGAGAATGAGGTGATGCTCCAAACATTGTTGAGCCTTGCAACAGGCGTATCAGATTGCACTGGTGCTATTACAATTAATTCTGCTGTGCATGATGCCTTTGAGAATTTAAGTCATGGACAAGCCGCCGCAGATAATGTTGGTATTATTTTATTAGAGGCAGGTACAAGCAATACAGGGCTTGATTCAGATGATCAGATCATGCACTCAGCCGTTTTACAGAATCTAACCCTTTCGTTTGACATGGGAACTGATGCAGGGCGTATGCACGCAAGTGGTCAATTTATGTCTGGATATGCTCCAATAATTAAAGACTCTGGAGTAACAGGAGCCGCAACAGCATCAGACTTTGAAAAGAGCATTTTTGATTTTACAGGTGCATTAACAGTCGGTGGCCACGCTGTAACATGTACAGCATTTACAATGACTATCACAAACGAGGCCAACAGAGTTGGCTTTCAAGGAACAAGTGCAGAAACAGATGGATACGTTAGAGGTGGATTGTTTGACATTAGTGGCAGTATCACTGTGAAGTATGATGCAAACATGGCTGATGCATTAAGTACAGACTGGAAAGCTAATACAGCTTATGCCTTGGCATTAAATGATGGTGCTAATTTTGATATAAGCATACCATCGGCAAGGATGACAGGTCACAACCTTGATTTTGCAGATGAGGGAATGTTTGTAGAAATACCATTTACTGCAACTACTGGAGCCGCCGCAAGTGGAAATCTTGCTGTAATAACAATGTCTTAATTAATAATAACATGGGGGGATTATGACTGAAAAAAAGTTAAAGTCAGGCCGTAAAGTGCAAATTAAATCTATGACAGTTGATCAAATGGATGAGTGCACCGATATACCTGAGATCTTATTTAACGATGGTGCTATCAGCACTATTAAAAACTCATCAAAAGCACGCACACAGTGGATACGTTATGGCCTTGGTGGCGGTGATTTCAAAAACTACAAAGAAGTAAACAATCAGCCTACAGATGACGTAATTAAACAAATGACTCTGGCAGAAAAAGATGAGCTTATGACTCATATACAGGATGCTCAGACTTTGGGGGAGTAGAAGGCCTGTTATTTGGAATTAACGCTGTTTGTAGCCTTTTAGGTGCACCAGACAGCAGGCCTGAGTTTGAGGCGTTTCCATACACCACAATATCTGTCTTAAAAGATGAAAAGACAGTAACATTTTACAATAAAGATGAAGTAAGTGATTATTTATTAAGAGTTTATTATGAATCTTTAGATTATAATAACGGAGAAAATTCAGGTGCAATACTTGATACATACACACAGATTCCGTTTTTTTCAAATATAAATATATTTCTTGATGCTAAATTACAAAGCGATATAAGGCGTTATACTTATTCAAAAGATACTAATACGCCGCCGTTTCAGGGAGGGTATGGCAATACGCCAAAAATTTGGATTGATAAATATTTTATTATTAGATCAATCATAAATGAGCATGAGGTTAGAAAGGTGAAAAAGCGTGGCAACAAATAAACAGATTATAGAGTTTCAGGGAAAGGGCATTGCTAAGTTAAAAACTCAATATGCCGAATTAGAAAAAAGAACAAAAGATCTTGAAGGTGCTACAAAAAGAAATAGCAAGTCATTAGGAGGAATGGTTGCCGCCTTGGGTTTAACCACAGCCGCTTTATACGCTACATCAAGAGCAATTTCATCAACAGTCAGGGTAGGTGCTAACTTCCAAAAAACAATGAGTAATGTGGCCGCAATTTCTGGAGCAACAGGTTCAGATTTAGCCGCATTAGAAAAAAACGCAAAAGATCTTGGGGCATCTACTGCGTTTACAGCATCGCAGGTTGGAGAATTACAAACAGAATTTGCAAAGCTTGGATTTACAAGCAAAGAAATACAAGGCGTAACGAAAGATACATTGGCCTTGGCCGCCGCATCTGGTTCAGATCTTGCAACATCAGCAATGGTCGCAGGTCAAACCTTGAGAGCATTTGGCCTTGATGTATCAGAAACATCAAGAGTAACAGACACTATGGCCGCATCATTTAGCAGATCGGCCCTTGATATGGAAAAATTTTCATTTTCTATGCAGTATGTTGCACCTATAGCAAGGCAAGTAGGCATAGATGTTGAATCTACAACTGCAATGCTTGGAACATTAGCAAACGCAGGTATTGATGGATCTATGGCAGGTACTGCTTTACGAAAGATATTACTTGAACTTGGAAACGAATCATCAAAGGTAGGTAAAAAACTTGGATTTTCTGTAGAATCGTCAGAAGATTTAGAAAGAGCGTTAAAGCGTTTAAACGAAATGGGATTGGGCACAACTGAAATGTCTGATCTTGTTGGGCAAAGAGCTGTTTCTGCTTTTGGAATATTGCTCAATGGTGTAGGCACAACAAATCAATTGGCAGATGGTTTTAAAAACGCAGGTGGCACGGCTCAAGAAATGGCAGATGTACAGCTTGATAATTTGTCTGGAAAGGCTACTATCCTTGGTAGTGCAATGGAGGGGCTTGGTTTAAGCATTTTTGAACACTTTTCTCCAAGTCTTGAAGATGCTGTTGAGGGCATGACAAGTCTTGTAGGTAACTTCAATGATTTTATAAAAATACCAACATCAGACAAGATTATTGAGGAACAAACAGAATTTAATGCTTTAGTTGGAGTATTAAAAAAAGCTAATACGGAACAAAGCACAAGAAATGAAGTCATTGATACACTGCAAAAAAATTATTCTAATTATATTGGTAATATGGATCTTGAAAGTGCATCAATTCAACAAATTGCAGATTTACAAAAAACTGCAAATGCAGAATTTGAGAAAAAAATTAAACTTGCGGCTAATGAAGAAATACTGCAAAAAGCACTTAAAGAAACAAAGGATATACAGCTTGAGCTTGCAGAGGCCGAGGTTGAACTGGCTCGCAGGCAAAATGAAAAACAGCAAGCATATAATGCATTTAGCCCATCATTAGGAAATACAAATGCAGGATTAAGAGGTCAAGAGGTTATTGTTAATGATTTAAAAAAGGAACTTTCTGAGGCGATTGCTGAATATAGTAACTTGCAATCTACATTAAACGACCTTGGATACAGTGTTGATGCCTCAAGTGCAACAATTACAACTTATGGAGATAAGGTAAAAACAGAATTTACAGAAAAAACAGAGGATGCTGGTGCGGCGGCGGCTAAAACAAAAGAAGAGATTGAAGGATTAGCTGAACTAATTGAGCTTTTAAATCCAAGATTTGAGGAGGTTGGTGGAAAAGCAATAATAACTGCTGAGATGGTTTTTCAGGCTCAAAGGAAGGAAGTGGAAGATACTCTTGAAAGGTATTCAGAGCTTGCAGATGGGATTATGAATGTGTCAAGTAAATATACTGCATTTGAAATGCAAAATATTGACAATAAGAGGCAGAAAGAAATTGATGCGGCAATGGCATCTAATTTGACTGAAGAGGCAAAACAGGCAAAAATTCAAAACATTAAAGAAAAGTACGCAAAGCAAGAGCGTAATTTGCGTAAAAAACAGAAAGCTCCAATGATTGCACAGGCTATTGCAAGCACTGCTGTCGGTGTTACAAAGGCTTTGGAGCAGGCAGGGCCCTTTGGTATAGCTCTTGGAGCACTTGTGGCCGCCGCAGGTGCAATAGAGGTTGCAACAATACAAGCACAGGAGTTCGCTACAGGTGGTCAATTCGTCACAAACGGCCCTGAAATGATAAAGGTAGGTGATAACCCATCTGGGCGAGAACTTGTCGAAATAACGCCATTAGGAGGCGATCCTAATATAAATGGGCCACAAGGTAGGGGTGTAACTTTAAATATATCAGCTCCATTAGTAGATGAAACAGTTGTAGATGCAATTATTCCAGCTCTTGAAAGGGCAAACAGGATGAATTTAGCCTAATGGATTATGGCGACAGTATAGGTCTTGGCAATATAACAGAAAATTGGCTCTTTCAGTTTGGTTTTTACAATGGTGATGCACAAGGTAATGGTGATGGTGGTTTTAGTGCAATAACACAAGCAAGTGGCTCTGCTAATTTACTTAAAGGTGCTATAACTAATGCAAATGCAACATCCATTGATGTAGATGATACCACAGTTTTTGTTGTTGGTGATTTTATAAAGATTGACAACGAAATATTAAAAGTTACTGGCATTACAGACTCTGATACTTTAGCTGTAACTCGTGCTCAGTTGGGATCAACAAAAGCAACTCACTCTGATAATGTTCAAATATTTTGGTATAATTATTTTCCTATGGCTTTTGCAGATGCTATTTATCAAACAAAGTATTATAAAGGAGTTATAATTAATAGGCCTACGATCAGAGACAGTATTAACTTGCAAAAATCAACAGCAAAGACTGGCAACCTTTCTGTGGTGATTCCAGACTTTGATTACGAAGGTGTCCCAGTCTCAAGGGAATTATTTGGTGGAACAAGGAGCTACATTAATCAAGAGGTAAAAATATTCTGCAAAGTTAATCAAGATGATGAAATACAAATAGGATCTTATAGATTAACTGAAATAGAGACTGATGGAAACACGATAAATTTAAGCCTTACAAGCCATAGGCCTTGGGACTTTATCACTTTTCCACAGGATAAAAGTGATGCAAATACATATATACCAGTGGTTTATGGTTCTTATACTCCAAACACTTGTAGGCACAACGCTTACACGCCAAACGATTCATTGGATTTATTTCCTGCTCCTGTTGATTATATAACATCAAACATACACTGCATTGTACCAAGAGCTTTAGATGGAACCTCTGGAAATGAGGCTCGTTTGCACTTTTGGGATAAAACAGCCGAGCAATTTAGCCCAATATTAAACACAAGCGGAACTGGCTTTTATAATGATGCCAGCTTTGAAAATAATTCTATTAATTATAGCATTGCTACACCAACGTTGCATAGAGCTTATATGGCAAAGCCTCGAATACTAAAAAAAGATTTTTCTACGTCAAATTTTTCTTCATGGTCAGATGCTACTAATATTGAAAATGCTGTAGATGACAGATATAATACACCAAGTACATCATCGTTTACCTCGTCAACAATTAATCTTTCTCTAACAGGTGGTTCAGGCGATAATAATTTAGCAGGCCAAGTTTTATTTATGTATCCTTTATTGTTTGAAGGTAAAGCAGAGTACATTGTTTTAACTGTTACAAGCGAGATTACAAATATTAGCCAAACAGGTAATGCTCATGGAAACTCATCAGGTAATGTTAATTATCTAATATTTTTAGATGGTATTTTAGGAGCTGGTGAATTATGTCGAAGGTTAAGCACAATTACAAACAATACAACATTTACTGGCGATTCTGGAATAACTACAGACTCTTCATCTGACTTTAAAACCAATTATAACAATAATAAGGGATGGGATCAGGATGATCTACAACTTAATGCATCAATTCAAATATTTAGTGATACTTATGTGGGGACATCAACAGCACAAGCTGAATTTAGAGTTTATGATGTCGTACAAACAGTAAGGGCTCAATTTGAGGATATGGAGGCAAAGAACAATGGAGCGACAAAAACAAAGTTTTTATATCTTGGGTGCGATGGTTTGCCAAAAACTTATTCTGGTGGATCTGGAGCAGTAACGCATATCCACGAAGCTCACAGAGATTTAATTAAAAAATTTACAGGTACTGATGACTCAGATTCAAACATTGATGGATGGTCATCCCTTAATACAAGTAGAACACAATCAGGAAAGGAATGGAAAGTAAGGTACTGGAACCTTGAGCCAAAAGAATTAAAAAAAGAACTTGAAAAGCTACAATATGAAGGTGGTTTTATTTATAGATTTAAAGCGGATGGCAGTATGCAATATATACACATACCAAATTCACCATCTGCATCAGCAACACTAACAAAGGCTGACATATCAAGCATTGTTGTCATGCCTATATCTTTTTCAGATCTTATCACGAAAATGGATATTAACTATAAAAGGCATCCAGCAGAAAAAAAGTATTTTAAAACTGTTTCAGCATCTAACAGCTCGGCAAGAAAAACCTTTAATATTAAAACACAGGAAAATAAAAAAAATGTGAATCTTGATGCTTATGTAGCACCAGATATACCAACATCACCAGCAAGTAATAAAAACGATGATTTTTTTTCATATTATTCAAACATTCATTCAGATATTAAAATATCAGTTGAGTGCCAAATTGTAAATCCAAAATTTTATGAACTTGAGGTAGGTAATTTTATAAGTTTTAGTGATATGCATCCTGAAACGCCATTTGGGTTTAATTCTGCTAACTGGTCAGGATTGGTTTTTATTATAACCGATATGCAAAGAAGTTTAGGCACTATAAATATTAAAGCGAGGCAAATATGAGTTATAACAGATTTACACAACCAAGGGCATACGTTGACCTAATTACTTTTGACTTAGCGACTGGCTGGAGATCGTTGAGTAATATTTCAATGCTACAGGATGACGGATCAACTGCTGTTACTTTTCAAGAAGGTAGTAAGTCAGATATATTTGATGCACGACCTCAAAACGTCACAAGGATTGAAAAGGAGAATCAGTCATTTTATATCCAATACAATACAGGCAACGCAACTGATGCTTTAGCTGAAAGTAATTTTTTAGCTATAATGAATCATAATTTTGCATCGGCTGATGCAGTCTTTGTAGTGCAAACAGATGACTCTTCAACTTTTTCATCACCTACAACAGTAAGTACGACAGGAAGTCATACAAAGGTAGTAAACGCA
>VTLG01011707.1_pt1 | contig 15217 bp, 18 predicted proteins | sample 4694571 | NCBI WGS metagenome assembly VTLG01 (sample SAMN12604809, study PRJNA352737) | marine metagenome | biome: ENVO:00000447; feature: ENVO:00000209|ENVO:00000569|ENVO:01000036; material: ENVO:00002151; isolation source: viral sequences binned using virsorter ...
TATTGCCTTCAACAGATCCACTATCAATCTTTTCATTGCTTTAGATTTTATAAAGATTAAAAGAATAGGTTTTAGAATTTTTACCATCGTTTTTATGTGTTACTTCCCAAACATAGCTAAATTGCTAGAATATAACAAGAGATATTACGTTTCATGGCTGAAGAGAAAAAAGGTATGATGGATAAGATAAAAGAAAAGTTTGAAGATAAGGAAGAACAATTTGAGTATATTTCAGTCGCAGTAAGGCTTCTGGTAGTTTTTTGGAGTGGCCTTCTCGTTACGAGCAACTACTTGCCTAAGATTCCAGGTCTTACAACAGGAGAAAAGCAGGATATAACTTTTCCTGCCAGTTTGTTAGCTACGGCACTTTCCAGTTTTGGATTGGAGCAAGCAAAGAAGGGTAGCAAGAAAGACGACAAAGTTGCATCAAATGAAGGTATAGTACAGACTATAAGAGTGATTACACCGCTTCGTATTGAGGGAGCAGAAGTTATCGACCCAAAGGCTAAAAAATGAAAAAGCTACTTCCGTTTTTATTTCTTGTATCCGCACCAGTTTATGCGGACATGAATCACTCCATATCATCTAGTGTAAAGTTTGAATCGCTTTCGGCAGCTAGTACGGCTGATAAGATTGGCTCGTCATACAGCATAAGCGGTAACAATGTAACTACTGTGGATTCAAATTCAGCAGCTACAATAGGCGGTTTCGGATCTGTGACTTCGGGGGTTCCGAGTATTTCGTTTCCCTCTGCCACGCAAGCGACCTCGGGAGAAGCCTTCAGTTTCGCACAATCCTATGTGGAAGGAGATGGCACACCAGGTAGTGCAGTGACAGTCGGGACTGTTCCGAACTTCAGCGATTTGACATCAACTTCTGCTGGATCCGTGGGTACAGCAGCAATAGCCATAGATAATCACAATATTACAATGACACCTGGAACAGGAACGGGTATCGTAATAACAGGTCAGTTTGTCGTTGATCTTACTATCGAATGAGGAGGTTACTTCTTCTTGGTTTTGTTATATCTGCTCCTTGCTACGCTGTTCCAGTTATTCCAAATTTCACACAGGGAAGTTCCACAAGTCGAACAGAAACTTCCACAGTTATTACAGAATCTATACGAACAACAGAATATAATTCTGGGTTTCTCTATTCAGTTACAGGATCAGGAATACAACATGACGGATCTTCTATATCTCCAGCAGCTACTACTGTTAGCGAAACTATAAACGGAACTACTCATACATGGCAGGGATTAAATTTAGATTCAAGACCAAACTGGACTCAAACAAATCAGGGAGATGCCTTTCAATTTACAGAAGTTTATCAAGCACCTGGAATGGAATCTGTAACCGATATAACCCGAACCATAGAAAGCACAAGCGTCACAGATACCACAACTATCTTCTCGCAATAAGTCTTATAAGTAATCCTGTATTTGCCAATACCAGCAATACGGCTGCCCCTGTAGCTCAATCCTCATCTTCAGTGTCTAACTTTGCTACCCAGGTTTTAGGTGGTCCGATGGTAGAGAATCAATACGGAAATGGGATAGTTTGTTCTGGTCCGCAGATGGGATTTAGCCCTTTTGTTACTACCACGTTTAATCAAAGAAGGCCACAGGACTACACCTATCAAACTCCTGTGTACGACAACACAGATGCTAACAATGATAACGTGCCGGATAACCCAGGAAATATTCTTTATTATCAAGACAATTATAGTGGAAACAAAGATTCTCTTGGACTTAACTTCGGATTTGCATTTACTTTCAATATTCCTTTAGATAATAGGTTTCAAAATTCTTGTTTAGACGCAGCAAATACACAAATAAAACTACAAAAACAAGAACTAAACGCAAAGATGCTTAATTATGAAATAGCTAGGCTGAAAAACTGCGGTGAACTTATGCTGGCTGGTATATACTTCGATCCAAAAAGTGAGTTTGCTAAATTATGTGAGGGAGTTCGTATTGCTCCAAAACCTAATCAAGTTATTCCGCATACTCACGAACTGAAAATAGGTGAATAGACAAGCTACGGGTATACACTTGTCTAAAGAAGCAACTGACGCTCTGACAGTGAGGAGGTAGAACTTAATCTACTCTTTATCAGGTCTGGTTGCTTATGTACTATTCTACATCTTTTTTCTTCTTTGTCAGCTTTTTAAATAAATTTTTTACTAATGGTTTTATAATATTAAGAAGTAATGGAGTAGAGGCAGCAACAGTAGCAATAACAGCAGTGCTAACAAGCTGTGGAGGATTCGGTATGTATTGCTCGATGAATTTAACGTCTTCATAGAGAGTTATACATTTACTACCATCTTCGCTTCTTTCATGTCCGATAACACGCTCTAATTTAAACTCTGAAGCATATTGGCCTACTCTTTGGTCATTTGGTCCAGGGCACTCAACAAATAGCGGTTTTTCTTCTTTCTTTTTTGGTTCGTATTTTGGTGGTTCTACTGTTGGCGGTACAAACTCCTCTGTCTGATTGGCGGTTCCGGCTTGTGTGTACTTAAATTCGTTTGGGTTATACTCCAAAGGTTCAAAACTAGGAATACTGAAGTTACCACATTCTGTATATGTTCCATATTCATCTTTGGGGTTGTCAATAAGGCTAGTTAGATTATTTCGATGAACTCTTACACAACCTGGAATATCTACAACAGGTTTATTTATATAATTTACTACTGGATTATTGAACTTCCATATCGGTATTTCATGTATTTGAATCTGATTTATCTTAAATTTTGGTATCTCTGTCATTTACATTTCCGATAGAAATAGACCAGCCATCTTCTCCAAAAGTACCTTTTTCTACGATTTTCGGTTTTTTTACTTTTTTATCTAATTTTTCGTGATACTTTTTTATTTCATTATCTAGTTCTAAATTGAATTTTTGCATACGCAACCAATGAACTAATTTATCAACATAATATTTTATTAATTTTTTTATAAACGTAAAAATCATTAATCAAAAGCATCTCTCTTTTTAAGCACTGTTATCTCTGAGTAACACCTGGGGCAACTTAAATTAGTTTCTACAGAAAACTCAGGATTATCTTCAATATCCTGATCGCCTCCCCAAATCAATTTAGAATCGCACCAATAACAGTTCATTTTTTAGGTATAGGTATTGATGGACCCGTTATATCAGGTACTACGTTATCTAAAACTTTAGGCATAGCACCTTGTACATTTCCAAGAATTTCGTTCATAACTTGAGACTTAAAGTTTTCAGATGTTACATATTTGTAGCCCAGGTATGCTCCACCACTCATAGAAGCTACCATTACAAATGAGACAATACTCAAAATGTTTGCGATTTTTTGAAACATGGTTAAAGAAGTTCTTAATAAAATGGTAGCACCACTTACTCTGATGGTGCTGTTGCTTCTTGTGGGGTTGATGCCTCTGTATCTGATGGCTGGTTTAATTCGGGTTCAGCTTCAAGAATCTGAATCTGCTGTTCCAAAATCTTCATCGCTCCGTTAACTTCGTGCAATGCAATAATAAGATTTTGTCTTTCAACAGCTAATTGCTGTAATCTTTCTTGTAGATTCATAATTTAGTAGAGTTTTTTACCAGCAACAACAGCAGCATCTATGGCTGTAAAATCTTCAGATGTCCAGATAGATGTTGAGCCATCAAGTTTTGTGTAAGCTTTTATAATTTCAAGATGCTCTACGTTTCGTTTGATGCGATCTTTAAATTCATCATCTGTTTCATCTGATGCTTTGGCAGTACCGATTTCAGTTACGCTGTCGCCAGCAGCAGAAAAAATCCTAGCGATTTCGTCAGCAGTTCTTTCTTCCATAATAAAAAAGTAGTTGTTTACAGTTTACCCTGCTTCGAGGGCTGTGACTTTTGCGGATAACTCCTGTATTGCTTTTACTAATACAGGAATTAAATTACCTTGTTTTGCTTCTAACTTATTTGGATTATCATCCATTACTAAATCAAGGAAATCATTTTCGCCTTGTGCTGCTTGTAGTTCTTGTGCAATAAAACCAGCACGAACTTTTCCATCAGTTGCATCTGGTTCTCTTCTTTTCCATTTAAATTTTACAGGTCTTAAACTATTTAAAAATTCTAATCCAACAGGAATATTAACAATATCTGTTTTATCTCTAATATCTGAGAGTGAACTAATTGAAGTTTGGTTACATCTTAGACTTGAAATAGAGCCATTGCCTAATGTTACAGTATTTGATGTAGTAGCACTTGCAGGGTCTACATCAAACCCTAAACAAACATTATTTTGTCCAGTTGTTATAACATCTCCAGCAGAAACACCAATTAATGTATTTTTTTCTCCTGTAGTCAAACCAGTTCCAGCAACATATCCCATAATTGTGTTATCTATCCCGGTTGTTATGGCATTTCCAGCCTGTTGACCTACAGCAGTATTAGCTCTTCCAGTTGTGCTAGAAAGCAATGCTTGATAACCAATTCCAACATTTTGTTCCCCAGACGTTTGAGCTTTTAATGCTGAAAAACCTACAGCAACATTACCTGATGCATTTGCAGCTCCTAGACTTTCTTCACCAATAGCAACGTTTTGACTACCAACTGTGTTGGCATCTAACGCTACATTACCTACCGCTACATTACTTGCTCCAGTTGTATTAGATTGCATTGCTGCATAACCAAGAGCAGTATTGTTATTAGAGGTGGTATTAGATCTTAAAGCATCTGAACCAAAAGCACAGTTTGAAGATCCAGTTGTGTTTGATTTTAAGGCTTCATTTCCAAAAGCACTATTTTCATTGGCCGTTGTGTTTGATGTTAAAGCATCCCTACCTACCGCAGTGCTTCTAGATCCAGTTGTGTTTGCTTCTAAAGCATCTTTACCGACTCCAACGAGATCAGCACCAGTTGTATTGTTTTCTACTGCTGATTTTCCGCAAGCAGTATTATTATGACCAGTGGTATTTGCACCAAGAGCATCATTACCAACTGCTGTCATATTATTTGCTGTAGTGCTTGCATCTAAAGCTCCGCAACCTACAGCAGTGTTACCACCTCCTGTTGTGTTTAATTCCATAGCATCTTTACCAACAGCGGTGTTGAGAGAACCAGTTGTATTATCTAGTAAAGAATTTCTGCCAACTGCTGTATTATCACTTGCAGTATTGTTTGTTAGAGAATTATGACCAATAGCAGTGTTTTGTGAAGTAGTTTCATTGGCATCTAAAGCATTAGAGCCTACAGCTACATTTGAGTGTCCAGTTGTGTTTGCTACTAAGGAGTTCATACCAACCGCAGTGTTATTAGATGCAGTTGTATTCGCATATAACGCTTGTATACCTATGCCTGTGTTATTAGCTCCAGTTGTGTTTGCTTGTAAAACTCTCATACCAATGGCAGTATTACCATCAGCCGTTGTATTAACTTTTAATGTTTCAAAACCTACAGCTACGTTCTGAGATCCAGTTGTATTTGTTGTTAAAGCATCAGTACCAACAGCCGTGTTATGATCCGCAGTTGTATTAGCCCTAAGAGCATCTTTTCCAATACCTGTATTACTACCACCAGTAGTATTACTTAAACCACATTGATAACCAATCCATACGTTATCATCTGCATCGTTTTGAGATTGTCCAGCATGAAAACCTACTGCTACGTTTCTTATTCCCTCTGTATCTGCTGATAATGATAAGTAACCTACTGCGGTATTATCGTTTCCTGTTATGTTAGCATCTAAAGCGAAAGCACCTACAGCAGTGTTCTGTGCTCCAGTTGTGTTTGCTTGTAAAGCATCCATTCCCACTGCAGTATTGTTGGAAGCTGTAGAGTTATTGAATAAAGCATCCACACCGACAGCAGTATTGTTAGCTCCTGTGGTATTACTAGCCATTGAATTATGACCAATAGAAGTATTTTCACCACCAGTTGTGTTAGAGCCTAATGCACTCATACCAACAGCAGTACAGTCACTGGCAGTGGTATTAGCATCCATAGCTAAAGCACCAACGGCTGTGTTTTGTTGTCCTGTTGTATTAGCAGTTAAAGTATCTGAACCTACGGCAACATTAAGACCAGCAGTAGTATTAACATCTAAGGCATTTGCTCCTATAGCTGTATTTGCAGCCCCAGTTGTGTTTGCTGCTAAAGCACTTCTACCTACGGCAGTATTATTACTAGCAGTTGTGCTAATAGCTAACGCACTTCTACCAATAGCTGTGTTATCTGCTCCAGTAGTATTACTTGATAGACAATTAGAACCTACGGCAACATTATTACTTCCAGTAGTATTGGCATCTAAAGACGTTCTACCAACAGCCACATTGTCAGTGCCAGAAGTTAATTCAGTTAAAGCATCTTTACCAATAGCAGTATTATTTCCACCACTAACAGAAGCATCTAACGCACTTTCTCCAAGGACTGTGTTACCAGCAACAGAGTTTGCACCTTTTCCTACAGTTACAGAATTTATTGTCGCATCAGCAGTAGAAGTTATACCACCAGTAAGTGTTCTTAGATCAATCCAGCCATCATTTGATGAATTACGCATTTTTAAAATATTATTACTTGTATCGGCCCATAACATATATGCAGCAGTCGTACTAGGAGCAGAACCAGAGCTATTATTAGTTAATATCGCTTGTAATACATTATTTAAGTCCGTTCTGACAGCACTACCAGAGGCATTGTCTATAACATAATCGTGTGTTGCCATTACTTAACTCATTTTTTATTTAAGTATATCTTAATTTAATACTAACTACCACGCCCAAATCCAATGGCTGTATATTTGAAATTTCTATTAACATTACTGCCACCATTTTTAATATCTATATCAAAACCTGTACCAGAAATATTAGATAAGAAAAATTCATCTCCAGCCGTCATATTGTCTATAGTTATTCCTACTGTTGGTAAAGCAGAGCCAGCAGAAACTCCCGTTCCAGTTGATCCTGTAAAGAAACTATTGGCAAAAGTAACAGATTTAGTTGAAGTTGTAGAGGCGATAACTGAATTTACTGTTTCAGTTCTTCTTTCTAACTCAGCCGAATAACCTAGTTGATCTATTTCTATACTCTGAGCAGGGTCATCTGATGATAGTTCACATCTGAATCTAAATCCTCTACCAATAAATGTTCCATTTGCAAATTGATTAAATTTTGAAAATTCAGCAGAATATGTGCAATTTCCACTTGTAGTTGCACTAGTTGATGCTGTTACTGTAAAAGTACTTGAAGTTGGTACAGTAATAATTTCATAATTTCCAGATTCAGCAGTTCCAGTTGAAAATGTGATTTCTACATTACTGCCAACAGAATAACCATGACCTGATTTTGTGATAGTTATTGTCGTTCCAGACTGTGCGTAAGTAGCTGAAACAGAAGTTGCTGGATCGCTGTCAGTTGTACTTACTAATAATTTTGCGTTCACATCTGTTGCCTTTGCACCATCAAAATCTGTCCAGGTATCTACATTTGCAGTTCTATCATCAAACAGATCACTTGGATAAAAACCTTGAGTTACAAAGTGTCTTGTAAGTCGTAAAGGTTGTTTTCCTCCTAAGTCTAATTTATTTGCAAAATCATAAGTACCAGAGGTTGTAGTAATTGTTCCTAAATTATCAAAATCAGATATAGCGTCAAAATCAGATATAGAATCTAATAAAACTGGCCCACCTAAAATTAAACCATTTAAAGAACTATCAAAACTACAGTCAACTTTTGTGCCAGCAAAAGGTGTAGGAGAATCTGTATCTTCTCTATCTGTTAAAACAACTAACTTAGGAAATGGATCAGGAGTTGTTACAACAACAGAAGTTTCTCCAGAACTTAATCTGCCACCATCATCTCTAAATTTGAGAATATATTCGCCATCTACTGCTGGTACTAATGTCTCAGATACGTTTCCTGGTAGGGCAGGAATAATATCAACAGAATTAGTAAATGTACCCGTTCCATCTGTAAGGTTACTATGTCTGACAACTACGTTTCCACCATGCGTAACATCAATATCTGTTGCTTTATTAAAACGTAGTCGTACAAACTGATCTGAAACTGGCTCAACAAGTAATCCTGTAACATCCTGTGGTACTGCTGTCTTACCAACAGCTTCAAAAGTTAAATTAGTAGAAGTTGCTGATAGTTGATCTAAGACATTATATGAAAATACTTGGATCGTATAAGTTCCTTTTCTACTGTTCATTATTTCAAAATCAGGTCTTGATACCTTCTCACTTATAAAGTTTTCATCTTCAAACCTGTAATTAACCTGATACTGCACAACACCGACAATAGGTTGCCAACTAATGACAATTTTTGATACAGCCTGATTGTTAATAGGAAATATTCTTTCAACAGCATTTAGACCAGAAGGAGGTTCAGTAAGTGCATTTAATTTAGATACTGTTCTAGCTGGTAGTGCTTCTCCATCTTCAATAAACGCATATTTACCTTCAACATAAGATAAAGCTGTAATCGCATAATTTATGCCATCATTTTCTTCTACTGTTATTACTCTGAATAATTGAGATTGAGTGGTTACGTTTGATATAAGAAAGTTTGCATTTACATTAGGAGTCTGAGAGAAAGCGGAACTTACAGTGATAGTACCACCTGAGACAGATGAGATCGCCTTACTTTCAAACGATCCATCGGGTAAAATTACAGCTAATGTTGCATCTCCAACAGGATTACCACTGGCATCTAAAGCTAAATCAGTAGCAGAAGTATCATCAACAGTAACAACAGTAGTAGAAGTGACAGCAGATAATCTTCCTCCTCTTCTTATTCCTGCTCTTACTGGATCTTGAATCTCAATAATCGCACCTGGTCTTACCACCACACCAGAATCTATAGAAGTATTGAAAGCAACGACCTCAGACTCATTTTGTTCTGCAAATAATATTGCTTTACCTAATCTCCTAGCCTGACCTCTTGAAGTACAGGCAAATGCTTTTACCTGTTTTACAACAGTACCAATTTTAGATATTGCAGTTGCATCTTCTACGACTTCAAAATCAACTTCCTGACTATCCATGTTGAAATATGAAACAGAAATAACACTATGTCTTGTTTTCAAACTACTACCAGAGTAATTAAAACCTTCTTCAGTAACATTAGATAAATTAAATAAATAACTAGGATCAGTAGGTTTATCTTGTGTAATTGTTATTGTTCCAGCAGACCATATCGGCATACATCTCATCACACCTGCTAAATCATTTATAAGTTCAAATGCTTCTTTAGGACTTTGAATATTTACATTGCAACTAAATCTAGCTTCCTGTCCTCCAGCACCATCATCAACAAGAGTATTAGCAAACTTACTGGCATTTACAAAACTAAAAAGATCAAGAGAACTATCTGTTATGTGATCTCCAAATCCGTACCTTGAGGTTGTGAGAAGGTCGAGTAACACCATCGAAGGGCACGAAGTCCATACCGCAGCACCCATTACTCCATTAAAAATATAGCCATCAGGATAAACAATACGACCAGTATTACTATCAACAGTAGGAGTACCAGAACTAGATGCACCTGCTCCTGGAATCCTAACCTTAATACCTCTGATTCTAAATTTACGAGCAGGGATAGAACTAAACTGCATTGAATCTAGTCTTATTGAGCTATATGCACTATTCAAATATGTTGAAGCATCATCAATAATCTCTCCAAAACTTGTCCACTGAAAACTATCTCTTAAATTAGTATCTGTGCTATCTGCTGTGACTCTACTGACTCTTATATCTACAGGAAACGATCCAGTGATATTTACACGATAATCTTTTTGGTACGCATCTCCACTTCTACCTCTAATGGTATCAGTAATAACGTCAGTAAAACCACCAGAATTATATTGAACAGCTATTTTTAATTGAACAGAAGAACCTAATAAGTCTCCAGCATCAGTAGCTTTTTGCAACTGTGGAAATGTAATAGATACTTTTATTGCGTCAACATTTGTATTTGTTATCTGACGAGTAACGGGAGTGCTTGCGGTAACTGTAACTCCAACACTTGTTGTTGATACACTACTTTCAATTCCAGGTATTTTTGTCTGATCTCCAGTTCCAAATCTAGGTGTAAACTTTACATCTTGAAAATTAAAATCTGTAGTTTGAGGATCTGTAGAATCTGCTGTTGATCTTAATACTGGAGTGTCATTAAGAAAAACATCTTTCAACGCAGCATTATTGTATGCAGTTGTACCTTTTGTTCTTCCTTCTTTTGATGCTGTCGCAAAACCCTCTATTTCTCCCTCTGAAACAAGATCAAGAAAAGTAGCAAACTGTCTACTGTGAAGAGTATCAGGCTCTCTGGTCGGTTGGGGAGGAGATGGAGGTGGATCATTACCTTTTGCACCCCTAATAAGATGTTTCTTTTCAATCATGCTTGTACCTGTTCAGTATCAATACTGCCACTTATTACAACACTACCAGTAAATATTTCTCCATAAACTAGAGGCACAGGAGTTCCTGCTCTTCCTGTCTGTTGCGTTCCACCAAAACTAAATGATAATCTAGGGTTTTCTTCTGATTCAAATTCAGGCACTTCTGGAACAGGAAATAACATATCACTGACACCTTGCAAAACAAGAGCAGTACCTAAACCAGCTAATCCTTTTGAAATAAATCCAACTTTTGCAAATTTTGCTGCTGAAAAACCACCTTTAAAAGCTGCTCCTAATCCTGGTGCTCCACCAAAAGATATAAATGATAAGCCAATCAATGCAGCACCTAATAGTACTTTTCCAAATCCTCTACCAGCACCAGTAATAACTGGAACAAAATGTATATCTTCTTGTCCAATCGGATGAGAAAGTTCTGATTCATCTACTTCATAACTACCAACTTTTACTTGATAGTATTTTGGACTCATAAATCTATCTATGCCTTCAAAATTATTTATTAAAAAACTAACTGCTTTTGCAAGACTATCAACTTGCACTTCAAATTCTTTATGTCCTACAAATTCTGCAAGTTCTCCATATAGTTTTATTTTACGAAGCATAACGATACCTTTTTCCTGTGCATTTTAATAACCACGGAGAATATGGTTCTCTACAAGATAGTCTATCTGTTAAATGATGTAATACCTCATCTCCAAGAAAAATAGCTACATGATTTAAAGTTGAATCTAAAATACTCATCAATAAAACATCTCCAGTTTGTAACTTTTCATCTGGTCTAAGTTCTCTAAATCCAGTTCGCCAAGCATAACTTTCAAATAGAGGGTCTTTCATAAACTCTTCTGGAGTAATAGTTCTCTCATAATCTTTTAACTCTATACCTCTTTCTTGTTTGTAATAGTCTCTAACTAAACTCCAACAATCTGTAATACCCCATACCCATTGCCTACCAAGCAAAGGTGCTTCATAACCTTGTGGCTCGTAATATCCCCATTTCTTTGTTTTAGGATTAACAATATGCCACGGAAGTTTACTTTGTTCACACGCAACTTTATCTGCCTGACTAGCTTCTGGTGGTGTTGTTGGATGACTATGAACAACAGCAGTAACTTCTCCTATATTTGTAGCTTTTACATAATCTTCTGGATCAAGAATAAAACATTGATGTGCTGTCATTGAAAGATTACGACAAGGATAATATCTTTCCTTACCTCTTACATTCAATAAAAGACCAACAGATTCTTTTGGATCTTCGGTTTCAGCATGATTAAGTGCAGCTTCTTTCCAATTCATGTTTGTATAGTTCCAATAGAAGGAAACTCGGCTCTGGTACATTGTCTATTTGGAGCACGAATACCAGCAAGATCAAATACAGAAGCTAATTCAAATTGAACTACATCTCTATTTTCTGCTGATTTTCTATCTATTTTATATATTTCCTGTGGAAACTCTGCTGTAGGATCTGGTGTTCCATAAGGATTTATGTCTCCAGGAAAATTAACAGCATCTAAAAATCTTGCAAGAGTTCTGATACGAGTAACAGTTGCACCAGTAAGATCATTACCAGCAGTTGTTGTATTTACAGTTAACAAAATGGCTGTAATTGTACCAAGTGCATTACTAACAGTTAATGTTGGTCTAGGTAACATTCCTTTTCTAAAAGCAAAACCTTCTGCTTGTATTGGAAATCTTTGATAACTATTGCCAGCCCAGACTATTTCTCCGTTATCTTTAAGGCTACTGCCTGCGTGAAATCTATAAACAGTAGTAGCACCATGTAAACTATTATCTAAAGCTAAAGTAAAAAGTTCTATTATTGCTGATGGGTTTGTATTTTGAAGATTACTAACAATAGCAGAACTGCTCATGGTTCAAACACCTCTCTAAATGTTGTTTGGATCGTAGCTCTATTGTTATATGGTATAGATTTTGACCAAGTTTCGCAAACATATTGACCAGCACCAGATAAAGTAATCGAAACATTACCACTATTGGTAGCACTGGCAGCAGCAGTAACAGTAAAGACATTTGAATCAGTAACCGAAGCGACAAGAAAAGTACCATCAGTTGCCGATCCAGTTGTGTAATCAATGGTAAGTTCATCTCCTACAGCTACACCATGACTTGTGATTGTAATTGTTACTGTAGTTCCTGATTGAGAGTAAGTTCCTGTTTTTGTAAAACCTTCCCCTGGTGGGGTAAAAGTAAAGCTGGCACTGTCATTGGCACGACTATCAAGGAAGCCTTCTATGGTGTCTGCATCCGTTTCCGATACATTGAAAGTAAAGTTATAAACCTTTGGGTTTTGATGTGCAGCAAGTCCAAATAATATTCTATGCTCATAACCATCAGCAAAACGAATTGTTTTTGTATTTGGTGCGGATCTTTTTTGCTGTCCGTAAGTTGGTGTGATTGAGGGAAAAGTAGCCATTATGCAAGTAAACCTCCAGGTCGTTTCTGCTTAATTAATTCTGTCTCTATAGCTGCTGATAATGCAACCCCTAATGCTCTACCTTCTTCTTCATCTCCTTCAACATTAGAACCAGAAGCATCTACATTAACAACAACATTTGTAGATCCTCCACCCATTTCGTGATTAGGAGTAACTCTTCCCGTAACTCCTGGGGTAAATAGTTCTGGCCCACGTTCTCCAACAATATATGATTTATTAGGTTTGGTAACACCACCATTTGCAAAGAACCCACCAATTCCAGGGATTGCTCTTAAGAAAGAAGTTGCAGCAAAATTTATAAGCTGCCTCTGGATCGCTCCAAAAACACTACGGGCTACATCGCCAAGAGTTTTAGTACCATTTATTGCACCTTCGATAGCATCAACAAGACCTGATTGAACAGTGTCAGCAATACCTTGATACAGACTATTTACACGTTCCAGTTCTTGTTGTAACCGTAAAGAATTTTCAAATCTTTTTCTTTCAGTATCTAAAATTTCTATGCCTTGTTTTTTAGCTTGTCTATCTAATTCTCTTAGTTTTTCTTGTATTTCTGCTTCTCTAGTTCCTAGCTGCAAACTTTCCTGTAAAAATAGATTTCTATTAGTTACACTTTTTGTCATCTCTTTTAGTTTCATTAACCTAGTCTCTTCTATATCTAAATTCTTTTTATTTGTTTCTAGTCCGAGCATAAGTGCAATTATTTCTTCATCTATTTCCTTCTTTCTATTTCTTGATGCAGTTCCTCTTTCAGCAACTAAATCCATTACATCTGGATCAGTGCTCGTTTTTGCATCTCCTAAAAGTTGCCTTCTTCTTAATCCTGTGACTCTACCGCTACCTCCAGTGAATAACTTTGCAGCTTGAGCACCTATTTGAGTTAAGAATCTACTTATAGAACTTTGTAATTCTCTAGTTCCCTCAGAAAATTTGCGTAATGCTTCTACACCATCTTGACCCACTAGCTCTTCCATTCTTCTCATAGATTCATTGAAAGCAGCTTGCTTTCCTTGAGTCTGCTCTAATACTTTTAAATACTCTTCTGTGGGTGTGCCAGATGCTCCTAATGCTTTACTGACAGTGGCTACGTTAAATCCAAACATATCCATAGACTTGCCTAGTTCAGTTAGACCTTGGCTTATCTGTTGTATTTGTGTCAATAACGCAGTCGCTACAAGACCCCCTGCAAATCCTCCAGTCTGTCCTCCTAACTTTCCTCCTATCAATCCACCTCCAAAACCAGCAGCAGCACCTAAAGGTCCTTGTCCAAATAACAATGGAAATGCACCACTTATTAGTGCTCCTGATAAAGCACCATCGCCTTTTACTCTAGCCCTGCCTGGCATCATTCTCCCTTGACTGTCAAAGTTCAACGGTGAACTTGGCCCTAGAGGTATTTTTGAAGTTGGTCTAACTCCTGCTTTTCTAACTACTTTTGCTGTGTTGTTTTCTAGTTTATTCTGTTTTGCCTTCTCTTTAGTTATTGCTTGTTCTTTTCTGTGTGTCCTAGTTGCTAGAGCTAGTTTGTCTCGTTCTGTTTTTAGGGCTGCTTTTCCTACACCCTTTTGACCCATTGCAATATCATTTAACTTCTTTATTCTTCGCTCAAGATTATTTAACTGCTGGTTAATCTTTCTAACATTCAGTTGTATATTTACTTCGTAATTAGAGCCAGCCACTAATTTAGATAAAACATTGTTCTTAGTTTAGCGTACCTTACGATATTGAGCTTTCTTTTGGGCATCTTCGTATGCTTTCTTTTCTCTTTCGTTTTTAATACTAAAGTATGCGTTCCAACCATAAACTTCTTCTAGGGTCATATTATTACGCAGATATTGGACCGTCATGCCTAGAGTTTCTGCAATTAAAAATTGAAAATATAGATAATGGTCTTTATTCAGCTGTGCTTTTTACGGCATCAGGGGTAGCCTCCTCGCCCAACTCTTGCATCTTAGTCATAAGTTCAAGTAGAACTCCTAATGGTATTTCTCTTCTTAGACTTGCTCTATCAGCATCAACAAATAGCTTTTGACCATTTTCATCCTCAGCTTTACTTATGATTACTTGAAGAGCAAAGTCTAAGCTGCTTTCGTTCTGTGCTCTATTACTAGCTATTAGAGTATCATTTATTGCATCTCGATCAGCAATGGTTAGTGGTGTCCAGTACACTTGCAAGATTAGTTCGCCATCTTTGTATATGGGGTAGCTACTTCTTTTACCTATGCTAAATGCTTTCTTTAGCTTGTCGATTGCTCTGTCTGATGCCATAAAGTTGAATAGTGTATTCTTATACTATACTACTACTTTATTATTTAAAACCAACTTTTTTAAATGCTTTGTCTATATCTTTGTTGATAAGCCCACCTAACGTATAGACGTTGTAC
>VTLG01016904.1_pt1 | contig 15215 bp, 12 predicted proteins | sample 4694571 | NCBI WGS metagenome assembly VTLG01 (sample SAMN12604809, study PRJNA352737) | marine metagenome | biome: ENVO:00000447; feature: ENVO:00000209|ENVO:00000569|ENVO:01000036; material: ENVO:00002151; isolation source: viral sequences binned using virsorter ...
AGGTGCTTCACCTTCATATGTCGGTACGCTTTGATTAACCAAAAAACATCAATCCTTAAACAGTTGTGGCTGCATCAGAGAACACTTCAACACCGTGAGGGTCAGCCCTCTCACCTTCTGCCCACTCCTGGAAGATTCCATACTCTCTCGCTCTGAGTGAGTTATCGTCTTCCTCTGTCACATCAGCATCATTAGCGACAACCATGTAAAGCGCCTCGGAAGCAAAGATTGCACCCTTGGCATCATCACCGCTATCGCGTGAAATGTTACCGCTGTGGAATATGGGAATACCATAGAGTCGGTCAGAACCTCTCCACCATCGTTGCACCATATCTGCTGACAGCCCTGAAAATGAGGACGAAGAGTCAGCAGTACGAGAAACGCTTGAAGGCATACCTAAAGTTAGGTCTGCAACTATGTCGCTGATCTGCTCAATATGTAGAGCAGCATGCAGAGGCATTGGAGCAGGCCCAAAACTGGTGTTGTTATCTGTTAATAGATAAGCTGCCGCTCCCCTGAAATGTGTAATATCCATTGCGCTACTTGCACCAACAATTGACTTTGAAAAGCCATCATAAAGTGCGATAACGTCTTTAGCCATGCGCCGTCGTAACGACGATCCAATTTGTCTACCCGCTACGGAAACCACACTGCTATCACCCTGTCTTCTAACGAGACGGTTAGATAGTGTTACTAGAATACCGTGTTCTGCGGGAGTTAACTGGAGCGTATTTGTAGCAAGCTGCTGAACCGAAGACAGATCAACACCCTCTGTGAGGGCTTGAGCATCTGTTAATCGAGCATAAGTGCTTATGTCCCATTGCTTTACGCCAGTGGGAATGCGCTCACTCTCAATCAAATCCGGGTCTGGTGCAGCAGGCTCAAATGCTTCCTTTGCAGAAGCAATCACGATGCGCTGTCCGTTTGTTAAATTAGAAGTGCTGGACAGCGAAATTCCTGTTGCCATTTAATTCTCCCTAGTTATTGTTGTCCTGCTTCGGACAACCTTTTCTTATAATCGTCAAAAGAAAGCTTATCTTCTATGTAAGCCCTCTCTATCTGTTCGATTGATCTTAGGTTAGTGGCAACACCATTGGCTGGAGTCCCTGCCTGTGGCGGATTCTGTACCTCTGATTGTTGTGTTTGAGTTGGCTCTGGTGTAGTTGCTTGCGGTGTTGGACTTGCCATTACCGTTTTTAGACTATTAAAGAACCTATCTCTCCTCTGACCTTCGTTCAATCCCGGATCGGTAAATGCTTGGTAATCAATACCTGGGGTTTGCGGATCAACTCCCATACTCCTCGCAATAGCATAAATTTGCTCCCATTCCGATGACGCATTTTGCGTTTCAGCTTCGGGTTGTGCTGCCTGTGACTGCATCCGTTGCTGTTGAAGCTGTGCATTTTCATTCATCAAGTACTCAAAACCTGCTCGGTATTCTTCGGGTACCTGTTGAGCATACTGTTGCATAGCCTGTTGGCGCTGTTGCATCGCTCCCTGTTCGTATTGGTCTCGCATTCCATTCAAGCCTCTGTCCACCTTTGACTGCAACCCGGCTACTTGTCTGTTCTGGTTTTCAATCATTTGATTCTGATGTTCAACCAATCCCTTTAAAGCCCGAAGTTCTTCAGTCACTGGGTCTCCTGTTTGAGGTGTTCCCTCCTGAACAGCGTCCAATTGTGCCTGATCCTGATCCAATTCAGATGTAATATCTGTGTTTTCCGTAGTCACCTAGAACCTCCTATCGTTTGATGAGAAAATGTGACGTCCTTCACAGTTTAGTTTTTGTTCTTAGTTGATGTCAATTATTGTGGAAGGGGAAGAGTCTTTCCTGACTCTATCCATTCCATTAATGCTTCTGTCATTTGGCCTGACTGAGCCACCCTTTCAATAGTGTCTTCATTTATTATGTTATCGGTATAACCGTAATCCCATAAAACATCATCAATCCTTTGATCAGACGTTCTAAGATGTTGCTTTAATAACTTAAGAGCATTTAAAAAGTCATTAAATTGTTTCCCCTGTTCTGTATTTGAATCTGTATACAGACCTGGAAAGTTAGACTCCTTATATTCAGTATAGTAATCTTTCATTCCCGATTCATCTATGATTGTTTTTATCGGATTCCAATAGTTAACTCGCAAATACTCTATATCGTCATGATATTTTCCAATCACGTCATTTATTAGTTTTGCTTTAGCGGGATCAGGATTCCTAGATGCAGGGCCTCTTGTACTAATGTTATGTGGAGGTATGCCTATTGATGCTGCTTCTCGTAAAACTTCTGCTCTTTCTTTTTGTTGTAATTCAAAATCTGGCGTACCAGTTCTTAAATCAATCCCTGGTGTAATTGACCAATATCTATCTCTAAACAATTCTAATATTGGTTTCTTCTCTAACCCCTTTACTTCTTCGACATGCGCAGGAATGTTAGACAACCATGATAAATGTTTTTTTAGTAAATGATCTTGGATTGCGTCTCTTAAATCTCCTCTTTCTACCCCCGCTTCAAGCCGTGGAATAAGTCCATCTGGCGCCCTATCAGACCCTTCCTCAAGTTCCAGTACACGCAAACGGTTAGCTTCCAATCCCTCATACCATTGTTCTGTGGGGTCAGCTGCTGGACGTCTTTCTCTTGCGTCAACGTAATACTGTATGATCATTGGATTTCTATCAATGGCTACTTGCTTACTGAATCCATCTGGGTCTGTTGCAAGGTCGTTATACAACACCCCATGTTCACGAATTGCAAGTTCATTTCTTAAATCATCTGCTGTTTCGTATGCCTGTACGCCAACTCCCAAAAGAGACGGTATAGCAAACCCAACATTAGACAGGCTGTCATTTTGCAATCCAGCAACATCAGCAATATCCTGTGCAAACATAAAAAGCAACCGTTGCATTGCCTGTTCTTTTAAGCTTTCTTGAGTAAACCTGACTTCATTACCGTAAAAGTCTTCTTTCTTAATTGCGTAATCGTAAAATAATGATGTCCCAGGAGCTGCCTTACTTCTAAGGTATTTTTCAAGCAGCTTTCCTGTATCTGCTTCTATTATTGAACCAGCATTATTCTTTATTTCACCTGTTGTTATTCTTGCTATAAATTTCATTAACTGTGCATCACCACCCCAGAAGTCATATCTCAGCGCACCAATCTGTATCTTCCCGAAATCGGTTGCCCTAGGATCAGTTTCTATAGTTACCTTTTGGTGTTCGCCCGGAAAGCCTGGATACATTTTTTCTGCTATTTTAAATGAACTAAATATACCGGCAGTTTTTAAGAAATGTCCGATAACAATACGAGCATGTATCTTACTGACTTCTGAATTGCGAACATTATTTGCCCCTAATGCTCTTTTAGTTAAATCGGTAACCATAGAACCATAAAATAACGGAGGTGCCGTGGCAAAACGAGGTGAAAACATTAACGCATTTAATAACTTGGCATGATTTTCTGCTGGCCCAAGACTTCCTCGACCTGTTGACCAAAGAATTACATTTGCAAGGTCTTGCAAATCGACTTCACTATATTCAACCCCAGACTTATTCCAGTCATCTACGGTTTTGTACATAGAATCGAAGCGCAATTTATTTAAAAAGGTGTTATATGCACGTTCTGATATTTGAACACCGGGAATCTTACTTGCCCAATCCGATATAAACGCGTCTTCTGCATTGTTAATTCCTCTTCTTGCGCCAGTTTGCTCCATTAATGGCATAACACTTTTTACTTCATCATAATATTTATTTTCCATGATGCTTGCTTCAATAATGTTGTACTGATGCTTACCAAATATAGGATCAAGTACCTTGAATTGTGCCGCAAACGCCTTGAGATACTCCTTGTTATATGGAGTAACACCTGGGACAGGAAATAATTTCCACCCTTGCCTACCCGGAGCAGATATATCTATAGAAGATATAATAGCTTTTTGTAAGTTCCATCCATCAAGAAATGCCTCAAAGAATGCATCTCCTTTAGACCTCATACTTACAAGGTCATCGACCATGTCACTGCCAAAAATCTTTTCTAAACGTAATAGTTCGGCTGGCTGTGGCAGTTCTTTTGCATCAACAACCTTTCCAAAAGCTTTCATATTATTTAAATATTCAACCGAATTTACTTGACGACCAGCTAAATTAATAGGAATATGATTTGGCTTTGAAACCTCATCAGTATTTTCCCATATAATCTTATACAGTTCATCCATGTCTTCCGCATCAAGTTTTATCTGTAAGCCTTCTAATCTAGGAAGTTCTCCTGAAAGGTCTTTTACTGATCCTTTAGTTATTCTAATAGTAGGGATATCTGCACCCTCATCCATTAAGGTTTGTTCTTCTATAGATCGTGCAAACTTTCTAAGTTTTTCACCTTTTAGTTCTGCTTGTAATTCTTGTTGTTCCCCTATGCGCTCATTGCCTTCTTTAATGGCATTACGTAATTTCGTAACCGCAGGACTAGGTGGAGCGATATACTTACTCGCAGTCGGCAACCCTCCTCGCGCTGCCGTCATAGCTCCTTGAATAAGAGGAGTACCTGATGCAGCTGGTATTACAAATCCTGCCTGGGTTAATATCGATTCAAAAAGATTTTGATTTTGTAATTCAAACGCAGTATAAGGTGGACTGGCTGGCAGTAATCCCATTGCTGAAGCGATTGTATACCCTACAGTCTGTGCTGAATTTTCAGGAGAAAAGTAGTTGAATTCCCATGGCTCATACCCATCTCGCAACTGCTTTATAATACTTATTCCTTTGGCAAACTCAGTATCTGAAGCAAAGGTATTAGCAGTACTTTCAACAAAATTCATAACTCCCGGAAGGTCTAAAGCCTCAAACAGTATACGTCTACTAATATTTCCTGCTGCCTTACTAGCACCTAGGCCAATATCAAGCGACCAATCGGTTATAAACTTATTTAAAAATGGCCTGTCATCAACTTTTTCATCCCATGTAAAGAAAGGCAATTGTCCTGTTAAGGCGTTCAATGCAGCCTGACTTTGTGGTGGTGGAGGAGATTTAATCATGAATGGCAAGTCTCCTGCACCAGGAGTCCATCCTGGAGGAGCCATGTCTACCCATGGTATAGGTTCCGTTGGCCCTAACGGCTCTCGTTGCGTATATGCCATTTCATGATAGGGCGTTGCTGGCCCTATAGAAGTCTGCCCAAAATTTACTTTAGGAATATCTTGAAGCCTTACTCCAGTTATATTTCCTTGAGGGTCTTTATCTGGAACAGGTACATCTTTCCATACATAAGGAGTTGCATCTCTTGCTAAAAGTTTTTCAAATTCTTCCCAGTTATTCATTAAATACTGCCTGCTTCCAATCCTCTTTCAACTCTCCAAGGAGTTGGTTCTGGTTCAGATATTCCATTTAACAACCCTGGTGACACGGCACTTGTAAAAGGGCCAACTGGTACTTCAACACTTTTAACTTCCTTCATATTAGGAATTAATTTTCCATCAACAACATGCATAGGAATTTCCCCATCATCTGTAAAGTATTGAGTTTGTTTCTCTCCAAATATATTGGATGGTGGAGAGGGAGCAACTCCCCCAAATCTTTCAGTAATAATATCTAATGCAGGACGGTTTCGTGCATAGTTAACCATTTGCTGAACTTGCCATGGATATAATGATAAATTCTGTAAAAACTCTGGGCCAGACTCATATATAGGTTGACCAAATTGATCCATTCTCATTCCTGAAAAAGGTGCAAAATCTCCCATCGGAGTGATTCCTACACCACTACCATATATAGATTGCAAAACATAATCTGAGGCAAGACCTGGCTTGTCAACAGACCCTGGCACATTTCTTAATAGACTTTCAAACTGTTTTCCAAGACTTGTAACCGCACCGTATTCTCCACCCCCCTGAGAACTTGGTCTTTCTGGTAATCCAACAGTATTACGAATTAATTCTTTAAAGGCATCAGTATCTTTGTAATCACTAACCCTTTGTTGGTTTACAAGATCAACAATACTTGTCCTGTCCATGATATTAATAAATTCTTCCGATGACAGAAAAGGACGGTTTGCATCTTTTTGCTGTTGAACATGTTGATAATAATTATCAGCTAATCGATCTAAAGCTTCCTTTGACGGAAGACGCCCATGCCCCATGCCTCTTTCAGGCATAGACTGTATGGCATTTGATATCTGATCCCTTGCATCAGATGTAGTCTTAATAGTGTCATGATGAGTTTTTAAATCAAAATCAATTTTTGCCTGTTCTATAACATTTGGAATCTCATCCGTAAATTGAGAAATTAACATCTCATTTGAGAGCGCCCTTGTAGCCTCGTTTGCCCCTGAGTACATTGAATCCATACTGTTTTGTATTGCTATTTTCCCATCAGCAATAAATGAATTACGAGCCTTTTTCTCTGCATCGGTTAAGTTAGCATCAGGATGAAGAAACTTTATTCTATTCTCAAAAGTTGTAAAAACATCTTCAGTATGTTTCTTTAAGTATGCCTCTTGTTCCGCTAGAGACATTTGCTCTAAGTTAAACCTGTTAGACCAATCCGTCGGAGATTCCATATTAGGATTTGGAAGGTCTATCCATCCACCATATAGTTGCTTTAATTCAAAATCTTCAGGTGTTCTTGGAATTAATGTAGTGTAACCAAATAACCGATCAGCAATATTGCTAAAATCAAATTCCCTTTCTGACGAAATGTCATCCATATGATCTAAAATAAGAGGCATATTGTCTTTGACATTTTTCCAGAAATCCGTATTTTCTCTACGGTCTTTAAAATCTATAATGTCTGCTTCTTGTGCTTGCTTTCCCAGAATCCCGATCTTCTGGCTTGTTGTAACAGCACCAGGCCACCTAATCACTTCCCCTTCATAGTCGCTTAAAACATTACGCAAATCTTCAGTTACATAAGTTTCATTAAGGGTACTATCAGCAGGAAGATTAAAATCTACCTTGCCTCCAACTAAGAAATTATCAACAGTGTAATTTCTTATCGCATCTTCTTCAGTCTTTGTTAATACACGTCCGTGAGCAATCTCAATTTTTTCTACAACCTCATTGACAAGTTGTTCTGCATTTCCATCTGTAAATTCTGCACGAAGATATGTTTCTTTTATATCTTTATCAGTCTGTTCTTGATCTTGGGTTTCGCTTATTGCCGACTTTAATGTTGGAGTCAGTTGATCAGAGTCTTCAAGGACTTTCATCATCGCTGCAAGAGCAGCTGTGGCACTCTGAGCTTCGGCCTGTGCTTTTATAAACGCCTGAACGCGCCTTTGTAACTTTCCATAATCTGGCATTTATATCCTCAAATCATTAACATCAATATTGTTCTGTTTTGCCCAATCCCCAAGAGCCGTTCTCTTTGGTTTCGGAATATACTGCAATTTAAAAGCTTCAATCTGTTCTTGATACCTTAATTGTGCAGATGAAACTGGGTCTCTTAACAAGTCTGTTTCTTTCTTTGGCATTATCCTACCCTCTGTCCTGACGGCATATCTCTACCTATACCAGTTGCTGTCCCTATTTGGGAACCAAGAATATCAAGTCCGCCTAATCCCTGTGGATATACAGACTCACGTCCAGCTGCGGTTGCTGTTCTTTGTCCCTGTATATTTTGCTCACCCGGTCTCTGTAACTGGGACTGGTTTGGAAGATACTGTGTTCCAAGTTGATTCCCTGTTACGTCCGCAGCTTGCGCCCTCTGTTGTTCCAGTTGTACAGCCTGTGCGACCTCTGCCGCCTGTTCTGCCCTCGCCATCTCAAGGAGTTTTTCAGCGGCCATCTGGTTCTGTTCTTCAAGCGGATTGGTAATTCCGACTCTTCGTTGTGCCTCGTATAAGCTGATGAGTCCTGATCCACCGTTCCAGAGTCTGAGTGCAAGTAGTGCTTCACGCTCTCTCTCCTCTGGTGCTTCTGCTTTAAGGGTTACGTTATTTTCATAGAACGCCTTAATATCATTGGGTTCAATAGACTGATCGAATTCGTGTACCGTGCTTCTTCCGTGTACCGTAACCCGACCCATGGCCTTGTTGTTTACAAGCTTGAGGAACTTCTGATTAGCCTCTTCCATTCCTCTTCCCATGGCATCTGCAAACTTACCAAATACAAGTCTGCCAGTACCCGCAAGTACAGATAACGCAAATCCTGACGATACCCCTGAAGGTCGCATACCTCGTACCACGTTAGGAAAAGTTGCTTCCTCGATCATGGTTTGTACCATTCCAAGCTGTTGCAAGATTTCCTGTGGAGGATTTGCAAGTGGAGATGGTTCTATCTGTACGTTTGGTCGTACCCAGTTCTTTGATGCGAACAGTTCGTATTCGTCCATGGTTGCTTCAGCTGACGACGCAGGGCCATAAAAATCTATGGTTCTCCATGCGAACTGTCTCAGTATGGCTTCGTACTGTGTAATCAGCCTTGCCTCTGAGTCGAGGAGACTGTGTACAGGTTTCAGTATTCCCTGATATCTATCTTCGGGAGACCCGATATCATAATCCAGTGATGCTGCTGGCTGTATCTTTATATACGGATTAAACCCATAGCCGTGTTTGTACGGCCCCCATACCCATTCACCGTCTGCCATTCTTCCGCACCAAGTATCATCCCAGTACTCAAGGAAGGTAACATTTTCCGATGTCGGCATAACTGGCGTCCACTCAGGATAGAGTGCGCGGATATCATTACAGTGTGCTTCGTAGAACTCGATTGTCCATTTCATTCCTGCTCTTGAATCATCCCAGATCAGGTTCTTAGGATTTACCGCATCGAGTATGAACGGAAAGGATATGTCTCTTTCCTCAAGATGATCCTTTAGTGCTTCCTTGTATTCTTCTTCCGAATCGTAATCCTCTAACTTCGGGCTATCAGGCCACTTGTCCCCATCCCACCATGCCTTCATAAAAGATACGCCGTACTGTATCGAATGCTTTACAACTGTTCTTTTCTTATGTTCGGGTATATGCATCCATACACCCTGTAAGAATTTCTGTATTCTCTCCGACCTGTTCTTTGCACGAGGTGATGGAGAGGGTACAAATATAGAAGGGTTATTTACATCGACATGGTCTGTCGCGACATTAACGATAGCGTGAGGAGTTGCAGGCCGAACTGGATCAATCGGCATGTCATCGGGAATCGGAACAGTGCGTGTTCCAAAATAGTATTCGTCTTCTTCTTCACACTGTGCATGGAAGTGTTCAAAGTGCGTACGGTACGTTTCAAATATCTGTAAGACATGTTCATCTGTTGGCTTGGAATCATCATAGACCTGATCACCCGGAACCAATGGATTACCTGTATCATAATTTATCAGTACCATTAGAGATCAACTCCTGCTTTATCCCATCGATCTTCTACGCGTTTCAGCCTTCTGTCTTTCATATATCGTTCACCAAAACTCGCACCCATTGTACCGTATCCAGTATTTGCTTCGACCTGTGTTGGTAAGTATCTTCGCCCCGGACCCTGTCTACGTGTATGCAATGATGATGATGGTTCATTACATGCGTTTAAGGCCAGTGCTAAAGCGAATACTTCGTCATCGTGTTCGCCAGCTGGTGCCTGTGCTTTAAAGTTTCCATTTGCCATCCTTATATGTTGGAACGCTCTCAGCTGTCTCATCATAATAGGTATCGCGGGAAACTGTATCGTTCTATGTTCCATCGCAACTGTTAAATTTGCAAGTACATTTTCACGTATACTTTTCTGCAAAGAAATACCTTCTACAGGCATATTGTATGCCATCAGGTCTTCGACCATAGCTTTACCCATACCAGTTGCATCGGCGATTATTCTCTGTAATCCCCATTCCTCGTTGATAGCCACTATATGTTGTTGTACCTGTGACCATGATTCCGAATCCCAGAACCTGTGGTATACAACTCTTCGTTCATCCGCGTCCATTACGGTAAGAACCGTGAAGTCACGGCTGACACCAAGGTCGAGGCCTGCGACGTAGTTCTTCCCCGGTAGGGGAGAGTCAAGTAAATCACCGCTGACACATTCTTCTATGTTTGAAAAGAATCCCGCTGACAGTGAGAACTCTGCGAGATACATACGGCGCCATGCTGATTCGGGCATAACTTCTTTATCTGATTCAACCTCGTCCACATCATCCTCATTAAGTAATGGGTTCTGATATACCGTGTAGTGGAAGTACCTGTGGTTTTTATATGCACCTCTCTGCGCTGCTGCGCACCCACGCCTGAACCAGTGTTCGGGGTAAAGGGATGGGATGCCTTCGTAGAAGGCTCTTCCCATTCGACCTGCCTGTCTAAGGGTAGGTCGCAATTTTTCAGCAGCGGTATTTGGAATGTCCTGTGCTTCGGATACCCACAGGAAGTCCAGTCCGACAGTCTGTAACGCCTGTGCATTATCAGCGGACTTCATTTCTATTAATCCCCATACCTCTTCGGAGATACCGTTTAGAGTTATGGTCATGTTTGCCTGATTAATTTCTCTTATCCAGTCTGGGTTGAGAAGCTGTAACAGTTCGTTCCATGCCTGTCTGCCCTGAACATATGACGGAGCGACAACCCATGCGTGAAATCCCGGAGGAACAAGTTGATACTTGTTAATTGAATCCATGGAACGGCTGAGAGATTCGTAGTATGCAGATTCCAGTTCACCAAGAGCGCAACGAGATTTACCCCAACGCCGTGCCGCCTCTATCCATTTCTCCTTGGCATTAAGGCTGTGTACTTCTATCTGACCTTCATGTGGACTATACCGCGTCCTCAACAATTGCTGTGCCATCTTTAGTCTCCAGGTACGTGTGAGGTGTTCGTCGATCTGGCATTACTGCTCCGGGAACGAGATCATCTGCAATAATCGGCTTAATCTTAGGTTTTACTTTACCACGTCCGCCACCCTTCGTTGGCCCTTCCTCATCTGGTAGTGCCTGTATCTGCTTAATTACGGCAAGTCGTTTTTCCACTGGTAGTTCGGGATCGTTAAGCATCTGAACAAGATGCCACTTCGCCACACGTTTAAGTTCGTTGTTTGGTAGTTCATCTACTGCGGTTGCTCTTTGTCTTATCAGCTTGGCTGCAACACTAAAACATACATTCTTTCCTACCCACTTGGTAAGCCATGACTGTGAACGTCCGATATAAGCAAGTGCGCCTGAGTCCTTGGAATGAAACTGTCTTACCCATAGGAATGCTTTCATCTCTGATGTAAAAGTTTCCCATCCTTCTATCTGCGATCCGTAATCACTTCTCTTTGCAGCTGAAGCGATTGTCGAAGATATGAGTGCTGGATGTATATCTACTGCTTCTTTACGTGGCATTCTTATCGCCTTCTCATTAAATCCATCATTTCATCTTCGACCACAAATCAGATACACCCTCGATTTGCGTCCTCAAATGCGGCGGAAGCCCTATACCTTTACTGAGCAGAGTACTCAGCATTTTAGAAAAATCACCACTTGGAGGAAGTATATCTGGTGATTTATGCATACCCTCAAGTGCATGGGCGTCAAATACATGATCCTTATCAAAAACAATCCATACACGATGAGCTATCCCTTTACCGCCATCCCAACTACCCCCTCCTATATGGGTTATTCCATCATAACCAAGTTCCTCTAATCCATCTGTCCAATAATCACGATCGATATATGGTGATGACCCTAGAAAAAAATTCTCTCCTTCAGTCATTACGTCAAAAACTTCTTGATTAGTTCTAACTGACTTTTTAAAGAACTGTGTAATTGCTTTTTCGGCCTTGTCCCACTGCCTATTAACGATCAATTCCTCAATAAGTTCTGATTCCTTCTGAGCCATAGCAGCAGCTTTTTCAAACTGCTCCATACTATCAAAGTCTCTAATAACAGGAGAACCCATAAAGTTGTATATTCGTGCTGTCATCTCTCGTAAATGTCTTGACCTAACCATAACTGAATCGTTGTTAGCTAAGATACTAGCTATTTCTGCACCTCCACTATGACCACGATTCAGTGATGCAAGTCTCTCAGCCGCAGCTTTCTCTTTACCGATGGTAAATAGCTTCTCAGACATTTTTGTTATGACATCTTCTTTAGCAACACCTTCCATATCAAGAGGCTTTTGTAAGTTTAAATAATTTGCATGAACATTAGGCGCTCCGCCGTATATTCCAGTAGCTAGGTCTCTCCATCCTTTTCTCGTAGAATACTCACCTGCTATCTCTGGTGATTCAGTAAAATAAAACCCTCTACCCATCAGAGAACCACTGTCCTGGTATTCAGGTAAGAAATCCCTAAATATTCCCTTTGTTCCGTGATATACCCTCGTCGGGGTACCTTCAGTATCAACTACCTTTGATCCTTTAAGAAGATTTCTGGCTTGTTGAGGCATAACGCCTGCGATCATTTGAGAGAATTCTGGGAGTATTTTTCCAATATCAGGAGCGAGTTTTAAAGTTGTTGTGTCCAGTGGTCCTCCAACGTCTAAAAGGTCTAATCCAACTTCACCTATATCCCACTTGGATACAGACTCCCCTTCTGGTCTATCCGACATTATTCTTGGAAGGGCCGAATACGGAGTCGTTTCACGAGTAATGTTTTCCATTGTTAGAGGTTGATCTGCAACCTTCTGAGTAATATTGAACAATGGCCCCATACCGGGAGAGGGAACATTCCACTGTGTTATGTTTCTAGCAGCTTCTTGTTCTTCAGGGGTTAGTATGGTTGAGAAAGGTTCTCTAGTTTCCCTTGTATACCCAGGGCCACCAATATTAATGTTCTGTTCAAATGGTGCTGCGCCTAATCCATGAAGGAATCCGAAGGGAAGTGGTGTTTGTTTTTCACCACGCGCTTTTTGATCAAGTTCATCCTGTAATGCCTTGTCAAACCATATATCATCTTCTGGTACAGTTAATCCTGCAAAGGACGGACTAGTCTGTGTTGCCATATCTAGAATCCAAAGGGATTCATCTGATTTTGTCTCATCCAAGGAACATTAGCACCATACTGTTCCACAATTCCCCTGAAACCTTCTGGTGTTATTTCATTTTCATTCCATACCCTTGGTACACCCTGAAAGGAATTACCGAAATTCCTGTTTGGTGCCTGGTAATGCGGTGTGTTTCTAAAAAAATCTGACCCATAATAATCCATCGGATTCATACCAGGACGAAATTGTCCCCCCTGATAGTGCTGTAAAGTTCCATAGTTTGCTATATTTGGGTACTGCCCACCGAAAAGAGTTGATCCGTCTGGTGTCATCTGCCCCGCAATGGGAACAGGTCGCGCCCATGCTGGATGCATAGGATTAACTGAGTAACCCGGAGTAAGTGCTGGTAAAACCTGCCCCTCTCTATTCCTCATTGGTTGATTACCTGTCATCATTCCCGACTGCACAAGCTGCTGAGAAAAAGGCATAGGTGTTGCCTGTGGCATGGATGGTTGCCCTAATGGCATTGTGGGCCGTTGCCTAATCGTGCCAATTTGACTAATCATGTCTAAAAATCTCTGAAACTCTGGCGCGAACCGCCCTCTTGAAGATGGATCGATTGTCTCTTGGTTTACTGTTTGCCTCCCAACAGCCCTTGGTTGCGTTGTACGCTTTGGTGCGGACCGTTGTGTAGGAGTGACATTGCCACTTGGATCAATTCGAACAGGTCTGGGGTCTTTCTGTATTGGAGAACGCCTTAACCTACGACGTCCTTCCTCTGCCTCATCAGTACCATATCGCATCGTCATGTCAGTATTTCCTTTTCTTCATTGACTTCCTTGCTTTTTTCGCGGCAGCCTTACCTTTCTTCGTATAAGGATAATGTTTCTTTCCTACCTTCGGCATATTAATCTCCTGAAAGATTACCGGGAAGGGGAATTGATAAAACCTCCCCGGCAATCCCAAAACTAATTAGATGGGGGAAAAATCACAAGAGCGTATTGGCGGAGGACCGTACTCCAAAAAACCCCATCCGATACCAAGATACCAGAAACTAACTACCTGTGACAATCACAGGAACATGAACTCAACGCACAGAAACCGTGATCGTTGTAGATGCAGATCAATGACATATTTACCCCCTTTCCTTTTGAATCCTAACCCCCTGGTATTTATATTATATATATATTATATATTATTAGCGAAATTAGGCATTTCACGCTTTCTGCCCTCCATGCCGTAATTTCTTGTAGTCACAGATGACGCCTAGCAGATTGAATCCTGGGCGCCTAATTAGGCATTCCTGGACGCCTATAAATGAAAAAATTACCGACATTACCGACATACCGACAAGTCCTGGGCGCCTAATTGGCAACTCCTGGGCGCCTATTTTGTAGCTAAATGACCCCTTACTAGGAAAAAGATTTCGTAGTTGGTAAAAGTGGTTGAAAAAATTTTCGCAGGTCGAAAAAAACGAGAAATTGTGTGAGCTGCTACATACAGGATACTTACACTTACAAGGGCTATCGGCTCGCCCTCTCGCGCTCCGTCCGCCTCGCCACGCCTCGCACCACGTCGCGATGGCATATCGAATATTGGAATTGGAAAATATCAGGATTGATTGATAGCTCAATATTAAACCTATGTTTTAAAACTCCGTCCGCTATTGCGGACAAAACAGACGTCCTGCGACTCCCTGCACGTTGATTCCTACTGTTTGGATATGTTCACACTCACTAGGGCCACACCCTTATATCTACTTTCTACCCTGATTAATCCACATTCACCTTGTGACTATTTATTGATATTACTTGATATCACTTGATATCTCTTGACAATTGCTTTAAACTGATACCACGCCACTTTTGCGTAACTTTAAATATTGACTAGAAACAAGGAGTAAAAACGATGCAACAAGTACAGATTAAAGACGTTAAAAAAGGCGAATTCATAAGGAGAAAACCAGAAGCAAAAACCACCTACATTAAAGGAGATTACGACAGGTCAAACAAGGATTATTCGTGTACCAGTTTCGACGATATCAATAAGGAGATATTCATCAAACCTAACGTTAAGGTCTGGGTTGGATTTACATTCTAAATAATCAAATAATCAGGAGATAAAAGGAGCATCAATTCAGGCATGAGCAGACGCATCAGACCTAACAAAGCGGAACGCGCAAAGCTTAAAGCTTTAACGGGTCGCACGAATCTATACGAATCAGATCAACTCGCTTCAATCCGTACGGACGGCACCAAATACGATGCCACGACGGAGACGGAACGCGAAAACTGGTTCGTAACTGCTAAGTCTACGCACCGTACCAAGTACGGATGGCACTACACGAGGC
>VTLG01002931.1_pt1 | contig 15214 bp, 17 predicted proteins | sample 4694571 | NCBI WGS metagenome assembly VTLG01 (sample SAMN12604809, study PRJNA352737) | marine metagenome | biome: ENVO:00000447; feature: ENVO:00000209|ENVO:00000569|ENVO:01000036; material: ENVO:00002151; isolation source: viral sequences binned using virsorter ...
TTGTGTACAGTGTATTACTATTGTATCAGTTATTTCACGTTTGTCCATTATAAAAATAGTCCCAGTATTGTTAATATTGTTGCACCTAATCCACCTATTAATACATATAATATCTTATCTATCTTACCATGTAGCCTATCAATATCGTCATGCATGTGTTTTAAGTGATTATTTTTTATTATGCTAATCTCCCTTTTTAGACCTGTTATATATCCATAAATGGATATAAGATGTTCACTGGTTGTTTTAGGTTGTTTAGCCATTAGTTTTTACCAAAAAGTTTTTCAACTTGTTGTTTAATTTTTTTTCCTGCCTCTGATGGTATTTCGTCTATTCTAAGCGGCTGCCTGTAATCTTTTACTTTGTATACAGAAAAAATATCTTCATATTTATCAGCAAGATTATCTATTAAATCTTCTCTTTTTGTTAATTCTTTTTCATATTTTTCTTCTGTAATTAAACCTTTAATAAGTTTATTATTTAAATCTCTTATCTGCTCTCTTGCAGCATTTAATTTTCTTTTAAGTTCTAAATCTTTTAAATCCTCTAATTTTTCTATTGATTTAATTTCTACTTTAAATCCTAAAGCTCTAAACAATGCTGCTAATTCAGTTTCTTTTGCTCTATATGCTGGATCTTCGCCAGTTCTTGCTGACTGTATTCTTTGAGTAGAATATGAACCAGGAAAAAAAGGTATGTTAGGTGTTAAATCTTGAATTAAATCTTTTGTTTTAATTTTTAAATCTTCATAATCATTTATACCTAGACCTCTAGTTTTTCTCTGACCATACATATCAAAACCTAACATAGAACTTAGTACTTCACCTATCAATCCAAAGTTAGGTTGAACTGGTGCAGGTAGGAATGGAACAAGATTTCCACCAACATCAAATATATCACCACCAGGTACAAATCTTGTTAAATTTACATATGTTGGTCCTTCAAATTTTTTATCTTCAGTTTTTGGAACTGGTAATTTTATCTGTCTAAATGGCATAAAATCAAAAATAAATCTTCCTTTTTCTTTTTCTTGCATTAATGCTCGTTCTGCTTTTTCATCTCCACCACCTATAAAATCTCCCAATGCATTTAAGCCATACCCTAATGCTGCATATTTAAAATATTTCCAAGGTCTAACTACAGCTGTTTCTGCAAGTATAGGAACTATTCTATAAGTATAAGCTAAGAATGGAGTCATAGTTAATCTCATCCAGTTAATAGCAGGTGCATTAATATTATAGTCTACAAATGATCTTCTAGCATCTAGACCAGCTTCTGCAGCAGTATAACCTTTTGCAAGTCTATCTTGAAATACAGAAAGTCTAAATACATGATCTTCAAATCTATACCAATCAGTAAGTTTAGTTAGTGGATTATTTTTTAAAATATCTTTATAAGTATTTAATGCTGCTTTAGATCCACTAGCCCAAGCATCTCCATCAAATTTATATGGCATTGATACGCCTAATTCTTGAATTTTACGAAGCTCTTGTGTTACAAAATCTGCTTCAAATACACCACTTCTTTCGGCTAATTTAACTAAATCAGAAATTCTACTATCGAATTGACCTTCTTTACCTGTTACTAAATTTTTAACAATACTCTCATCTGGTTTATATCCCATTAGAGCTTTATAAGCTCTAGGTAAATATTTAAAATCTGCATCAATTAAATCATGTAATACAAAATTACTTACAATATTATTAGTATGAACTGTAGGATTCCATGCAGTTTTAGACACTTTCCAAAGTGAATTAGCTTCTCTATAATATTTACCATAACCTTTTCCAGTTGTATTATAAAATTTAGTTGCAGATATTAAATCTTTGTATACTTCTTCTGGAACATATTTACCAGCTAAACTACCATATCTTAATCTATCAGTTCCTGAAATTTTAGTTTCAGGCATTTTAATAACTTTATCTTTTAATTCTTGAGGTAAATTTGCATATTCTGCTTTAGTATAAGTATAACCTTGTTTAGATAAATTATCATAAAATCTTAATTGAGGTAATGTGCTAGAAAAAGCTCTACCAGTTTCAGCTATTGCATAAGCTACATCTTCTATTTCTCCAAGACCTACTCTTTGTGGTTTTGTAAACTCCCATCTAATTTCGACTTCATCTCCTGGATCTAATTTATCATATTTTTTTTTACTAGTATCTAAAAGTTCCCAACCTCTATGACCTTCTAATCTTTCTTTTTTACCAGCAACTTCTTCAAATAAATATTTTAGTTTACCTTTAGCACCTGGTACATCCTCTAATTCAAATATTGGTTTTTCAGTTAAAGACGTTGTTGTAAATGCTATTTGATCTTTATAATAATCTTCGTATTCTTGTTTTGTAACTTTTTGATAAGCACCTCTTAATCTTAATTCCTCTCCAAATTCTCTAGGATCATCTTTATATTTAGAGTATGTTCTTTTTAAATATGTATCTTTATTTCTTAAAAAAGTTGCAGGTGATAGTATACCCATGTCAACATACTCTTGTGCTATTTCTGTTATCAAATCTCTAGCTTCTTTTGATAAATCATTTAAAACTTTATTATCTACTTTAAATATATTATCTCCTTCTAACATATTAAATAAAACTTTACTTTCATTTTCTGTTAAATTATCTCTCATTTTTATAGATAAATTTGCAAATCTAGATGCAACATGATTTGCATGACCTTGAGCTTCAGCTAATAATAATTTATAATTAGAAGGCATTTTATAATTATCTATAAAATATCTACCTAATAGATCATATAAAGATTCTGTTACTTCTACAACCTCATCTTCTTGATCTCTACCAAACTTCTTTTTTACTTTTACAGTTTTACTTAATTTTTTAGTTCCTTTTATACCACCAGCACCAGCTAAAAAACCTATACCCATTCTACCCATTTTGCTCATTGTAGTTGCATCATCTTCTGCTGTTTGATAAGCATAAGTTCCAGTAAAAGCACCAGTTCCTAATTCTGCACCCGACATTCCAGGTATTATTTTTTTATCACCAGAAATTTTTTCGTATAAAGGTTTACCAACTTTACTTTCCCACATGTCAGTAAATTGTTTAAAAAATTTTCTAACACCACCCATCATTTTATCTTTATCTGTGGGTAAATCTTTTATAGTTTCTGGTTCTTTAACATCAATTCTATTTCTAATTTCTACATCTCTTTTGTTTAAACCAGCTTCATTAAATAATTGAGTTTTACTTAAATTATTTTCTGCTGCAGCTTTTAAAGTTACATCAACATCTTTATCGCTTTTAAATCCTGGTAAACCTAATTCTATTTTTTCACCTTTAATTTTTCTAATACCAGCACCTATAGCAGGAGATAGTATTGAACCTCCTACTGCTGATGCAGCAGCTTGTTTAGCCCTTGTATCTAAAATACTTTCTTCATCTACATACCCTAAAGCACCTGCTATACCAGATGTAACAAAACCATACTTAGCCATTTTATATAGTGTTCTAGCTTTTGTTACAGGTATTAACCAACCTGCAGGATCTAAAATTGCACCACCAAAATATGCTGCTGCAACTAAACCTCCACCAGGTTTATCAAAATCAGAATATAATTGTTTTTGTTCTGCTCTTAATTTATCTAATGTTTCTTTATCTGATGTAGACATTTGTCTTACACCTCTAACAGTATCAGCAAAACCTAATTTAAAAGCATTAGATATTCTTTTGCTTAAATCAACATCCTCCTGTGTTCCCGTTCCAAATTCACCCTTATTAATAAACTGTTCATAAGGATTTAAATCATCTGGCATTTCATAAGGTTTTGTATAATCGACAGGTGGATCTTCAGTAGATAAAGAAAAACTACTTTCTCCACGATCTTCAGCATTAAGAAATTGATTATAAGGATTATTAGATTGCTCCTCTTGAACAACACTTTCTTGTTTTAAAAATTTATTATACGGATTATCCATTAAACTATTTTATTAGTTCACTTAAATTTGATATACCTAAATCTTTTCTTAGTTGATCTTTTATTGCCTCAACAGCATCATCATCACCCTGTGCTCTTGCTTTATTTATAACATCTTGAGCCATCATTACTCTAGGGTCATTTTCAGTTGGTCCCATATTTTCTTGTTGACTTGCTATTGATTTTTTAATATCCTCAGTTAAACTTTGACCTTTAAATCTTTCTGGTATAAAATAATTTTTACCTTGATAATTAAAAGTAGTAGAAGTATCTATTGCCTGTATTTGTTGAGCTTGATCACTTATATCTGTTTGCTGATTAGGGCTATCAAATTTTTGACCATCATTTGCTTGTGCTTTTTTTTGACCATAAATTGGTGGTAGATCGTAAGTTATACCTTTTCTAGGTAAATATTCATTTTCAAAATATTTTCTAAATCCATACATTTCTTTACTTGGTCCATGTTTTTCTGGATCATAATCTGCAGAATAACTATCTCTTAATCTACCAGATGTTGGTCTAGTTTCAGTTCCAAAAAATAATAAACGTGCATTATTTTCAAGTGATACTTTATCATCTCTGTTAGAATACAAACCTACATCTGTAGTTCCTTCAATGTCCATTATAGATTTCATTGGCATCATAGGAATATCACCTGCAGCTGCAGTTTGAGTGTCCATAGTTCCTGTAGCTTGTCCTTGACCTATACCAACTTCAGCTGGATCTTCTCCTTCATTAGGAAAAAAATAATTCATCATATTCATAGATCCAGGACCACCTGGTAGATTTACAAGTGACTCCCTTACCTCTGAAGTTCTTTCATCAAACGATTTAACTCTACCTTTTTTTCTATCAATATATGAACTTTGTATTCTATATTGCTCTTCGTTACTTTTATCTTTTATTTGTTTTAAAAATAATTTTGTTGATTCATCATTTAATGTTACACCAAGTGCATCTCCATAGTTAGCATACACAGGTGATAACGTGCCAGATATAAAATTATAATTATTTTCTCTTACTTCCTCTTGTTTTATAAATGCAGGTTTATCAACTTCAAAATATTGTCTCTTTGCGTATTGAAGATTTTCATATTTTTCTTTATCAGCTCTTTCTCTATCTTTAACTACTTCAGATATGTAACCTGTTGCTATACCCCTAGCTGCTCTACCAAAATCTATAGCCATTATTTAGACTCCTCTGGTTTAGGTTTAGACATTAAACCTTTACTTTCTTTTATTTCTTCTTGTAATTCTTTTGCTGTTTTTTTAGCTTGTATATTTAATTGCACTGCAGATTTAATTTCACTTTTATTGGTAACATCATCTTGTGACATTCTAATATTTGGAACTTCAGCAACTACGCCAATAGTTGCAATCATTTTCATAACAGGTTCTGCTATTGTAAAAGCTACGTCTGGAGTAAATCTACCATTTAAAAATCCACCAAATAAAGCAGTTCTAGCTATTGTCTCAACTGGCACACCAGCATCTAGCATAGCAATTATTTGTTCTGCTCTTTCTGGTTCTGTCATCTTTTCCCACAAATACTCTGTAGCTTCTTCCATAGTTGGATATTGTGGTGGATGTTCCCAAGGATAATTACCTGGGGTGTCCGTTAGTGATTGACCAGGAATAGGTGTATCAAAAGGATTACCTATACCTTCTCCAAATTCGTCTTCCATATTAACTCCTTATACTTTAGTTTTTGTAACAGTTTTTTTAATTGTATAGTAGTCTGTATAATATTTTTCTAATCTTGCATCCCATGCTGAATTAAGTGTAGCAAAGTTTACACCTTCAGCGTATCCCCTATTACTCCGTGCAAAACTTGGTTTAAACGCTGACATTCTACCTCCAAATCTAGGCATAGTTACACTAGTATCTATTATATCTAAATCACCACCACCACCTTTAGATTTTCTATCAAATAAAGCACTACCTAATGATTCTCCAACTTTACTTCCTATAGCAGCACCTTTAGTTCCACCTATTGTGCCACCTACCCATGTTGTAGCTGCTTTAATTCCATTTTTAAATAAGTCTTTTAACATTTACACTCCTATAAATTAAATCCAAATTTACCAATTAATTGATATAATGCATCTTTAGATTTTTGATCTTGTAATTCAAATGCTGTAGATCTTTCCATAGCTGCCATAGCTAAGTTATGATTCCTATTATCAGCATTTTCTGAAGATGTATTTACCCAAGATGCTTCATCTCTCCACTGTTGCCATAATGATGATAGTGCCCAGTTAGAAAGATTTAATGTATTTTGTGCATTAGCTTGGTTAGCTGCATTTACTGCAGATGTATTAGCTGTATTAATAGCTCTTCTCCAAACTACATTTGATTGGTCTATTTCTCTTTGATTATTAATATTAAATTGTTGTCTTTGATTTTCTAAAGTTGCATTGTATTGATTTAATGCAGCTTCTCTTTTTGCATTTGCTTCATTTACTGCAATAGTATTTTGTGCATTTAATGCAGATGCTTTAGCTCTTTCTGCTTCTGCAAATTTATTCATACCATCAGTTCTAGCAGCATTTTGATCTGAAATAGTTGTACTTAGCTTATCATAAAATTGATTAACTTGATTTTGACTTGTAGCATTAAATTGTGCTGCAACGTTAGCAGCTGCTTGATCTGATAATAAAAATGATTGTCTTGTATTTATATTTTGTAGATTGGTTTGTTGTCTATTAGACAAGTTAGCCATATCCATTTTAAGATAAGCCTGTGCATTTGTGATATTAGCTTGTTGGTTATTAGACAAGTTTTGAAATATCATCTGCTTATATGTAGCAGCATCTGCTGCCGCTATAGGTGTAGCAGATTGCATGATACCTTCAGCTAATGCTTCAGCAGCCATTGAACTAGCACTTAGTCCTCTATTAGCCATAGCAGCTTCTGCTGCTTTTGCTGCTCCTCTAGCCCATACAGGTAATGGATTACCTGATGCTAGTGCTTGTTCTACTTCAGTTTGTAATTTACCTAATTGTCCTTTTACAGTTGCATCAGCAGTTACTGTCCCTGTTGCAGCTTGTGCAGGTGCTGTAAGACCTGTCATTTGTGCAGCTGTCATTGTAGGTGTAGCACCAGCAACTGTTGCAGCTGTAGTTTGTGCTGCTGCTGTAGGGGTAGGAGCTGTAACTTGTGTACCTGCTAAACCTGGTGTAGGACCTGCTATAGTAGGTGCTGCTGCTGTTGTAGGTACTGCTGCAGATAAACCTGTTGCTGCTGTTTGTCCTGATAGTGCAGTTCCAGTTAATAATTCTGGTGATTTTACATTTTGTAATTGTGGTGATATAGTTGTGCCTGTAGGTAAACTAGGTTTACCAGCTGCTAAACTTTCGATAAGGCTAACAGCTTTGGCACTACCTGTTTGTTCTTTCTGAGTAGGTGCTATCGACCCTTTCTGTAGTTTTACTTCATCTGGTGTTGCCATTATCTCCCCTGTCTATTATATTTTTTAAACATTCTTTTTTCAGATTTATTTTTATTTTTTTTATGTACTCTTGGTCTTTTCTTAGGTTTTGGTCTTTCAACGTATGCTTTAAACTTACGAGCCATTATTACGGCTTAGTAGGAAACGTAGCATTATCACATTTTTCGACAGTGTCTTTACCAGCAGGTAAATCCCTAAGTTGTTGCCTGTATGTTTTCATGTCATCAGACATTGTAACATCAGACAAAGCATAAAAGTCAGTTTCAGCTAGAAGTTGGTTTCTTCTAGATCTAAGGTTAGCTTGTGCCCTTCCTAGAGCACCATCTGCCCATGCTTTTTCTTCAGCATCTCTAGCTGCTTCTTCTTCAGCTGTAAATTGTACTATGTTACCATTTATATTATGATATCTTGGCATTATTTCTCCTTATTATAAAATTCCGTATAAGCAAATATCTCCTGAATCCATATTTCCGCTATCCATTTTAAATCTAAATCTTGTTAAAGCTGAAGTAGTATTAAAATATCCAGCAACATACATATCCATAGTAATATCTGATTGGTGAACTGCGTTAGTTCTTGATATAAAATGTTTTACAAAAGTTGTACTACTTGGATTAAAAACTTGAAGTATACCTACTCCTGATTGATCATTGTCATTACCAATAGCTGAACCATGAATTAATTTTTGAAAATTTGTTTCTTGTGCTTGATCTTCGCCAGATGTTGTGATGTAACCTAAACCAGATTGTGATCCATCTTCACTATGATATGATCTAAACATTGTAGTGGTCATAGTTTGGTTATAATTTGTATTAGTGCCTGTGTCAGCTTGAAATACTAAACTTGCTGCATCTGTTTGTGGATGTATATCTTTAAAAGTAAACACATATTCTTTGTAAGTGCTATCTATACCGCTAGTAAAATCTATAGTTGCAGAACTAGAAGCTGTTATCTTATTAATAAACACCATAGATCCAGTATCTAAAGACCCAAATGCTGTAACCGATCTTACTGCTCTGTCATTAAGTGTGACTATGCTCATTATGAATCCTTTAATCCGTAGAGTTTAAATGTGCCAGAATCTATATTAGCAGCGTTAAATTTAAATTGAACTCCATCAATAGCTGTGGTGGTGTTACAATAACCACCTGTCCAATTATCAACAATTCCTGGTGCACCATCTTGATAGTGATGATGAAAATGAGTTATAAAATGTTTAACGAAGGTGGTGCTGCTAGGATTAAATAAAATTAATTCTCCACAGCCACTAGAATCATTAGCGGTTCCTATTTCTTGACCTATTATATGATTACCAGTACTATTTGCTATATCTAAACTATCTTGATAAGCAAACCCATCTGCACTATCAGACTCAAAATGAAAAGCTCTAATATTAGTGGCTGTTTTATTAGCATCATAAGAACTACCACCATCTCTAAAATTTACATAAAATTTTTCATCATTAGCTGCACCATGTACATTTATTAATTTAAATATATAAATAGGATATGTAGAATCTAAAACAACATCAGATGTTCCATTAACAAAAGTAACATCACTTTGACCAGAGGCAGTTACAGTTTTAATATGTGTTAATGATTTAGCTGCCCCAGGTATGGCTGAAATATTTGCAATGCTTCTGTTGTTATAAGTTACAATTGACATTATACGACTCCATACATTTTTATTGTTCCAGCATCTATGTTGCCACTACTAAATTTAAATTGAACACCATCTATTGCAGTTGTTGTATTACAATATCCTGCTATATAATATTCTTGACTAGCATCTCCAGCATTATATTCCTGTGTTCTTGCTATAAAATGTTTTACAAAAGTCGTGCTAGATGGCTCAAATAAATGTAATATACCAGATAAACACTCATCATTACCATTACCAGTACCCCCTGTTAAATATTGAAACCCTGTGGCATTTGCTTGGTCAACTGAACCATAATAAGTTAAATTTGTTGATGAATCTGCTTCGTCATGAAAAGATCGAAATGCTGATGTTGTTTTACTTGCATCATAAGCCGTAGAACCATCTCTAAAACCAACCATAAACCCAGTATCATTTGTAGCTGGATGTATATTAATGTACTTAAATACATACTCTTTATAAGTAGAATCTATACCACTTGTAAATTCCACTGTAGAACTAGAACTAGCTGTTACTGTAGATATCAATACTAAGCTACTACCAGAGACCCCTGAGGGGAGACTGGTAATGGATGCCATGGATCTGTCATTGCATACATTGATTGACATCTATTACTCCGATGGTTTAGTTGGAAACTCTACAGCTTTAATTTTTTCAACTGTATCTAATCCATCTGTTATATCTCTTAATTTAGTTCTGTAAGATTTCCATTCTGTTTTTTTTGTTTCTGTTAAAGGTGCATTTGGTAAATCTGTCCAATCACAATCTTGTAATTTTGCATTTCTTCTTATTCTTAAAATTTCTAATGCTCTTGGTACAGCTAATCTTTCATTTTCTGCTGTTCTTTCATCATAAGCCTTTTGTTCAGCTTCATTCATATCTACAAGTTTGTCATTTACAACATGTTTAGTCATTTTTAACTCTCCTTATATCCATAAACTCTTACTGCACCAGATGACCAACTTCCAGATGAAGCATTAAACGCAATACCTGTAATTGATGCATTGTCATGATAAACACCTTGATTATCATATCCAACAATATAAGCAGCAGTATTATCATAGTTATTACTAATAACTCTAAAATAAGTTGGACTCGTATCAATAGGATTCCAAATTGTAAATTCTGCATTTAAAGTATATTGTGCGTTACCACTTTCCATTGTTTGATTTACTCTAACATAACTTAATCCCCAACTATCATTTGCAATAGCTACAGATTGATCTCCACCAGAATTTCTTTCTTGTCTAACTCCTGTAAATCTATAATTAGAAGCATTTTGTATTGATCCACTTGAACCACCTGATCTAAAATTAAACTGAAACTCTGCATCATTACTTGCATAAGCCTTATCAACAAAAATTTTATATACTCTGTGATTTGTTGAAAAAATATTATCAATATTAAAAACAGAACCACTCATGGCATTTGTTGAATAAAGTAATTCAACTGAACCTCCGCCAACTAAACTAGCATCAATTCTTTTAATTGTACCAGCATCACTTATTAAAAATTCATCTGTATCATCAGGTGCAGATGTTAAAGCAGTTAAACCTGATATAATATCATTGTTTAATTTAGCAGCTGTAACTGCATTTGCTTGTATACTTGCAGTCTTTACAGTATCATCTGAGGGAGCACCTGTATTTAAAGTATCTCCTAATAAAGTGATAAAGTCTATAACATCACCTGTTGCTAAATTACTAGCAAAAGTAATTGTTGAACCTGAGATAGTAAAAGAACTACCTGGTTTTTGTAATACACCATTTAAACTAACCAACATATGGTTAGCATTTTCTGGCTCTACATTTGAGCCGCCAACTTGCATAGTATATGCTGCTTGTCCGTTTACCACGGATATAGCATCACAAACTTGGAAGTTTCCGACTGTTGGTTGTTTTCCTATATAGGGCATATTTCTCCTTAATTAATTTTATCTTGCGTTATTTGGTATACCATTAGAATTTACGAAGGGTGATTCTGCGAAAGCTAGGTAAATGTATGGTGAACTACTAGCATTTTTATCTGAACCATATCTCCATTTAAAACCATTAGAAGTAAAATCTAACCAATCAACAGAAGTGTAATCCGCAGCATTAGAGTTCGCTTCTAATTTATTTTCGATAACATTATTTGGATCTCTTTTATTATCATAAAGATACCAAAAATTTGTTCCTGATGTTCCTTTCACAAGTAAAAGTGCTGGTTTGAATCCTGTATAAACAAATGTTCCATCTGTACTTCCATTTCCTGTATAGCCTCCAATTTTAGAATATCCTTTAACTTCTGCAAAACAATACATAATATAATTGTATGAGCTAGAATTTGCTATTCCATTACTACCAAGAGTTACGACAGTGGAACTAGGTGCTGTATCATTAAAAACACCAGAAAAAGTTTGTACTGCATGGGTGTCATTGAGTTTTATATATTTATCAAATCCATTACTTGCATTTCCTGTAAACCAATCTTCTCCACTTGTATTTATAGCTTTACCAATAACAAATTTAGGTGCTGAACTAAGTCCATGACCTACTGTTGCACCAGAAGTGCTATTACCTGTATAAGAGACAATACTAAATCCAGCATCAGTATTAGCAGATACAGAACTTGTTATGCTTCCATTTGAGTTTGATGATGCAGATCCACCAGCTTTCCAATTCCAAGATACGTGACTATCCCCATTATCATTTAATTCATCATGGTCGCCAAGTGTAAATCCATCTGTACCAAATGCTTGTAATCCACCCCCTAATGTTGATTCTGCAATACCAGTATTACTCTCTAACTTTTTGTTTACACCTCTTACAACATCAAATATATTATGGTCTTTAGAAGATGATCGGTTTTTTATCCACACCCAGTCAGGTTGAAATCCAACACCTGTTATATTATTTGTTGAACCATTACCTGTATAAAGAACAGCATTAAAAAAACTTGTTGGGTCGTCTATAGTTGTATAAGCCATTATCCAAACTCCGCTAGATTTTTAGAATTTAATGCATAAAATCCGCTAGGTACGGAATATTCAAAATTCCCATAACCATTTGCATCACTGTTTCCTGATGAAATACTAAATGATGGAGAGCCAAAGTTCATCAATAAAGTTGCTGTGCTTCCATCACCAACATAATTTGTTATAGCTGGAAATAAATTTTCCCCTGTTGGTAAATTAGTATAAACTGCTCCTGTTCCATTTGCTGGGTCTCCTGAATTAACATAAGTACCATTTACAGCAAAATAAATTTTTCCATTATCTGAATCTACAGCGATACTTAAAATATTTCCAGCAGACATTGTTGTATAAACCGAACTTGCACTATTATTATGAAATGCTTTTCCATTATCTGTATTACCTTGTAAAAAATATCCCCAACCACCATCATTAGCACCTACATTAAAACTTGTTAAAAGTGCTGATTCCATTTTGCTTTCTTTAATAACTCCAGCTAATTGTGTATAGTTAACTTGACTATCTAATTCAACTTCCCAATACCATTTTCCACTACTAAAACCAAATGTAGAAATAACAGAACCACCAGATGAACTTTGTAATATTTTTAAATTACCATCACTTGCAGATGAAATATTTGCTGGTGCTATTGGATTCATTGTTGCAAAATTATTTGTGCAAGTATCAGTAGACTGATCTATGCTTGCTAAGCTAACTTCAGTAAAATCTGTCCCACCACTTGCATCATTACCCAAATTACTGCTATCTTCAAAGTCTAAATAAAATCCATTTGTTCCAAATGTTAAACCTGATACATTTTTAGGTTTCCATATTGTAGGAGAATCTTCATCAAACTCTCCAAATGAGGTTGGCGTTAAAGCTGAACCATCAACCATAACAACCTCTGTCATATAACCATAATATTTTGCATTATCATCTGTATCTACACCAACTCTAATTTGTTGAGTTGAATTCCAATCAGTATCAAAATTCTGACTTGGGTAGTTCGCAACAGCTAAATCAGTTATTTGAACACCATTAACATAAAGTTTTACTCTATCACTTTCGGTAGATTGAGTTGTATCTATTTGTCCTACAATGTGTAGCCAAGCACTAGGATCCCTATATAAAGCATTTGTATTAAGCTGGTATACATAACTACCATCATATCTTGAAAATTGTAGTTTATCTGAAGACTCAAATAAAAGCATATCTCTTGCACCGCCAGAACCAGCCGCCATTATACATCTATGATTGCCTGGATCTGATCTTTTAACCCAAGCAGAAATAGTTAATGTTCTTCTATTTCCAGCACCACCAGGAGTTTTGTGCATATAATCATTAGATCCATCAAATCTACATGAGTTAGCTACTTCATAAGCTGGTGTAGTTTTAGCACCTGGATACAGAAAACTATTTATAGGCATTAATCCTCCAATCTTGGAAGTTCACCTAATGGTCTAGTTACAGATCCATCCTCTTGTTTTGTGTATGTGTACAAAGTTTCTAAAGCTGGTGTATCTGCAGCATTTGTAATAGCTGTTTCCATTTCAGCACATTTAGTTCTAACAGCTGCTCTATGAGTAGATATTGAACTAGGTATGGCTGTTCCTGCATCTGCTTTTCTAACTATATACCAATCTGTATCTTGTAATATTCCTGCAGCTTGCTGTTTAATTATTCTAATTAATATTGTTTTTAATCCTTCGACTGCAACGTCACCTACATCTTTACCCTCTGGTATTTTACCATCTGTTTTATCTTTATTAGTGTATAAACTATCTGCATGATTTTTAGCTGTAGCTGTACCCCATGATCTAGTTACTTTACCATTACCAAATGTAAAAGATTCATTAGTATTAATATACCAGTTTTCATCTTTATAATTTGTGCTATCAGTTTCAACTTCATAAAGACCTATAGCTTCTTTTTCTGCTTTAGACCATTTATAAAATATATCTGGTGCGTATTGATTTCCATTATGTTCAAATCCTTTTGGACCAGGAAAAACTTTAGTTACTGAATTGTCTACTACTAATGCGTACATATTATGATAATGTTAAATTTTGATTTCTACCAACTTCTAACCATTTAGATCCGTTGTATCTGAAAACAAAAACATCTCCCTTGCTAGCTGTTGTTGTTAATGTAGGTGCAGTATCTGCGGCAAATTCAAATACAGCATTCCATGTTAAGGTTCTTGAACCTGTTCCATCTTGTATTACAAGTATAGATATAAATTGACCAGTGGTATTATTAGTAGGAGCAGCTAATGTTCTATTACCACCTAAAGTTAATTTACAAACATCTTGTGTTGATGCATCCCAAGTCACTGTAGCTTGATCTGTAAGTGTAGATTCACTATAGTTTAATTTAGCAGACGTAATTAAATCGTCAGCTATATCTGAAGCTGTTAGTGCCTTCGGTGAAGGAACTTGACCAATGTAAGGCATATTATGTTATCTCCATTATTGACAGTGTGCCTGATATTTTATCTGCAACTGAGCAATCTATTCTTAATGCATCAGTTGTTTCTAAAATAACTTTACCACCTGATAAGATTTCAAGTGAACTACCTGCAGGAATATTTACATCTTTAACTAAAAATGATGTTCCGTTTGTAGCTGCTCTACCACCACCAGATGTATCACTGACTAATTCTACTTCTGCTGTAACTGCAGATGTATGTATATTAGCTAATACCAAACCAATTACAACTGTAGTTGTACTTGAAGGTGTTGTATACACTGTGTATGGCGTACCAGCTGAATTAGGTTCTGCTGCAAAGGTCACTACCTTAAAAGTATTTGCCATTTATTTTCTCCTATTTATTATTATATTATATCGTTATTTTTTTAAAAGTCAATGATTATTATCCAAGAGCAATAGCTAAAGCTGTTGGATCATCTGTTGTAAATCCTGCACTACTTAAATATGTTTTAACATCTGTTAATGCTACTTGCTTCATAGTACCTGCGTCATTTGCAACTAATCTATCTGCATCTACTAAAGTTGTAGAACTTGCTGATGTATCTCCATCTATGATATTTATTTCACTAGCTGTTGAAGTTACACCATCTAATATATTTAACTCAGCTGCCGTAGATGTTACTCCGTCTAATATATTTAACTCTGCTGCTGTTGATGTAACACCATCTAAAATGTTTAATTCAGCAGTTGTTGCAGTTACACCATCTAATAAATTTATTTCTGTAGCTG
>VTLG01008215.1_pt1 | contig 15213 bp, 13 predicted proteins | sample 4694571 | NCBI WGS metagenome assembly VTLG01 (sample SAMN12604809, study PRJNA352737) | marine metagenome | biome: ENVO:00000447; feature: ENVO:00000209|ENVO:00000569|ENVO:01000036; material: ENVO:00002151; isolation source: viral sequences binned using virsorter ...
TACCGCCGATAAGTTTAGAGAAGTTATGAATGATAGTATGCCTAGTTATACAAATACAGAACTTATCTATGGTTATATGAAGCGTCTGGAGAACGTAACAAAAGAATATCTGGATGATCTGGAAAAACTACTGTAAAAAGAGCTATTTGCTTTGTACGGCGTTTTAAGCCTCATACAAGAGAATTGGGTTGTTTCTGGTACTCTAGGTTATTTTACCCCTTAGATACGCATACAGCGTCAAATACAGGGGTATTTTTCTTAAAAACCTTTTATTTTTTCTTAACTTTACCGCCTTTGTTAAATTTAATACCGTATCCTGCTTTTACATTTAATTTTCTCTTGCGATTTGGTCCTTTCGGTGTTACATCTCCTGTTATGCCAAGAGTGCCAACTCCTACAGGCATAGATAAGCCAGCTCTAAAATTTCTTACTGGTTTTGCTTTTTCTTTATACACGCCGTAGGGGTGATTAACTTGAAACTTTTCTCTTGATTCAGAAGCTCCTAGATCAAGGTTTCCTCCTAACAAAGGTATGCTTAAATCTAAACCTTTTGTTAAACCATAATTTTCTACATCTACACCTTCTACTGGTCTGGTCTTTTGAAAACCTCCTCCTAAATTTACTTTAACTTTGGTTTTTCCTTTTTTAACTTTTAATGATGCAGAACCTGATCCTTTTTTCTTGTCTCCTCGTCCTGTAACATTTAACTCAACGTTAGCATAAGGTTTATTTTTACTCCTATACTGCCCCATTATTTTACTTTCTCATATTATTGCGTTGTACGCCCTTAGATTTCTCAAAACTACGCATTCCACCCAATCCTAATAAAGATAGTGTGAGAGTTAGCAATCCTTCAGTCTGTATCACTGGAAGAACTAAATCTGCACCGCTAAGAGCTATGCCCCAGACCGCTACAGGCTGGAGTACAAACTGCCATGCTAGGCCGAAGGCGCATATCCACATGATGGATGGTCTAGCTCCTGCCACAAAGATGGAAGGATGTTTCGCTTGTTCCAGATTAGTTTGTGCTTGAGCTAGATCCAGTGATACAATTTGAGTCCGTAGTTCGTGATCTAGTTTCTTTTTAAGGTCTTTGTCCTCAACAAACTTGTCAAGAATTTTACCAGTAACGCCTATTACGCTTTCAGCTATACCTAACATTAACTTCTCCTTCTAACCGTACAAGGTAAATAAGTTTCTTACGTTGTTATTGTATCCTTCAAGAATGCTCATGGAACCATTAACATAGGCTTCGTTTACATTTGGTGTTGAAGGATCGTCTGCTACGTATCTGCCCTTCTTCGTTCTTGCACGTTTCTTTGTAGTGTTTTTTCTTACCATAATATTACATATCCTCTAATCTAAATATAGGTCTATTATCTATAGGTTGGGCTGCACTAGGTTCTACGGCAGGAGGGTCCATCTCTTCTAAATTAAAGTCGATTCGATCTTGAGGCATGTTTGGCCCTTCTCCTAATTGCCTATAGTAGCGTTCTCCTGTTTCTGTTACAGGAATATAAGTTCTATCTCTTATAGGTTTAGGATTTAAAAGTAACTTTCTCATAATTTCTGGTCTAAAAGGTAAAGTTAAAAAGTTTTTCAAAGCTCTTAAAACTACTTCAGGTTCAGGATCTTCCTCGTACTTATTTGTATCTTCGTTATAAACTGCAAACTTAGGACCAACTATTTTTTGTGTTGCAAGAAAAAATTCTTTATATTCTTCTGTTCTTATTTTTTGATCGTTTATTAGTTTGATTAGATTTCTTGAAAACTCTGGATCTGTCAGTATAGCGTGAAGTAGCAATGCTTTCTTTCTTTGATGTTCTCTTACTATTTGTTCTGATGCTAGATATCTCCAACTGACGACACCTCTAAAACCTGCATACAACCTTGATAAAGCTGCTGGCATTGTTAATCCTCTAGGTATTTCTGCAAAATCGTCCATCATAGGCACTTCTCCTTTAATGGCTACCATTCCTGCAAAAAGATCTGTTAAATCGTCTGTAAACTGAGTTTGATTAGTTACTTTATTTATTTTATTTAAAACTGGTTGTAAATCGTCTAAAAGATTTCCAAAAGTTGTTATATCTATATCTGCAGATAAAGCAAAAAACCTATCTTGCCAATCTCCAGGTTTAGCTTTGGTGAAAGGAATGACCCCACCCAAATCTTCACCTGCATCCAGTTCTACTCTTCTTTCTTTTATTAACTGTTTAGATTTTTTGAGAGCAGTCCCTACCAGAACACTCCTTAAATCTTCCAAAATTTTCACTTGTTCTCTTATCTTGTTGACTTCTGCAGCAGTAAATTCTGGAGGCATAGGCCGTTTTTTAGTAGGATCTTTTGGAATTTTTTTTCTAAGTGGCCTCCAATCCATTCCAGATTCATCGAGTAGCTTAACTTTTCGTACAAACTCATCTGTATTTTCGATACCTACAATATCTCTTAAAACAATGTTAATTCTGGTGTCAATTCTAGCACTTTCGGGAACTGAATCAAATACTCTTAATTTTTCATCTAATTCCTCTCCAGATATATTCATCTCATCTTTGATACCAAGCTTTTCTGCTTGTTCTTTTAATTTTTTTGTAGAGTCTCTTAATTTTTTTAAGCTAGGCTGTATTTCTAAATCTGCAGGTCTTAAAGATCTAGCAATATTTAAGTCTCCTCCCTGTGGAGCTAAGTATTCTAATAATCCAAACCCTGAATCTTCTTTTTCAAGTTGTTTTAAAAGACTTTTATCTGTAGCTTGATCTTTAGCTGTCATCAATCTGTCTACTATTCTTTGCAGATTACTTTGAGCTATTTCTATGTCATCGCCTATGCTTTGTTTACTAGCTTTATCAAGGATATTTGAAACTTTTGTTCCAGCTTCTGCTGCTTTTTCAGAAATTATTCCAGCGTTTTTAAGACGTTGAATTTTGTCTAGTCTTTCTTGCACATTAGAAATATTCATAGTTCCGTTAGTTCTATATAAGAGTGCGCCAAAACTTGTATCTAAAAGATCTTGTATTTCTTCTTTAGGTATTTTAACTGAAGATTTTGCATCTTTAACTAAAGTTTCTGTATACCCTCCACCTTCTCTTTTCTTAGTTATTAACTTGTAGCCTTCCAGATCTCCAAACATTCTATTAAAAACGTCTGATGCTGATTTTACTGAAATGCCTCCTTCAAAAAATATTTCTAAAATTCTATCTGGTTCTACAGAAGATCTTAAAGCTTCTTTATCAGTATCTGTTTGACGTAACTTCTGCCCTATGAACGAATCATGCCAAGTATCTCTCCAATTTCTGTAAGATGCATTAAAATCTTTTAAGGCAGTTATTCCAGCATTTTCAAAAGTTTGATCAAAACCCCTTACTACTTCTGTAACTTTCTTTGCTGCTACGCTTGATGTTTTTCTGTTTCTAAAAGACCAACCGCTTAAACTTTTTCTAATAGTGTGTAAATCTCCTGCACTCATACGTGCGCTTAACAAGGAATTGAGTATTCCTCTAACGTTAGCATCATTTCTTCCAGACAGATTAGATATTAACTTTCGTAAATATTCTTCTTTAGTTACTCCTGTGTCTTCTGCATATTTTTCTATATTTGCCAGTATTTCTGCAAGATCTAGATCTCCATCTCCAAGATTCAAATTTTTAGAATTTCCTGCTGCATCTACAAATTTATTAGAATATATGTTTGCACTTAAATCATTTCTGCTTAATCTTGAAGCTATGGATTTTAAAAGATTTTCTAGCTGCCCTTCATCATACATTTCTAAAGCATTATGCCTTGCATAAGCTATTATAGAATCTATTGGGTTTATGGCAGCTTCTACTGGATCTTTTAAAGGTCCAAATGCTTTTACTCTTGAAACATTTTTTAACATGGGGAATATATTGCCAAACTCAGCTAATTCTTGTCCTCTTAAATCTTCTAAATCCATAAGTAAACTTTTAACATTTAAGTCTTGATCATAAGCAGCTTTTAGTTCTTCCAGTTCTAAATCTTTAGCTTTAGCTTGTAAGTCGTAAGCATAGTCTAGTTCACCATCTATTCTTGAAGAAAACTCTTCTAATCTTGAGGCTCTAACATCATCTGCAGTGTCTAAGCCTAGTTTAGCAGGTAATTCAAAATCATCTCTTAAAGCACTGGTTATTTCTAACCTGTTTTTAACATTCATATATACCGCTTTTTTATCTCCTAGTTCTTCTAGATAATCTTGTGAATCTTTTAATCTAACTTTTGACGTTGTAATAAAAGTATCTACTACCGATTTAAAACTTCCAAATATTTTTTGTAGTTCTTTATCGTTACCTATAAGATTTTTCATAGACTTTTCTAACATTTGTAGTCTGTTTGCAGCTTCTTGATTAGCAACTCTTAGTGTAGTAAGCAGGTTTGCTTCTTGTGCTGTTGAAGACAATTTTCCAAATGCAACTTTTCTAAAACTGTTATCCTTAAACATAGCTCCAGTAATATTGCCGTCCATTTGTAATCGGATTGCACCAAGCAGTTCATCCATTGTTATAATAAATGGAGCAAGAGCGTGTTCTCTTCCTATTTCGGTCAACCTTTGTTCAAGTCTTAAACCAAATTGAAAAAGCCTATCAATGCTATCTAGATACTCTTGAGGCATATTATTTTGCGCCCACCTTGCCATTTTGTATTGTGCATCTATATTTACACCATGAAGAGAAATAATAGAATCTAGCTCTGTTATTCCTGTATCTTCCATAACTCTTTCTAATTGACCTGTTTCTGGATTTATAGCTTGTCGTAATCCAGCAACTTTATAAGTTTCTGTGTCATTTAAAAACAGGGTTTTATAAAAAGGAATGCCTCTGGAAGAAGCCATCATTACTTTACCAAACTTAGTATCTAGTATGTCTTCATCATAATCTTTTCCAAATTGACTTCTTCCACTCCTCAATAACATTCCACCCATTAAAATTATAGATGGGAGAGTTAACTCAAGACCATCCTGAGTGTTTGCTCCTGGCATTTTAACTCCAAATCTTCTGAATAAAGTAAGATCTAGAGGAAGCCGTTGCACAGATCCAACACCAACATCCAATACTTTTTCTACAAGACGCATAGTAGCAGAAGGACTTGCAATAGCTCCAGCTAAAGCTGCAGCGTATGCAAAATCTTCGTATTCAGTGCCTTCAAACATTGTTTTCCAAGTTCCACCAACTACGCCTCCTCCGACAACTGCTGATCCTGTCATCAGTCTTTTAAAGTATTCTTCAGATGCTATTTTTTCAGGTGAAGATGTTCTTAATAAAAGAGTATCTACTCTCTTACCTGTTTCTTCATCTATTCTTTGAGTTAAAAGAGTTTCACCTCTTGTTTTTGGCTGTCTTACAAAACCGTATTCCCACCACTGATCTCCATACTTCTCATATTTAAAAGCTCTACCTTTAGAATCCTTTAGCTGACTCATACCTTTGTTGAGTAGCTCGTCTTTCATCTTTGTTCTTTCTGCACCTACTTTTTGTGCTTGTTGCCAAGTAGGATTTGCTGTATGTTTTTCATTTTCTTTTATATATTCTTTGCTTACTCTTCTTTCAATTTCTGAAGTTTGAGTAGCTACAGCCCTACTTTGTTGTTGCCAATTTGGAAGCATTGAGTAGTCTCCCAAAAATTTCATAGAGTCGTTGGCAAACTCAAATGCTTTAACTACTTTTCCAGGCCAAGTTACAGGAACCATTAAATCTGCAGTAATAAGAAGTATGTTTTCACTTAAAGTCGTGTTCTGAGGAAAAAGATGTTTTTCCAGACCTTTAGAAAATTCTTCTGCCCCATCAGACATATTTTTTAAAAAAGTGTTAGCTACTTTCAATCTATCGTAATCTACAAATCCTTCACCCCCAAAAAGCCCACCTACTCCTCTTATTCCTTGCTCAATAGTTCCAATACCGTATTTGTATAAACCTTGTGCTAGTTGAGGTAACGCACCTAGTCCTCTAACTCCTCCAGCTACTCCTATTTTAGCTGTTCTATTGATACCTTCATTAAATTTATAAAGCCAAAGATCCGCACCACCATTTTCTCTTGTAAGGTAGTCCGTCATAAAAAAATCTCCTACAGCCTCTACTGAAGACCCTATCCAAGTTTTTTCTTCTTTAGGATAAAATTTTTCTTCAAAATTTGGGCTGTCTCCAATAGGAGAAGGAAATTCTATGTCTTCTTCAACAGGAGGAGGAGGAGCCTCCATAGCGTCTATTTGTTTTTCTCTCTCTTTCTGTCTTTTCTCAAACTCTGTTCTATATTCTGGAGTAAACTCCATTTCACTTGCAGTCTTGCCTCCTAGTATGTCAGCCTGTTCTGGACGAACATCTTCAGACAGATACTCTTGTCCATCAACAATTTTGATAGAAGAGCCACCTTTTTCTTTCTTATCTTCTTCTTCTCCTCCTAAAGCATCAATGACTAAGCCTTTTAAAGCTTTATCAAAAGGAGTAAAAGATTTACTTTTACTTAAAAATTCTAAAAATGAATCTTGATCGTCCTCTTTTTCTTTTTCGTCATCGTCTAAAAAAGGATTTGAATTGTTTACCATAGGGTTGTTTCCTCTTATCTACCTGAAGTTCCTATTCTTCTGGAATTATACATAGACTCTACAAAGTCGTTAATTATTCGATTTTCTACATAACTATCGGATTTAATCCTAGCTTGCGGACCTACTTTTTTTCTGAGAGCCTTTAAATAAAATGCTGTTCCAACAGATATAGGATCTCCTTCTTTATGCAACATATTCAGCATTTTAACTGTTCTAGATGCGCCACTAAGAAATTTGTTTGTTCGTGTTCGTGTCGGTTCAATCTTATCTAAATTAAAAGCGTCTTGAGGGAGAGTTTGTTCTTTAAACAAAGTCTTGTTTAACTCATTAGTCACTTTAGCGCTAATGCTTGTAGATACAGCTTTGAATATTTTCCTTTGTTGATCTTTATTTAGATCTCTGTAACTAGCTACCCTGTTTCCTCTAGTATCCACAAGATTATCTAAATTATTGTTTTTATACACATCATTAAGAAGCGGACTAAGTAATTCTGCAGCTTTTTGATTGTTGTCTGTAGACCTAAACATTCTACTAGGAAAGTTAAAAGCTGAAGTTACAGGTCTTGTTTTAGTTAAACGTATTTGATCTCTTCCTTTGCTTCCTTCGCTTCCAAAAGGAGTGTCAGCTTCTACCATGTTTAGAAATTTTCTAACATTAGGATCTCGCAGGTATAGAGAACGCTCTTTAGCTTTTTCTATTCTAAGCATCTTCTCTGCTATTTTGGTTCCTGAACCCCAACGAATATATTTGGTATATATTTTGTTTCTCATATCAGCATGTCGAAGAACATCTGCTATAACACCTGCGCCACCTTGCATGATTGGACCGCTTACGCCGTTACCAAATAAAGCTCTAAATATTATTTGAAAATCTTCGTTAGATATAGCTCTTCCTCCAGATTCTCCTTGTACCAAACCTGCAAAATGATAGGTAAGAGAAATTTTCAAAGCTGCTGTTTTTGCCTTTAAAAATTCTTTAGTCACTTCAAGTTGTAGCTCTCTTCTTTTTTGTTTAGTTAGGTTCTTGGCTGATAGCTCTCCTTGTAGAACTGCCATCCTATTTTGAAAAAGTGCTACTTGTTCTACTCTAGCATTTTCTATACCTTTTAATAATCTTCTTGTTTTATAGTCATTCTCGCCATCTATCTGACTTCCTTTAAAATTTTCAGAAGTTATGTCTTTACCTATAGTACTTGCTTGCGCTTCTCTTCCAAAAAGAAAGTCAGCAATACCAGAACCTATAACTTTTCCTCCTTTTTTAACTGCTTTAAAAATATCTTCCATTGATTGCAAAAATACGTTTACACTCTGTTCAGCCTCACCTGCTTGTAATGCGCCCTCTCTTTGCAAAATTCTTCTAGATTCTTGTATATCAGTAAAAGTGTTTGCAGGTAGTCCGAACCTTCTTAAAAATTCTGGGTTAGAAAGAACGCCTCTTAATTTTGGATCTGTCATTATATTTATAAGAGTATTTACGTTATTATAGGAACCATCTCCATCTTCTCTTACTAAAAAAGCATTTTTTTCTAAAGCTCTTTCTATAAGACCTAGTTGTGCCATACTTTGATCAAAAATTTCTTTTTGATTTTTAACTTTTTCTATTTTACCTTCTTCTTTGACTAACTGTTCTGCTACAGTCTTTTTTGGACCCTTTAATTCTTCATCATCATCATAAATTTTTACATTTCGTATTGAAATTGTTGATTCACCAGTTGGATGGTGGATAGTCCTATTAGCACCTTCTGCTGCGCTATATTTAATTCTTTCTTCTAAAGCAGCTTGTATAGCCATATCTATAGCTTCGTCTATATTTTCTTCATTAAAAATTTCTTTATTAAAATCAAAATTATCTTTAACTAGCCGTCTTACTCTTTCGTAGTCTTCGCCTGTTGGATTAGGCTTGCTTGCTAACTCAGATAATGCTGAGTATAGTCCTACCTCTTTATATTGGTTGTATCTTGCAAGCAGTGCAGGATTTCGTTTCATCCTAGTGTTAAACCACTCTGAATTTATGTTGGCATGTATGTCTAACGCTATGGCATCTCTAAATTCTCTATTTCTTATAATACTGCTATTAGATGGAAAATAAATTTTTTCTCCTTTTTGATTTGTAACGTTTTTTCTAGGAAAAGGAACACCGTCAGGATCTACAGTCTTTGTTGTTTTAATGCTATCATTATTAGCGACTGTTACTGTCTTTGAATGGATCACTTTTGTGTCAGGACTTTGAAGATTATTTTGATCTCCGTCAGCACTTGTTTCTGGACCCCTAGTTTCATCTGACGCTCTTGCCTTCTTGACTTGAAGATTATTAGTTTCTCCTGCGTGATTTACTTCTTGTTCACTTTTAAGAGAATTGCTTCTGCTGTCTACTGCTGCCTTTTCAACAGATGGTCTGTTTGCTTTACTTGCAGATAACCCTACTATTTCAAACAAGTCATTAAAAGCTTGGTCAAATCTTGTGTGTGTAGCGGGTTTACTGGGATTATCAAATGCTACTCCATCAAAATACCCATCGGTATGTATTTGTGTTATAAAAGACTTATATTTTAAAACCTCTTTTTTGTACGCTTTATACTGAGCTTTGTCTTCTAAACCTTTTGTTTCATGGATTTTAAGAGCTAACCAAGATAAATATGCATACTTGATTGTATTTACATCTTTTATTTGTTCCCCTACTTTTGTATTTGGCTGTAAACCAGTTAGTCTAAGAACAGCAGCTCCGCTTTCGGGCATAGCTATAACTGTGCTGTTACTTTGTTCGTCAGGACGAACACTAAAATATCGAAGTCCTTTGTCATTTTTGTTTAAGTTTGCTATTATAGCCAACTCAGCTTTTTTCTTTTTTTCCCTAAATTTTCTTGAATAGTGGGTAACAACCTGCTCCCTATTAAGTGGTTTTTTTGCATCTTCTTTTAAAGACCCAGACATTTCTTCTAAACGTTTTATAATTAACTCATTATTTTTGTATTCAGCAGGGTTTAAGTCTCCTTTTAGTATTCCATCAACAATTTTGTCTGTCATTTCGTTTTGATTAGCTTCATAATTCGGATTAAGAAAATGTGCTTCACCGTTTATCATAACAGTTGGCACACCGCTCTGTAATGCAGCTCTAAAAGGTTCGGGAAGCTTGCTACTGGGTATATGCTTGTTTCTGGACTTTAGATTTGTTAACATAGCTAGCCCATTGCTAACTAGAGTTTGGTTATGCTGGTTTTTTCTTTGTGTTATATTTAATAGTGCCATTTTTTCTTGAGAAGCAATTTGTTTATCTGTTAGACTTTGCCTAAATTCTCTTTCTGCTTTTTTTTCTGCAGCAGCAGCCTCCATAGCACTTCGTCTATCCATTCCTTGAATAAAACCTTGAGCTACACCACCTAATAATGCTGACATGTTACTGTGCCTCCATATCTAGAAAACTTTCTTTTACAGGTTCTTCCTCTGGAGGAAGTTCTATCTGAGAAGCTAATTCCATTTCTTCTTCTTCTCTCATATAATCATTCATAATTCTGTTGTATTTTTCAGGATTTACCTGTTGCATTAATTCATAAGATTGATCTGTTGACATAGCGTCTTGAGGAACAGAGTTTACAACGTTTACGTCTTCCACTCCTGCGTCCATGCCTAAATCTGTTATAACCGCAATTAAAGGAGGTTTAATTATTTCAGCTACGTCTGGAGTAAAAACACCTTCTGAAAACATTTTAAGAACTAAAGCTGAAGCTATAGTTTCTGAAGATATACCAGCATCTAAAAGATTTAAAATATTCTCGTAAGCTGCAGGATGTTCTAAGGATTCTTCAACTAAATTCATTGCCTGTTCTGGAGAAGTTACCATAGGCTGACTCTCATAGGGGTTTTTTCCTTGAGCGTCAGTAAAAGATTGACCTGGAATTGGTCTGTCAAAAAAATCAATATCAAAATCTTCTGTTTTAGCCACCATGCTCTTACCCTACTTCTATCTGTTTTGGTTTCACCCTAGTTTGTAACTCGTAATCAGATACCACAGAATTTACAGCAGTGTTTCCTACTAAATTCTGTCTTTTCATTTGTTCTACAAGTGCTTCTCGTACTCTTGAATTTTCACCTAAAGCTCTTTGATAAATTCTAGCTATCTCTTGTTGGTATGTGTCTTGTTTTGGTTTTCCTTCTTGCGGAGCTTTAAATCTTGAACCGCCTCTCCTTGCAGCATTTTCAGCCATTTGTATAGCTGTTCTTCTTTCTTCTGCAAAACCTAATCTGGCTAGAGCAGCATTAGATGCGTTGCCTCCTCCTGCATCATCTTTTCCTCCACCTCCAGCAAATGAAGAAATAACGCTACCGCCTATTGTTTTTAGTCCTGATAAAAGATCAAAACCGCCTGTACTACCTAATCCTGCAAAGGGCATTTATTCATCTCCTAATTTTTGTAATCCTTTAGCAACACCTGAAAAACCTGTTTCCAGTAATCTTCCTAAAAATACTCCTATAGATTTTTGTGAATCTGCATCTACTTGGGCTTCAAACATTTCTTCCGCAAATTGATTAGCTATTGCGGTTAACGCTAGTTGTTGATTTCTCTGTAGATCGTTTTCTGAAGCAGTAAATGCAAACGATGCTTCATCTCTATACTCTTGCCATAAATTATTTTGGCTTGCAGTCGTTAAACCTAATATTGCAGCAGCGTTTATTCTGTTAGCGTTGTTTTGTTCTGCAGTATTAGCAGTATTTATTTGTCTTCTCCATAGTGCGTTTGATTGATCAATTTGCGCTCTCATGTTAGAATTAAATTTATCTCGTTCATCAGCTATTTTAGCGTTGTACTTTTTTATAGAGTTGGATTGATCAACATTAAATTGATCTGTAGCTGCTTCTCTATTAGCGTTGTTTGTAGCTAAAGAAGATCCAAGTTGATCGTAAAATTCATTTACTTGTGTTTGATTTTTAGCATTAAACTGTAATCTAGCATTTTCTGCTGCTGTGTCTGTAAATAAAGATTGAACTTTAGTTTGATAATTTAACAAGTTAGATTGTTGAGTTAAATCTAAATTTTTAACGTCCATAGATAAAAATGTTTGAGCATTTTGTTGAGCAGCTTTCATTCTATTGTCTAAATTTTGTTTATCCATAGCAGATATTGTAGCTGCATTGGTCAAAGCTGCTTGTTGTTCGTTATTAAGGTTTTGTAATTGTAAAGTAGCATGTCTATTAGCATCTTGTACTGCAATAGGTAACGCACTTTCTGCAATAGCTTGTACCATTGCTGCTGCTGCAACACTAGATGTACCAAGACCTCTTGCATTCATTACATCTTGAACGGCTTTAACATTTTTTGAAGCCCACGCTGGTAGCGGTTTACCTTCTTCTAATGTTTCGTACAATCTGCCTATTTGAAATTCAACAGTTGCTTCTTGAGCCAGTGTCTGCGTTCTGGCTTCGGCAAGACTACCTCTTTCAAGCATTTGTTGTTTTGTTCGTTCATCTACAACTTGGGAGGGATCTATGGTTGATTGACTTGTTATAGCTCCTTGTGCAGCGTCAACATCAGTAGGAAGTTGTGTAAAAGTTCTTGATACGCTTTCTATGTTACCTAGTTGTTCAGGTGCTGTTGGAGCAATAACTTGAGGAGAAGCCATTCCACTTACAGGATCAACAACTTGTCCAGTTGCAGCTATTTCCCTTTGTGCAGGATCTAATGCTGTAGCTTCTGGGGTTAACAATTCTTGACTTTGTATTGCCTGTTGTTCTGGAGCAAGCCTTCCTTGACCAAGATCTACAACACCTGTAGCTTGTTGACCCATTGTGTCTATGATAGGCTTGTTAGCTTCTTCTAAGGTAAGCTCTCTTGTTGGTTCTTGCTCTGTTACTGGTTCATCTGCCATATCGTTATACCTTAATCTCGTCTATGTTTTTCTTATCAGATTGAGTTTGTTTTCTAATAGCTGTCCAGAAGTATTGTATTTTTTCTCCTTCTGGTGGGTCTGCGTCAAATATGACTTTCCATATTTCTATGACGCTATTATCATAGAATGGTCCTTTAAATTCAAGTTTGACCAGTTTGGCTAGTACAGGAAAAGGAAACAGTATACATTTTTCTTCAAACAACCTTGTATAGTATTCTGCAGTTCCTTCTTGCCTATTATTTATGTATGCTTTGTACAGTTCTAGCTGTGTGTCCAGCTTATCGCAAACTTCAAAAAGAGCTACTACCTCTCCGTCTACTTCTTCATATACTACTGTATCTGATACAGTACAAGAAGTTAGTGCAAAAGTCAACAGAATAGTGCATATTATTTTACTTATCTGAGCTTTTATTCTGCGTAGGAGGGTGTGATCCATTATGCATCCTATGTATATTATCTAATTCTCTTTCTATAGAGTCCAATCTCTGAGCTACTTTACCGTCACGTTCTGACTGTTGTTTTAGTATCTGCGGAGACAATATGTCTTTACTCATAGTATCTATTGCTGCTATAGCTACAGCTTGTTTAGCTTCTACCTTATCTAATCTTTGGTTGAGGCTAGCTAGATCTTCACTAATTGCGTCTAATGTTGCAGTGATAGACTTTATTGTAGCCTTTAAAACGCCCCATGTGGTAGCTATGCCTGTTAGGACTATTCCAAATGTTACTAATTCTTTTGGCCCAAGTTCCATTGTTTACCTCTCCGCATACATTATAAAAAGCCATAGACCACCAACGATAACAGCTACAGCAATAATACTACATAGAATTTCTGATATTTTGGCCCATCGTTTTTTTGATATTATCTTCTTTGCTTCAATGGCTTCTTCGTAGCGTTTTTTCTTTTCATCTCTGGCTATCAGTATGTAAGTCCAAGTATCTTGACCAAACTTTCTATTTAACATATATGAAATTCGATCTATTGCCTTCTGAGCTTCTTTCTCCTGAATTGTTTCTGTGATAGCCATCTGAAGAAACTTGTCGGATGTTGCTCCTTTTATAAAACCGCCCCACTTACTTGCAATGGGATGAGCTTTCTTCTTTAACTGCTCTTGCCCTCTAAAGACGTTATCAATTAATCCTGCTATCTCTGATACATCTTCAGTAGTCTTGAGGGCCATTTTTATGGCCTTGCAACTCTGCTGGACTAGCTGTAGTCCAAAAAGTGTTTCTGCAACGACCATAAGCTATTCATCTTCAGCCCTGCAGTTACATTCCTCGCAAGTGCAGTTTTCACACTTTTTTTCACAGTGGCAGGGATGTTCACAGTGAATACATGTCATGGCTTTGTAGGCCAAGTTATTGTCTTAACAACAGTCGAATCGTCATACTTAGAAGGTAGATCTCGTAGATCAGCCCTGTACTTCTTCATCTCATCTGAAAGAGTTACATCACTTAAAGCATAGAAATCAGTCTCAGTTAACTTTTCATTTCGCTCTCTTCTTAATGCTTTAAATGCTCTTGTTGGAGCAGCGTCAGCCCAAGCCTTCTCTTCTGCTTCTCGTGCTTTTTGTTCGTCATCAGTAAGGGTTACTTCAACTCCATCGACTATCTTTTTGTAATTTGCCACTTTGTTCTCCTATTTTTTAGTACCATATGCTTTTATAGTTCCACTGGTGATATTTCCGCTACTGAACAAAAATTGTAATCCGTCAGTATCTTGAGCGGTTAATCTCATGCCAGATCCAGTAAGTATGTTAGAATAACTGGAACCACCAGCGTCTCCGAATATTGTCCACCCTGCTACAGTTCTAGTTGTTGTTACATGAGGAAAAAATAATTCAAATCTACCATGTACGCCAGCATCAGCCGTGTCGTTTCCTATGTATGCTTTAACTGAGTTTAAATCCCCATTTAATGCGATTTCCGTATCCGCAGTATCGTGGTCGCCAGTTGCTCCATCTGCATTGTTATTTATTAAAAACCACGAATAATCACTGGCTCCACTGTCGTAGCTTGATCCACCATCAGTAGAAAATCTAGCATGTAAATATACATTATTAGTGGCTGGTTTTACCGAATGAAATACAAACTCATAACTGTCATACTTAGATGAGTCGAATCCAGTAAAACTATAATTAGCAGCATTTGAAATAGCAGTACTAGAGATTAATGTTTTTGCGCCATAATCGCCATCAATTAAATCTTTATCTACTTTTGTAGTTGCCATTTTCTTCTCCTAACTAGGCGTGTTTAATTTTAAATAACGAAAATTTACCACTGTCTATATTTCCGCTTTGCATATAGAACTGTACTGCTGTAACTGCTTCGGCTGCATATCGAACTCCAGCACCCATCTGCCTAATAGCTTGTTGAGCAGTTCCTTGCATAGTTACGTCATAGGTTACAAGCGTGTGGTAAGTAGTTACAGAAGGATTGTGAATAAATATTTTTGCAGACCAAGCAGAGGTAGCATCATTTCCAGGATACATAGGGTCTATTCCAAAGGTTATTTCTGAATCGTATTGATCGTATTCGTCATAAAAAGTGTCAGTATAAGCATAAGCAGAAATCACACCCCAACCATAATCTGAAGATCCAGAATCATAACTATGACTAGAGGCATCATTACTCGTCCTCATCCGAATTTGTTGACCATCTGTCGCTACATTTACCCCTTCTATTAGAACCATCCATGTATCCGCAGAATTATCAATCCCTGTAAGGGCTACAGATGCACTATCACTGGCTGTTGATGAGGAGACAAATGCTAATGGTGGGT
>VTLG01009002.1_pt1 | contig 15213 bp, 8 predicted proteins | sample 4694571 | NCBI WGS metagenome assembly VTLG01 (sample SAMN12604809, study PRJNA352737) | marine metagenome | biome: ENVO:00000447; feature: ENVO:00000209|ENVO:00000569|ENVO:01000036; material: ENVO:00002151; isolation source: viral sequences binned using virsorter ...
GTGCTAGTTTAATATTTCCGTTACTTGTTGTAGTTCCTATTTCTCCTGATCTAATAGTATCTAAGTTAATACCATCAGCAGCTACGTCTCTACCGTCAACGTTACCAGATACAACAACGTTTCCAAATACGTCTACTCCAGTATTTGATATATGTAATTTACTGCTAGTTCCATGTTGTAAAAATAAGCCACCTGTTCCGCTATCACGAAGAACTGAGTTATTTCCATCGTGGAATATTTCAAGTCCGTCAGCGTTTGTACCAAATATAGCTTTTGCATTGTCGTTATAAACATTACTTCCAGTAAATGTGTTACCAGTTGTAGAAGCAAAGTTACCACTTGCTGTAACACCACCCTGCCAAGCACCACCATTATAAACTTTTAGTTCGTCAGCAGTAGTATCAAAATATAGGTCACCTTCTGCTAATGCGTTACCGCCACCATCTGTAGATGGAGGAGAAGATGCTACTTGATATTTATCTCCGAAGTTGTTAACAGAGCTTATATTGGCAGACGCATTATTAATACTTGCTATGTTTGTAGCTGCTGTATTTACGTTTGCTATAGAACCGGAAACAGTATTTATATTAGTTGCGTTACTTTGTACGGCGTTTATATTAGTTTCGTTATTCTTAACCGCAGTTATGTTTGTATTGTTTGCTGCGACTGCTGTTACGTCAGATGAAATACCAGCAACGGTTGTTACGTTAGCAGATATACCAGCGACAGTAGTTGTATTAGCCGCTATGCCAGCTACGGTTGTTACGTTTCCAGCTATACCAGCTACAGTTGTAACCTCTGTTGCTTTTGGTACTAATCTGTGAAAAGTATATGTATGTAGTGTACCGGTAGACTCTACTAAAAATCCAAATCCTTGAGGTATTACTGACGTTACGCCTGTAATAGTAATGTTAGCGTTGTTTGCTAAGTTACCATTTGCAATCGTAAGTGTAGTACCTGTAGGTGTTAAGGCAGTAGATGCTTCTTTAATACTTAGTACTGCTGCTGACCCTGCTTGACCTTGAGGATTGTCGTTAGGAAAGTGTTGTTCACTTGCCAAGATATCAAATCCACCAACGTCATTAACGATGTCAATAATTCTGTCGTTAATAGCTGCGGTTGTAGCAATAGTAGTATCGTTGTCCGGGAAAGTATCACCATCTTTGATTGTCTCTCCAGAACTGATATTGAAGTATCTAGCGTCAGCTTCTGTTTCTGTAAAATATCTACCATCAAGAGCACCATTAGTTAACTCTGTTTCGGTAAAATATCTATTATCTAATTGTCCAGCATCTAGCTCAGTCTCTGTGTAATATCTACCATCTAATGTACCGTCTGCAATTTTTGCATCGGTTACAGCGTCATTAGCTATCTTACCTGTAGTTACATTTAAGTCAGCTATCTTTGCAGTCGTAACATGTTGGTCTGCAATCTTACCTGTAGTTACATTAAGGTCAGCTATCTTAGGTGTCGTTACATTCTGGTTAGCTATTTTTGCAGTAGTAACATTCTCGTTTGCAATGTGCTCAGTATCAATAGAAACTGGCGCATAGTGCTCAGAGTTAATAACATCATTTTGGATATTATCTCCATCAATAATGTCAGTAGCTAAATGCTCGTGATCTATAGCACCAACAACAATGTGCTCAGAGTTAACCTGACGGTCTCCTATCTTTGCACCTGTAACTGCATCTGGAGCAATCTTACCTGTAGTAACATTCTCGTTAGCTATCTTTGCTGTAGTTACATTTGCATCTGCAATCTTGTCTGTAGTGACATTTAGATCAACTATGTTTGCTGTCGCAAGTTTAATACCAGTAGGTAATGTTCCAGTAGCGATCTTACTTTGAGCAATAGCTGCACTTCCGCTAATATCGCTATCAACAATAGTTCCATCTTTTATTTTAGTTGATGTAACACAACCATCTCTGAAATCTGGAGTTTCTATTAGTTGTGCTTGTTCTTGTGTTGAATATAAATTTTGTGTCTGGTTATTATTTAGATCTGCTGCTCTGATTGATGAACCAGCAGCAAATACAGCCTGTGGTGTGTCTACATCTGTTTGTCTAAATATATGAATATCTACTGCATTGGCGGGTACATTGCCAGATGTGAAAACAATGTTTGTGTTAGATATGTTGTAGTGTGTTGATTCAGTTTTTAGTACGCCGTCAAGTTCTACCTTGACATCCGCATTCTTTAAATATGGAAATGTAAAACTGAACGACGTGGTGGAGCCATCGCCAGTATAAAAATGTTCAGTTGTCGCCATGGTCTAACCATTAAATTTATTTAGGGATTTCTAAGATTTTGTCTATAGTTCCTTGATTTGCTTTTACGTTTTTGAGCTTTTGATTTCTTTCTTCAAGTAAGAGTTTTTGTACGTTGTTATCTGTTTTAAGGCTTGCCCAAGCTCGTTTCTTAGCCTTATCAAACTCTTTTGCAATTCGTTTGTAGTGTGGAAATGATCTTGGTTCAACATCGCTAAGTCCGTTTTTTTTATGCCATTCCATTTCAGCCATAGATACTTGTATTGATTCCTCTTGTGCCATCTTGTTAAAGATTTTTTCAAGGTTTTGTTTACCAATAGCTTGTTGGAACATAGATCTAACTTTTGGACTGTCAGATAAATCTGTTCCATCTGGAGCTGAATATGTAGCTGTTCTCATGTCGTACCCACTATTAAATAAGAGCTGTCTTCCTTCTGAGTAATCCAAGTTAAAGTTCACAGGTGAAGCTGCATTAAACATACGAGTTACAAAGTTGTGATCTTTTATTGGTCTACCATTAAGAATGTCGTACTTAATAGGTAGAGGGTCCATTGCAATATTTTCAGTTAATAAGTTTCTATTTCTTATAGAGTCACCAATATCTGAACCTAATTCTCTTGTATAGGGTGTCATTACTTTACCTATCTCATTTCTAAGACCAGCTAAAGGAACTGTGTTGTTCATTAATGAAGCAATAATTCTTTGCTGTTGTCCGGGTTGTCCCGAGAACAAATCAACAAATGATTGCATACCAGCTAAGTAAGATTTACTTGTAGCTGTACTTGCTAATGCCATAGATAGTTTTAATAATCTATCTTCAGCCCACTCTTCACCCATCAAATCTTGGTGATCTCCTATATCTCCTACTAACGCAAGTATTTGGTTGTAAGGTTCAAAGGCATCGTAGTTAACCCAGACATCACCTATTTTTATAGTTCTTGGTTTCCAGCCTGCATCTAACCATGCTTGTCTTTTCGATCTATCAGTTGGTCCATTACCATGTAATCCACCACTTAGATAAGCCATGCTTGCCATTGTTAAAGCTGATGTACCCATAGCTAATCTTCCGTTTTGAATAGCTTTAGCATTTAATAAATCTTGTGGTGTTTCTATTCCAAACTGTTTTAAATGACTAAGGTTATCTCCGGGTTTTGTTTTAGCTATCATGTTGAACTCGTCAACTAAGAAGTTAAAACCGGGAGTATGTTTTGCAGTAAGTCTTAAACCGTTAATTCCAGTTCTAGCAAATAGGAAGAAAGGTCTTGCCCAAGGTGCATCATCAAATGCTTTAGCTAGATTTTTACCAAATCCAGTTAAATCCTGAGTAAGAGTTGCTTCTTTTCTACTAAATTCAGCAGCTTTGTCAGTTAATGTACCGTCAGCATTAAAAATAGATTTGTTAAATATATCTTCTTGATCTCTAAAAAACTTCTCATCAAAATTAACAAAGTCTCCCGCAGGCAATTTATCTGCTGCTGCTAAGAAAGCTTTCTCTCTAGACCTTGCTCTTCCTATTATTAATGAAAAAGCATCATCAGTAGATGCCATGATTTTAGTTGAGTAAGTAAGAAGACTACTATCATTCATTCCTCTGACCATATTAGCCATACGATATAAAGCCTTATCTGATTTAGTACCTCTTGTCTCTGCCCAATGTCCATACATTTGCCATTGGTCATCTAGTTTATTTCTTTCTACGTATCTAGTTTTAATAGTTGATAAATCACCAGCCCAGTAACCATTTAATTTCTTTTTAAATAATTGAAAAGATTCTGGTATAGCTTCACGCATAGCATTAAGAGATGCCAAAGCAGCTCTTGAAGTTGTGAAGTCACCACGCATTGCGCCACCTATAGCCATAGCCATTGGTCGAGTAAATGTTGCAGTAGACGTACCTAAGATTGCTCGAACTGCTGTTTTTGGTCCAGACAGAACACTATGAGTAAACATAGTTCCCATCTCTCTTAAAAATGCACCAGTCTTTTTCTTATCTCCGGCAAAGGTACCACCTCTCATTTTCTTACGCATAAATGCGTCTAAGTCATCAAGAGTATGTACACCATCAGCCATAGATATACCTTCAAACATAGTTTTAAATACTTCGTCACCATCTTGATCGGTGGTCAAATCTAAAGCCATGCGGAAAGCATCTATACTTTTCTGTACATCTTTGTCTATCTTTTCGTTAAGCTGTTTTCTAGATAGTTTTGTTTTATTAGTAAGACGAGCATCACCAAATTCTGATAACTGTTGTGATACTTCTGCACTAGATATTTTTCTTAGTCTTAAACCAGCGATGAGTTTTTTAACCATCATCTCTGCTGGACCATCTATATCTTTGATATCTGTAATATCAGCTAATTCTCTAGCTCCAATACCAGCGTCTCTTATGTCATTGAATAATGAGGTGTTAACCATATCCAATGCTTTTATATATTCTGGTTTTACATATTCACCAACTTTCTTACTATATTCTTTACCAGATTTTGAAGTAACACGTTGATATAGTTTTGTTTGATCTTTAGTAAAAGCCTCAAAAAATTGGTCAACATCTATATTGTCTGTATTTCTACCTTGGTAGACAGCTCTAAACATATCAAGATCTTTACCAATACTTTCTTGTAAAGTCATGTTTTGTCTTCTAGCAGTCTCTACAAGTTCATCTATAAAACCTTGACTTCTAAAGTTTTTAAGAATATCTTTGATTACTTCTTCTGTTTCTCCAGTACCCTGAACCATTCTTTCGATTTGAGTGTTGGAAGTTAATGAACCAACGTTGCCTTCTTCAAGACCCCATTCATCTTTAGTACGTTTTATAGATTTATTAACATCACTAGCTGAACTATTAGATGTAGAAGTTCCTAACTGTCTATCTCCTATAGGTGCATTCTTAGGAAAGCGGACACCTTTATCTTTTAATTGTTGTTGAACTTGTTCTCTAGTTTGTTTTTCTACACTTTGTCTTCTAGAAACAATTATGTCTCTAACTTTCTTACCAAATTCAGTAAGCTCTGAATCGTCAGCATTGACTACTTCATTCTTTAACTTATTAAATTCTTTACCAGTAAGATCTGCTATTTCACCAACTTCTTTAGCAATACCTTTTCCTTCTTTTACAACTGCATCAGTTAGTGGTTTTATTGGTGCCAAGTCTTCTTTAAGTGCATCTTTTAATGCGCCTCTTTCGTTATAAAGATCTGTACCTATTCGTTTAGCTTCAGTTGTTACATCTTTAGCTACTTGTTTTGTTTTAAGTGCTGCACTCTTAGCTCTCTGTTTGCCAGCATCAGTCATGTTGGCGAGGGCAGGAGCCATTTTAAACATAAAAGTATCAACTACTCCCCCGATTCCCATGCCTTCTACAACATGCTTAAGTTTTCTTATAGCAGGAGAATCTGTGTCATTTGTAGCTAACGCGTTATCTAGTATTGGTACATGTTTTACAAGTTCACCAGTTAGGTTGTCATCGTTTATGTTCTTTGCAACTAGGTCATATTTAAGACCAACCATAGCACCTTGTTTTATGTGTGCTAACAATGGTGCACCTTTAGCAACCTTTCCAACACCACCTGTTAAATAGATAGTAGATACAACTTCTGTTGCTCCAGAAACAAATGCACCCCACCAAGTTTTGGTAGTGATTGGGTCTCCGTCACCATACATAAATTGGTCCCACTCAGTCTGATAACCTTCTTCGGTTTTCATTTCTTCTTCCATTTCACCATTGAAGAAATCAATGACTCTTTCTGGAATAGTAATGATATTAGAAGCGGCACCTCTAGCACCTTCTCCTAAACCGATTAATGTATCTTCTGCATAAAGTTGTGCTGTAGATTTTTCTTTTTCTTCTTTGACTACTTCAGGAGTTATTGCCTCTTCAGGTGCTGCCTCTTCAGGTATTGCCTCTTCAGGTAGTGGTTCTGGTTCGCTTTGTGTCAAACCTTTTTCAATATCAGCAGCTTTTATATTTTCTATTGCTGCTGTTGTATCCTCTTCGGACAAACCCTGTCCAGAGATTCCTATCTCTAGCGTTGGGTCAAATTCTTCATTCATAGTTACCACGGTAAATATTGCCTAGTGACAGGCAAGTAATCCGCAGTTACTGGTCCTGTCTCACTAAAGCTTTTTTGTTATAAATGGATGTTTTCACATTCTGATCTCCTGCTCCTTCTGTTTCGAGTCTTGCTCTTGTTACACGGGAACGAGTAGGAAATTTATATATAAGGTTTAGTACTTTTTCGTCGTATTTGTTGACTTCACTTTTTTCTTCTTTGATGTCATCGTCTGTATAATATTTTAATTGTGCGTTAGCTAGATCAACAGGATTAACTCCCATTCTCATTGCTAAGTCTCTGTAATATTCAGGTATATCTCTAGATTGTTTTAATGGTGTTTTACTCCAAGCTATTAACTCATTCTGTGAAGTTTTGTCAGAACTAATCTTATTCTGTCTCCAACCCTTTTCTTGTGACTGTCTCATACCAGTTTGTATTTGACGACTGTATGAATCATCTCCGGGTTCTAGGTTAGTAGTTTGTAAATCAATAACCATAACTGGGTCACTTAAAATCTCTTCAACAGCAGCTCTACCAGCTCTATGTGCGTCTCTATGAGTACCTACTATTTGACCATTCTGCACCATAGTATCTTTGTATGCACTATTGTATGCAGCTTCTAAGTTGCCATATAAAGTCAACCATTCAGGTGACTTAATACTTGTTTCACCATAGGTAGCTTCCATAGCTTTATTTGTATAACCTTTTAGATATTTAGACGCTACGTCGTGTTGATCAGTTCCGGGAACTAATGCGCCACTAGATAAAATCTTATCTTTGTATTTGTTATACATTTCTGTACTTACATTCTCCATCTCAAAATCATACACACCGCCTTGGTAACGTATTGATTTTTGAATCATGTCTTCAGCAACATCATCTTCTAAATGTCCAGCAAGAGCATCAGATAATTCTGTAGGTACATAGCCGTCATACTTATTTTTGTAAACTGCCATTAATTGCTGTTTCTGCTCATTAGTAGGATTTTTTAAATCTCTAATAACTTGTAAGTCAGCAGCTATATTAGATTCCTTCTGCTCTTCTCTAGCTTTATTTCCCATCTTAGCGGCGTCAGCTAATTCACTAGGTAAACCAGCCCACTCTTTCCAAGAAGTCATTGACTTAGTAGAACCATCACGAGCTTCTATTTCGTGATTAACTATGGACATAGCTTCTGTGTAGGTGATTGCATTATTACTAACTAGATCAATTAAATTATCTTTAAATGCTCTTCGTCCAGCAGAAACTGTAGTTCTATTTCTAGCTGCATATCTTGCAGCCCAATCGTGTGCTAGTTGATGACCGTCGGCAGGGTTAGCAGTCGAAAAACCTACTTGTATCATTCTGTTATCAGAAGCAGCTACTTCTAATTGATAGTTAGCTTCTCTTTCAACAGCTTGTTTCTCACGTCTAGCTTCATCGAACTTATCTATTTCTGGTTTAACAACAGTAGCTACAAGAGTATTATCTATTCCGGCAAATTGTTTTGCATATTCAAATTTAATTTTAGTATCTAATGCTGCTTGTTCTTGTGGAGATAGGTTGTCGTAATGTCCAACAGAAACTTCTTTTCCATCTCTAATTACATCTATCTTTGTAGTTTCGTAAGCATCATATACATACTGATCGTAACCTTTAGCTTTTTCTAAAGCATACTGTTCAACAACCATATACTTTTCCCAAGACGCCATCTTACGAAATTCTTGAGCGGTGATACTGTCACCGGTTTCGGCTTCGTATTTAGAAGCAAATTCCTGAGTAGCTAAATCAGCTTCAAATAAAGCATCTTTATTTCCTCTAAATACTTCTTCTAATTCTGGACTTACACCTCTTGTAAGCATCTCCAATTTAATTTGTGCTTCTCTATCTTGTCTATATTTGTCTTGTCTTTGCTTTAAATATTTACCAAAAGTATCGGATAAGTTTGCAATACCTTCCCAAGTCTTTTGCGTATTCCTTACTTCATCAGCAAGATTTTTTTCTAAAGCATGTAAATAGTTTTGTTCTGATTGCTGTATTTCTGCATCAGATTTTTCTTGTTCTGGAATGACGTCTACTATTTCTTTTGGAGTAAACTGTCCGCCAGATACATCAAATTTTGGTATTTCCATAGTTAACCTAATCCATCTCCTGAACCTGAACTAGCACTTAAACCAGCACCTAATGCTTCGCCCATTCCTAACATTAATGTCAGTCCGACGTTACCCATTACTGGTGGTGGTGGAGCTATATCTGCTACAGGTTGAATAGCTACCTTACTAAATTCTTGGTTTAAGGTACTCTTTAATTTAGTTCTAGTTGCGTCTTTATTTTCTTTAGCATTATAGTAAGCATCAGTTAAAGCTCTAGCTGTCATTGCTTGTTCGAGTCCATAATTCTGTTGATTTTGAAGTAGTAACTTCTTCAACGAATTACCTCTAATACCTCTTTCAGCAGCACTCGTTAGGATATCCCCTTCTTGACTTAACATCTTTTTAAATCCCGGGATATCTCTTAAGATTGCCATAGATCGGGCATCATATAATTTTTTATTTATTTGGGTATAAATTTTTTGAGCTTCTATATTTGCTAAATCAACTTTTTCAAAGAAGCCTACTGTTTTACTAGCAAAAGTAGTTCTTTTTTGCATCCACTTACGTTCGCGGACTTTTAATTTATGTTGGTATGCACGCCTTTTCGCTTTGTTTTCTTGAGCTACTCCGGCTGCATTACCTATCGCACCCATTGCTGGTCCGATTGCTGCTACATCACACACGGCAAAATTCTATAAAGGATAAATAATTTGGTCCATGTTCAAATCTTCTTATAAATTTAAAACCTAAGAACCGTAATAACTTCAGATGTACTTTGTTTCTTTCGTCAACAATGTTCCAAAGAAGTTTTTCTTTTCTTGACTTCACATACCTTTTTGCTTCTCTAGCAAAGGTATGAGGATACTCGAGAATAGCTGGTGTGCATAACATCCAGATTTGTCCATTACTATGAACTCCTGCCATGCCGGCTATCTCGCCATTTGGTACTTCAAAATAAACTGAGTCGCAGTTTTGAAAACCTACGACTAAAGCATTTAAAGGGTCATGTCCATGACCTTCTGTAACTTCCCGATAGTCATCGGGTAAAAGGTTGGAAGCCACACGAATTGCAGCTTCCAACGTTGCGGGGTGAATGTATTTAGACACGCGTATAAAAATTATTGTTTAATACTCCTTCCCAAGTCAGATGATGTAGGGTTGCAGGAGCTGGGTGTGTAGATCTAATAGTTAAACTTGCATTTATATTTCTGTCGTATATAGGTACTGTTCTTAGAACATCATCATCTAATATTCCACCAGTATTAGCTATATAAGTGTTAGCTGGTGATACTTCAAATACTTCTGTATAGTCAGCTCTACCTTTTCTTACAAGGTGTGTTTCATATATACCAACAGGACCAAAACCTAATTTAACTCTATGCAATATAGTGTTTGATCTGGTATCTGATTTAAAGCTTTCTCCAGATTGCTGTACAAAATATATTGTTGGCACAGTAACAGCCATTGTATATAGATATCCAATTAAGAATGTCTCATTTGACCAGTCACCATCAACTTCTAAATTACTACCATTAACAGTAACCTCTGCATATCTACCTAAGTTATTACCAGCATCTGTGTCATATACAGCTAACTGTCCAACACCATTTAATGAACTAGGTTTAGCTTTAGTAGATTTATTAGTTGTTGCATTGTATGTCCAACCATTAGTAGACATTAAGTAGTCCATATGAACTCTATTCTCTGCAAGTGACAGAGTATTGGAGTCCATTTTTATAGAATATTTAAGAAGTTCTCTTTGGTTATTGTTTTCTAAAACGACAAACAACGCATCGTCCTGCATACAATGGTACTTAATAGTTCCCGGTAAAGTCCATCTAAACCAAGAAGCTAGTTTTCTGTCTCGTATTTGATCGAAATATCTGTACCCATACAAGGTTGATTGGTCGTCCTCACTAAATAATATGACTGAGTTTTCTCTTGAGTTACTTATAAGTTTTAAATCGTTTTCAAATAAATTTGCAACTACTGCACTTTGTTCAATTACTTGTGGTTCTCCTTCTCTTTGGACTTGTGCCATCTCAAAGAAACGAGAGTTCCTACCAGCATTATCTAAAAAGCCAATAGTAGTTCCTAACGATATAGGATTAGTTGAAAAGTTAAAGTTGTAGGTAGCAAGAGAATTTATTTTTGCAGTTTGTGGACTGAATACGTCACTATCTGTAGTCAACATAAACTGTTGATTTTTAGAAAATAATATTAAACCTGTGTTTACCTGTATCCCGTCATATAAAATAGCTGGATATTCAGAACTAGCTGATATATCTACTGGGTCACTAGCTACAAACTGTATAGCAGACTTAGAAAAGAAGTTAGTAAAGTCGCCGGGACGAGATAAAACTATATTTTCATCAGCCAGAATACAGAACCTATTTCTAAAGAACAGCATTCTATTAATGTTCTTGCCTATAAAACTAGGTTCAGGGTTTGTTATATCATCACCTACTAAAGCATCATCCCATTGAGGCACAGAATATTGTGTCCCGGAGATAGTGTAATTAGAACCATCTAGTTCAGATATTCTAAAGTTACCATCAGCAGTTCTTATTAGAACAACAGGCATCTTAGATCTTTTTAGTCTTATCTTCCTTCCGGGTTTAGCACACTCTTCCCATGTACCTTCACCATCTTTACCGTTATTACCAAAGAATTTGACGAAATGATTATCTTCATCAGCAACACTATTAACTACTTCTACTACCATTCCATCTTTACATTGGGAAGGTAGATCTCCTATGTCATTTACTTTTCCAGCTACTACATTAAGTAGCTCTCCTACAGGAGTAGAAGCATTAAATACTGAACTTCTTTTTATATGTAGTCCTGTACCAATAGTTGTTATATCTGAATTACTTATATTACCGTCAGCAATTATTGCTGTTCTAATATTTCCCAGAATACTTTCAGCAGTAATAGTAGTTTCTGTATCGAATGGTGTAGGTTCTGGTCTGACTAAAGCTAAGTTAGCTTGAACAATAGATTCACTAGCTGCTTCTATAGTTATCTTATAGTAAGCATCTTTCATAAATACATAGAAGTAGTCACCTTCTTGCCAACCTTCTCCACCATGTAATAAGTCATGTGTAGTTGTATATCTAGCCTGATATGTAGTTGTCTGACTACTACCAGAACCTTCTGTATAAGGTACTGATTGACCAGTTGTAGCTATACGAAAATATAAATTCTTTCTTCCCTGTCGACTACCAGTATTATTCGAGTCGAATACGTTTACTTGATAACTATAGCTAGTGTCAGTATTGCTGCCATCAGCTTTTACACCTCCAGTAGCTCCGTCATCAGTAAGAGTTTTATTACTGTCTACTGAAAATATACGAGTACCAACATTAGGTGCAAACGCATCTCTACCATCACCAGCTTGTGTACCACATCTAGCATTAGGAGTATTACCTCTATCGGCATGTGACCTCATGTAGTAGCTGGTATCACAGTAGTTGTTACTAGAGTTAACCATCTCTACATTTATTCTTGTTGCTGTAGTAACTGTCTTAAGATCAGCAGGGTCTGAGCTGTCAAAAATATTTAAGGCGTACTGTTTTGCATAAGATATAGTTTTCAACTCGACAAAAATTTCTTTTCCAAAATTTGTGTCTGGCTCTGTAAGAGTATCCATCTCTGTAGTGATAGACCTATTACTTAAATAGGTAAAGTCGTTCAGAGTTAGTGATTGTATATCTTCGTCATCTGTATGAGTTAGGTATGTACTATTTCCTATTCCATCAACAACTGTTTTTTCTGCTCCGGTAAGACAGTCCCACATTCTGACAGTACCATTTCTAGCTATCTGTCCTATATACTGTTCGTTCTCGTCTCTGTAGTAATGAAACCATCTACCAGTCTGAGTAGAGTTTGCTAACGTTGACACAAACTTACCAGCCGGTCTCTTTAGTAAACCTTCAGTTATATCTGGGATAGCGTTAACCATGTCTTTTACCTGACCGGGAACTTTATATTCATCAGGCTGTTGAGATATACCCTGAGTTAAATTAGGGATAGTTTGTGTAATGTTTGCCATTATCTAATTAGTGCTTTGTAAGGTTGATAAGCTCGGTATCTACTTTCTTGTGGGAAACCCATAAAGTTGTGATCGCCTTGTTCAGTTTCAAACTCAAGAGCATTTGCTTTAGCTTGCTCTTCTTCAACCTTTAATAACCTGACTAATTCTGTGTTAGAAACAAGTTGTGTTGCAGCTCTTACTGAAGCTCTTGCAATTATGTATCTCTGTATTGCTGGAGGTACATCTGTAAAAGATAAAAGTGAAACTATATCGAAATAAAATTTTTGAGTAAAAATATCGGTCTGGTGTATAACATCAAATAACTTTCCGTTTCTTTTAACAACGTTTGTTCCTCTGTCAATCTGACCGTCACTTATGTCAAACAGTATTGAGTTAGTTGGTACTACATAATTACCATTTGAGTCTGGAGATTTTTCTACTCTGTATTCTGAATTAAATGTCCAGCCTGTTGACTGTACATCTTTATTAACTTCACCAAGTAAGTTAACTACAAATGATATCTCTGGATTTTGTAGTGCATTACCTGTGATTGATGTAACGGGTGATTGACCAATGCTACCCAAAATAGAGTTAACTGCGGATAGTTCGGTATCGGTGCTTATTTGCATAGCATAAAAAAAGGGACCCGAAGGTCCCGTATAACGTGTATTAATTAGAACGCAGAAGGAGCTGTTGCGCCAACATATAGTTCTACAGCAGCAGCAGGGTTTAGGTAGTCTGCTCCCATAGCCATGCGACCTAAGATCACATCACCTTGGTAAACAACTGACACATCGCCTGATGTTACTTGTACTTGAGGTCCGATAGCTTCAACGATTCCAGCAGCTTCTTTTTGGAAGATAAGTCCACAAGACTTAGCTCCTACTTCAGCAGCTTGACCGTAGTCGTTTCTGATACCTGTCTGAGAACCATTAGCATTCTCAAGAGCTGGTCCAATATGAGAACCAAGATTACTTGGTGCTGTCTTACCTGTTGTACCACCGAAAGCTGTACCATACTTGCCAAGGAAAGGAATATTCATTGACTTGTAGATTTTGATTCCAGCGATTTCTATTACACCATTACCACTTTGTAAAGCAGTACCTTGAACGTCTCTGTTGATTAGTCCGTTGTTACCAGCTTCAGTTATAAGAGTGTAGTATTGACGTGGGTTTAGAACCGCACATCTTCCAGAGGAGCTGACTCCTTTTTCGTCTAATGCAGCAGCAGCTTCATAGAAAGCATTTACTAAAGCAGTAGAGTTATAAGCGTCAGAATCATTAGTTGTTGTACCAACTCTGATCTGTGTTCCACCGGGTTCTACAAAGTTAGCCTTTGTAATTGGAGAAGCAGCTCTAGCTCCTCTTGTGATTGCTCTGAAGATGAGTCTGTCATACTTCTCAGCTAATGCGTATCCAATCTTCTTGGAAATTTCTCCTCTTAATTCAAAATGTGCAAGTGTTTCATCTAGCTCATAAACGAAGGCACTTGAAATAAGGAGCTCGTCGCATGTAATTGTTTTTTCTGCGACTGGAGGCGCACCGTCACTGTTACCTAAAATGCTATTTCCGGGAGTATGGAACTCAGCAGTTGTTCTACCTGTGTAGATGAACTGAAGACTCTTTCCATTCTTCAATGTTCTCTTCATCACCATGTCACGAGCGATTGTCTCGTGCTGGAAGCCTTTGAACATCTCTCCACTAAACAATTTAAGATACAAATTACGGGCGTCACCTGTAGCGTTTGACTGACCTTGGCGTGTTAGCGAGGTAGTCAAATCGGAACTCTGATGAGCCATGATTTATCTAAAATGTAAGGGTATATTTACTTGTCTCTTCACGTGAAAAGTTGTGAGTCTTAATTGGACTCATTAATATTTGTGGTCTTTTCCCACCGTCGACGGCATAAAGGTATCCTCCGCAGAGGGCTTTAGCCAAATTGTAAAGGAGTCCGACTCTGAGGTGCTTCTTTACTTAAGTTCAAATGGTGCACTTACATTGAATGCAAGTGAAATTCTTAATCCATCATGTTTATATTTTGCTGCTGGAACAAAATGTTCTTGATCTGGATTAAATAATAGTAGGTCTCCTTCCTTGATATCTAAAAGGTTCAATGTATTCTCTTCATAGTACCCATGCTTTACAGGTAGTCCATGATTATTCAATCTGTGTAGATGATTTTTTGCATTATTTACAAAAACAACACTGTTATCTTTTGTACTATCTAATTGCAAATAATATATACCGCATAAAAAAACAAAACCACGATCATGTCCTACATGGTTATGTGTCTCTTGGTACATTTCTGATGTATGTACATTAAACCAAGGTTCAATAAAATAGTTAATTAAACCGTAGTTAAAATAATCAAACCATTCAGATATTTTTTTTTTAATTTCATCAATCAAGATATCGGCTGTACCAGTAGCTACTACCGACCAAGAATTTGATTCCTTACCCCATGTTTGTTTGAAGTTAATATCGTCTTGGTATTGTTTAATTACTTTAGGTATTAAATTTTCTTTGTAAGAAGAATGTCCCTCTAACCTACTTTGATAAATAGGTTGAGGGAACAATGGGTGCATTTGTGCCATCAATTAAATGATTTTTGTGTAAGCAATGCCACGATATACGAAAGTAACTTTCATAGCTATCTCCATATACTAAGCCCCGTTCCATGCTTAGTTCTCATGCGTCCCTGTAGGGATGAACGGACGTGGCTGCCAGTGTCGAGTGACACCTGAAATGATAAAGATATTAGTTATCAGAGTTATCGTCGTC
>VTLG01011708.1_pt1 | contig 15212 bp, 19 predicted proteins | sample 4694571 | NCBI WGS metagenome assembly VTLG01 (sample SAMN12604809, study PRJNA352737) | marine metagenome | biome: ENVO:00000447; feature: ENVO:00000209|ENVO:00000569|ENVO:01000036; material: ENVO:00002151; isolation source: viral sequences binned using virsorter ...
GATGTATCAGCAACAGGAATAAAATTAAAAACTGCTTATGACACAGTAAATGGAAATGGAGATACTTACATATTTTTAGCACTGAGAAGACCAGATGGATACGTTGGCAAGCCTCCCGAACTTGGTACGGGTGTATTCGCTATGGATACGGGATCTGGTAGTTCAACTATTCCTACATTTGATAGTAATTTTGTTGTTGATTATGCTTTAAGAAAAGAACCTGCAACAAGTGTTGAATGGGCTTCTATTAGCAGATTAACTGGAGAAAAGTACTTGGTTCCAAACAGTAATGCTGCTCAAAGTAATTATGGATATTTTAAATGGGATAGCAATTTAGGTTTTGGTACTAATTTCGGTTCAGGAGTACAAGCATGGATGTGGAAACGCCACGCTGGTTTTGATGTGGTGGCTTACACAGGAAACCAAGTTGCTGGTCGCAAACTGTCTCATTCATTGAATTCCGTTCCAGAGATGATATGGGCTAAGATGATGACTGGTGGTACGAGTAGTTGGGCTGTATATCATAAAGGTCTAAACAATGCCACAAACCCACAAAATTGGAGTTTAGCTTTAAATACTAATTCCGCAGAGAATGGTGTTGAAACGTGGCAATACACAGCACCAACCTCAACACATGTAACTCTCGGTGCTGTTGGTGCTGTAAATGTAAACGGTAGAAAATACATAGCTATGCTTTTCTCCAGCGTTGCAGGTATCAGCAAGGTTGGTTATTATGATGGCACAGGTTCAACTCAAACCATAACAACTGGATTCCAACCTAGATTTATAATTATAAAAAGATCTAATAGTTCTGAAAACTGGTTGGTATTTGATACTCTAAGAGGATGGGGAGCAGGTAATGATAAATCTATAAAATTAAATGATAGTGCTGCACAAGGTACATGGGATGTGGGTGCTCCTACTTCAACAGGATTTACATTAGTAAGTAATTACAACACTACAAACGCATCTGGTGGTAAATACATATATTATGCTCATGCTTAATCCTATAAATAAATAAAAAGATTCTAGAATAATGTCAAGAATTCGAGCTGACAAATTAGTCAATAAGAATGCAACGGGTGGACCAGATTTTCCACTTGGTGTTTCAGTAACTGGTATTATGACTGCTAGTGGTGGGTTTTCTGGTGATGGTTCTAATCTTACTAGTGTTCCAGCAAGCAGTTTAATAGGAACACCGAATATTACTGTAGGAACTGTAGGAGCAGGAAACGTTACATCTTCAGGAACAGTTAGTGCTGTTACTGGTAGTTTTACTGGTAACGTAAGTATTGGTGGAACACTGACATATGACGACGTAAGTAATGTAGATTCGGTTGGATTAATAACAGCAAGAAATGGTATAAATGTAACTGCTGGAGTATCGACATTTGCTGCAGCAACTCATCAGAATGCAGGAACAAAGATTACTGGAAGTCAGACAGCAAATATTACAGCAATGGGTGCGAATGATGTAGATTGTTCTGCAGGTAATTACTTTACAAAGACTATAACAGGAGCAACAACCTTTACATTCTCTAATGTTCCTACTGGTGTAGTTTATACGTTTTCGATGGAAGTAACATTAAACGGTTCTAATGCAATCACATGGCCAGCAAGTGTTAAATGGAATGCAGATACAGCACCAACAATAACTGATGGTAAGACTCAAATGTTTATATTCATAACCGATGATGGTGGGACAAGATTTAGAGGTTCAGCACTTGTAGACTACGTTAATTAATCATGGATCTTACTTCAATACAATTAATGCAAGGTGCTTCTGGTGCTTCTGGTGAGACGACATATGTTGACGATGTGTTCTCGACATACCTCTATAAAGGAACGGGATCAGCTCAAACAATAAATAACGGAATTGATTTGTCTACAGAAGGTGGGTTGGTATGGATAAAACATAGAGACGGCACATATGATCATAATCTTTATGATACTGAACGAGGAGCAGGAACATATTTATTAAGCAATACAAATGAAGCTCAGGATACAAGTGGAACAAGATTAAGTGCGTTTAATAATAATGGATTTTCTATTTCAACAAACGGTGCTGTTAATGCAAATGGTAATAGTTTTTCCTCATGGTCATTCCGCAAGTCAAAAGGATTTTTTGATGTTGTTACCTGGACTGGTAATTCAGATACTAATCAGACAATAAGTCATTCATTAAAATCGAGACCTGGCATGATCATTGCCAAAAGGACTGACTCATCAACTACTGGAGATTGGGTTGTATATCATCGAGATCATGCAGGTTATATAAAATTAAATTCAACTAATTCTGCTGTAAGTGATAGTGGTGCTTGGACACCCGTAACTTCTAGTTCTTTTAAAGCCTATGACTATATAAATGTTAATGGTGCAAGTTATGTAGCCTACGTTTTTGCAGGAGGTGAAAGTACTGATGCAACTGCAAAATCTGTTGATTATGATGGATCTGGAGATTATTTAAGCACTGGTTCTAGTAGTGATTTTACTATGGGAACTGGTGATTTTACTATAGAATGTTGGGTTAAATTTCAGGACACAGCTAATAGAGGGATTTTCCAAATATCTGATCAGGCTGGAGGACTTTCTAGTGTTGGTGGAGGTGGAGGTGGAGGAACAATAGCATTTTCGCATAATGGGAGTAGTTGGCACATTTACGGTGCAGCAGGTTCACACGACACTGGATATACCAGAAGTACTGATCAGTGGTATCACATTGCTTATACTAGAAGTTCTGGTGTTTCAAGATGCTTTGTAGATGGTATTCAAACTCACGAATTTGCTGATACCCATAATTACAATGGAACTTATGTAGTTGTAGGTGGTTATTATTCAACTAATTATTTGATGCAGGGAGAAATAAGTAATTTTAGAATTATTAAAGGAACAGCCCTTTATACAGGTGGTTTTAGACCATCAAATAAGCCATTAGAAAGTATAACCAACACCAAACTTTTATGTTGTAATAACTCTTCAGTAACAGGATCTACTACAAACTCAAGTGGAAGTCTCACCTCTAATGGCAATCCAACAGCAAGCACAGAGAACCCCTTCGCTGATTCAGCAGGTTTCGTTTTTGGTGAGGGAGGAGATCAACCGATAATCAAGTGTGGTATGTATGAAGGATATGGTAGTGAAAGATATATAGATGTTGGATTTGAACCTCAATGGATCTTGGCAAAAAATATAGATGATGATAGGAATTGGATTATAATAGATGCTATGAGAGGTGCATCTGATATCACAAATAATTTGGACAGTAGAGGATTATTTCCAAATATTAATAATAATGAAGTAAGTGGTAATTATATTGGTATGAAATCTAAGGGTTTTAAATTGTTAGCTGGTGAATCTTCTTCTAACAAAAGTGGAGACCGCTATATATACGTGGCAATCCGAAGAGCTGATGGATACGTTGGCAAACCAGCCGAACTTGGCACTGATGTATTCAATACGATCTATGGTACGTCAAGTGCTAATCCAACTTTCGTAAGTGGTTTCCCAGTTGACTTTGCATTCCAAAGAAAAACAGGCCAATCACAAGATTGGTATACAGGTGCAAGGATATTAGGTAATAGAAATATGAGATTAAATAACAGTGCGGCTGAAGATAGTTCAGCTTCATCTAGTACATGGCGATGGTATTTCTCAAATGGTTGGCACGAATTAAGTTCTACTCAAACAGCTAATCAGTCATGGATGTGGAAACGCCACGCTGGTTTTGATATAGTTAACTGGACTGGAAATGGTAGGGTTACTGAACATGTACATAATCTTGGTCGAGCCCCTGAGTTTATGATTGTTAAACGTAGATCGTCTACTGAAGATTGGACTTGTTATCATAAAGGATTTAATGGAGGAACAAATCCTTCCCACTATTGGATACAGTTGAATGCACAAAGTGGAGAAGGTACTTACACCAACTACGAACCAGGTAATCCTGGTAATTATAATTTATGGAATAGAGAAGATCCTACATCTACTCACATTACTATAGGAGAGCATGACCGTGTAAACACCAATAGTGAAACTTATACGGCTCTATTATTCGCCAGCGTTGAAGGTATCAGCAAAGTTGGATCATTTACGGGTTCAAATTCTACGGTATCCGTAAACTTAGGTTTCCAACCGAGATTTTTAATCTTGAGACGTGGTAATGGCACTGGTAACTGGGTCACCTTAGATACCGTAAGAGGATGGGGTGCAGGTGATGATCAGTATATGAGGTTAAATGAGACTGGTCAAAGTGCTGCTCATGATGTAGGAGCACCTACTTCAACAGGTTTTGATGTAACAGGAGGTTCTAGTGACTATAATTCGGCAGGATCAACGTATATTTATTATGCTCATGCTTAACCTAATAAATAACTAAAAAGTAACAAGATGGGAATAGGAAATCCGATACGACTGACAGGTAATGTTGCCTCAAAGGATATAACCGTAACTGCTACTGAAGGGCAGACCCAGTTTACTGTTACTGGTGGTTATGATATAAATCAACTCGCTGTATTTCGTAATGGTATACGATTAGTTGATGGGCAAGACTATACTGCAAGAGATGGTTCACTCGTAACTTTATTATCTCCTGCTACTGCTGGTGATGCAGTGGCATTTAGAATATTTGCTGATTTTGCAGTTGCTGATGCAATTCAAGCGGCAAAAAACAATCAAACTATTGATGGTAATCTAGTTGTTACTGGTAGTTTAGATGTTCAGACGGGTGATACAAAGACTGCATATATTGGAGTTAGTTCTGCTGGCACAAATATAGGTGTTGCAAAGACACTAAACTTTATTGGTGCTGGTAATACATTTGCTGTTACTGGTGATACTATTGAAGTTAGTATTGCTGGTGGAGGTGGTGGAGGAATAGGAACTGAAGTTAAGTATGATGATAAGACTTCTTCACCTTTCACATATATTGATAGGTATACAGCAGTAACATCTGACCTTGTACTTGATGCAACTAATTCTGGTGTATCAACTTCATATGTTGTTTCTGTTGTTCCTAACATAACTATTACTAATGGCATCGGAGTTACCGTTGGCACTGGTAAGACTTTGGTAATCGATGTACTTAAGATTGGAGATCTTTAAATGTCAACTTTAAGAGTAACTAATTTAAAAGGTGGCAGTGCTGGAAGTGCTCCCAATCTACCTGACGGTGCAAATATAACAGGTGTTGTAACTGCTACAAGTTTTAGTGGTAGTGGTGCAAACCTGACAGGAATTGATGCAACCGCACTAAAAGATGGTGGTGGTAGTGTAAAAATACAAGCAAATTCAGACGGTGCTGTAGTAACTGGTGTATTAACTGCAACGACTGGTTCATTTACAGGTAATATATCTGTTGGTGGGACATTAACTTATGAAGATGTAACGAATGTAGATTCAGTTGGACTTATAACTGCAAGAAATGGTATTAAAGTAACTGGTGGAGATGTTCAAGTTGGTTCTGCTGTAACTGTTGATACTTCTGGTATTAATGTAACTGGTGTTGTAACTGCTACAAGTTTTGTTGGAGATGGTGCAAACTTAACTAATTTACCAGCTAGTGGTAATGTAATTAGTGGTATTGCATCTGGGGCAATTGCGTCTGATAAGTGTATGGCACTTGCTCATGATGGAAAAATATTACAGATTGATCTTCTTTCTACACCGAAGGATCCACCTACCAATACAGGTAATGAAAAGCAATTTCAGAATAGTAATTCATATAATATGGAAGTATTATATGAACCAGATGCTAATAGATTTTTAAACGTATTTTCTGCAAACAATCAATTAAGATATAATGTTATTGGTTTTAATGGAAATACCCCTTCAGATAGTAATTCTGCAATAGTTCATAGTAGTTTTGGTAATCCAAATACTAATGTTGGTATGGATAATATATCATCATGTTACGACACTACTAATAATAAATGTTTCGTTGTTTTCCATGATAATACTTATAGCGATAATGCAAGGTGTATTGTAGGAACAATGAATGCCAGTGGCACTAATGGTTGGATGGGATGGGGAACACCAGTAGATGTTAGTTCTGGCCATGGTGGAGATTATGTTTATTCTTGTTACGATAGCACAAATAATAAAATTATAGTTACTTATCATAATAGAAACAATAATTATCTTCAGGCTAGAGTAGGAGCGATTAGTGGTAATTCTATAACATTTGGTTCAATACTTACAGTTACCACTGACAATAGTAGAAATACTGCTTGTGTTCATGATGTTAGTGCAAATAAAATTTTAATTACTTGGGAAAATGTGACTCAGAGTCAAAAAATGTATGGTGTAGTGGGAACAATTAGTGGCAATAGCATGACATTTGGCACAATACAAGACTTAAATGATGGTTCAACAGGACAGGATTTATATACTAGCATGTGTTATGATCCTGATGGACAGCAAACACTTGCACTTTATAAAGGAAGTTCGTCAGTGCCACATGCTAGGGTTTTTAAAATTAGTGGAACTACTATTACTGGATATACAAAAGCACAAGTTTATGGTGGAGCAAGCAGTCACTATAATATAAATTATGATACGCAGGATAATAGAGCTATTGTATTTTACGAGGCACAATCAAACTCTCAAGCTCCAAGAGTAGTTCCTATTACTATTAGCGGAACATCTCTTTCTGTTGGAAGTTTTCTGGAACCAAGAACTAATTCTGGTGAATCTACTAATGGTGCTGTTGATAATAAAGGAAATGCTTTAGTATGTTATCGAGCAAATGCAGGTCATTGTCGTAAGGTATTGGTTTCCACTATAGCTGGTAATATTGCACTTGCTGACCAATATGTTGGTTTTGCTGATACTTCTTATACAAATGGTCAAACTGTAACAATTAGAACTGTTGGTAATACAACAGATAATTTAAGTGGATTGACAACATCAACACGATACTATGTGCAAGGTGATGGAACAATAAACACGTCATGGGATAGTGTAAACTTTTCTTCTTTTGCGTCTAATACTCCAGTAGCAGGTAGAGCAATAAATGCTACCACTTTACAAATCTTTGAACCAAGGTGATAAATAACATTACCTGAATAAATTATTATGCCTGACTTTAGAATACGAGAGACTGGAGAAGTTATAAGTGATAGTGAGTTTCGTTTGAGAAACAAGCACACATCTTTTCCACGGATTATTGATGAACCACTTCAAGATCAGTTTGGAATTGATATGATTTTTGAGGGACCACAGAAACAAGGTCCACCACCTTATTCACAAACTTATAGAGATGGTATAGAAGAAATAAAAGGTAAGTGGTATACAAAATATAGTATTAGGCAACAAGATAAAGAATCAATTGATAAGATGTTTGCAGAAAATGTAAGAAATAGAAGAGATAATATAATAAAAGAAAGTGATTGGAGAGCAGTATGTGATAGACAATTAGAACCAGAGTGGAAAGAATATCGTCAAGCACTTCGTGATATATCCAAACAGGAAGGATTCCCTCATGATGTTGAATGGCCAATAGACCCTGATGGTAAAAGTGAGGGTATGCATTGATGCTAAATAACTTGAGGAGATTCCATAGTGATTATCTTATATTATTAATAAATAACTAAAAAGAAGGCGAAGATGTCACAGTTAAATGTCGATAACATACAGAATAGAACCAGTTCCAACGGGGGACCGAACTTTCCTAGCGGTATATCGGTTGCTGTAGGACAAACTGCATATATTCATGGGGATTTGAAAGTAGATGGAACACAGACGATTATTAATACAGAAAATTTAAATGTTGCTGATAAAACGGTAGGTATTGGTTCTACTACAACAGCATCAAATACGACTGCTGATGGTGCAGGTATTGAGGTATTTGCAAGTTCTAGTCAGGTAGGTAATAATAAAACAATAACATGGCAAAATTCTAGTACTGCATGGACATTTGCAGGTGGTGGAATTGTTGCAACAGATGCAGTCGTTGGTAGTGCAGTAACGATTAACTCATCTGGTATTAAGGCAGGAATTATAACTGCTACTACTTTTAGTGGTGATGGGTCATCCTTGACTGGTATGGCATCTACTGATAAAGTAGCAACAACGACTCTAAATGTATCTGGTATCTCTACGTTTGCTAGTCAGGTAAGTGGTATAACAGCAATGGGAGCAAATGCTGTTGATTGTTCTACTGCAAATTATTTTACAAAGACTATAACAGGTGCAACAACCTTTACATTCACCAACGTTCCAACAGGCGTTGCATACGGTATGACGATGGAAGTAACATTAAATGGTTCTAATGCAATCACATGGCCAGCAACGGTTAAATGGCCAGCAGATACAGCACCAGCAGTCACCGATGGCAAGACTCAATTGTTTATGTTTGTGACAGATGATGGGGGAACAAGATGGAGAGGAAGTTCACTCGTAGATTATACTAATTAAATATTATGTCTATAGCAAGAAAGATATTGATGGGTGCTGCTGGTGCAGGTAGTAAGACCACTTATGTTGACGATGTTTTTTCGACGTATCTTTATAAAGGAACAGATACTAATCAAAGAATTGATAATGGATTAAAACTTGGTAATGCTAATGCAGGAAATAGTGTATATTTTGGTGGATTTGGTGATGGAAGTGATTATTTGCAAATGGCACATAGTACTGATTTATGCTTTGGTAACGGTGATTTTACGATTGAATGCTGGGCTTATGCTGCAAAACATGATGGTTGGAATGGAATCTTTGGTAACTGGGGTGGTGCTGGATCTTTTGGTTATGTGCTTGAAACTGTTAGTGGAGATCTAGAGTTTTATTGGTATAATGCTGCTGGTAGTTATACTCTTGTTCAGGGAGCTGCAGTACCTCTTGGTCAATGGAGTCATCTTTGTGTTTGTAGAAGCGGAAATACACTTCGTGTATTTGTGAATGGCACTATGTATGGTAGTGGAGTATCTATGACTGAAGGTATCCGTGATGGTACTACAGACTTTACTATTGGTGGAAGAGTTGCTGGTGGTGGATGGTGGGATGGAAATATAACAAATCTTCGTATAACAAAAGGACAAGGACTTTATACAAGTAACTTCACCCCTTCAACTGAACCTTTTACAACTACTTCTCAAGGTGCAACAGCAAGTAATGTAAAACTTCTATGTTGTAATAAAGATACAGTAACAGGTTCAACTGTAACTCCTGGAACGATTACTGCTTTTGGTAGTCCAACAGCAAGTAATTTTGGTACAGGTACTGCGTCTGATGGAGAAGGTGGTTTGGTTTGGCTTAAAGAACGCACTGGAACCAACTGGCATCAATTGTATGATACTGCAAGAGGTGCTACGTATTGGTTATCAAGTAATTCTACTACTGCTGGTGGATCTGAAGCAGATAAATTAACTGCTTTTAATAATAGTGGTTTTTCTATTGGTGTTAATGATATTCAAAATGATACAGGAGATGACTATGCCTCATGGTCATTCCGTAAGTCAAAAGGGTTCTTCGATATTGTCACCTACACAGGAAATGGGACTACAGCACAGAATATTTCGCATAATTTAGGTTCTATTCCTGGAATGATAATGGTTAAGCGTACTGATGCTACTAGTAATTGGTGGGTATATAATCGAGGTATTGGTGCAACTAAATCACTATTCCTTCAATCCCCTACTAGTGCTTCTACTGATTCTAGATATTGGAACGATACAGCTCCCACTGCTTCTCAATTCACAGTTGGTGAGTACCCTAATACTAGCGGAGGAAGTTATATAGCCTACTTATTTGCAGGAGGTGAAAGTACTGCTGATACCGCAAGGAGTGTTTTCTTTGATGGAGCCTCTGATCACATGAGGTTATCACTAGCTTCTAGTACTGATTTAGATATGGGTACTGGTGATTTTACTATTGAATTTTGGTATAATTATAAAAATACTAATACCTCTGCTAGACAAGCGATAATAAGCTCTAATACAGTTTGGGGTAGTGGTTTTACCCAGATACAAGTTAATCATCCATCTCATATAAATCACATACTTTTATGGGATTACGATATTGATAGTAGTAATCCTGTTCTTAAATCTACAAATACATTTCCAAATAATGGAACTTGGCGACATGTAGCTATTAGTAGAAGTGGTAGTGCATTGAAAATGTTTGTTAATGGTATTCTTGAAAATTCTGTAACCCAAACTGGTTCGTTGGATTTTAGTGATAGTTATGGCACTTACATTGGATATTACCCTAGTAATACTGGACTTGTTGCAGATATTTCTAACCTACGTGTAGTAAAAGGAACAGCAGTTTATACATCATCATTTAGACCACCTTATGAGCCATTAACAAACATAACGAATACTAAACTTTTATGTTGCAATAACTCATCCGTAACAGGTGCAACCGTAACTCCTGGAACGATTACAGCAATTGCTAATCCAACAGCAATCACAGATAACCCCTTCGATGACCCAGAAGGTTTCAAGTTTGGTGAAGAAGGAGATCAAAATCTTATCAAGTGTGGTAGTTTTACAACTGATTCAAATGAAGATGCTGATTTATATTTGGGATGGGAACCTCAATACGTATTGATAAAAAGAACTGATGGTGGTTCACATGGTTGGAATATAGTTGATTCAATGCGTGGTTTCCCTAATGCTCAAGATGTAGAAGATAATGCTAGTGGTCAATGTAAGGTATTAGAAGCTAACTTTGATGTTGCAGAAATAACTGGGGCAAGATATGGACTAACACCAACAGGTTTTTATGCTGATCAATACGGTGCTAATAGATCATATGTGTATATGGCAATGCGAAGACCTGATCCTCTGGTAGGAAAACCACCAGAGGTAGGAACTGATGTATTCGCTATGGATGTGGGTGATAATAACAGCACTATTCCTGAATGGTATAGCGAATTCCCAGTTGACTTTGGGTTCTTTAAAGCAACTGCCGCTAATCAAGATTGGTATTTAAGTGCAAGATTAGTTCAAGCTGAAGTTTTATATCCGAATGCAACTAATGATGAAGATGGCTACGGCGATGCAGTTTTTGATAGCAATCTTGGATGGGGTAAAAGTGCATCTGGGACGTATGGAACTGCTTATCAATCATGGATGTGGAAACGCTACGCTGGAATGGATGTGGTGACTTATGGAGGAAATCAAGTATCTAGAGAAGTTAGGCATAATTTGAATGCTGTTCCAGAAATGATATGGTCAAAAGATAGAACTGATAATAGTGATTGGATTGTATATCATAAAGGTTTAAATGGTGGAACAAATCCAGCCACAAAATTCCTTTATTTAAACAAATCTGATGCTGAAAATGGATGGGTTGTTCCTTGGAATGATACTGAACCAACTTCAGTATGGTATCCTGTACAGGCATCTACTATGTTTAATAAAACAGGTAATAATTATTTGACAATGCTCTTCGCCAGCGTTGAAGGTATCAGTAAGGTTGGTTCTTACACAGGAAATAATTCAAGCTCTGGTCCAACTATTACAACAGGATTTAGCCCCAGATTTCTCATAATTAAAAGAGCAAATGGTGTTGATAATTGGTTTGTATTTGATACGTTAAGAGGAATAAGTAATAGTGGAAATGATGCACGTCTAAAACTTGATGAATCTGGAGCGCAAACAACTAATGGTGAATGGTTATCTGTTAGTTCAACTGGTTTTACTTTAAAAACCTCTGATACTGGAGTTAATGCAAGTTCTTCTTATATTTATTATGCTCATGCATAGGACAATAAACTAACTGGCACACAAAATATTTCCCGTAGATAGAAATCGGTTATACTTTAGAGGTCGCACAAAATTATGTGAATTTGAGTTCATCAGAAAAACTAGTGTTTATAGCATCCTTTGTATGGATGATGAATTGGGGTGTCCGTATAACACAATCTTTTCTAAATTATGCACTATCTTGAAACATCAGGATACAACTATAGTAAGACAAGGTGTGAACGTATTGTAAAATGGTTCGTCAATGCTTACCTTCCTCGCTATAAGGTGGTTATTAAAGTAGATCATCTTGGATTGATCAGGCAAGGTGTGTTTGGATGGATGTGGGCATCTGATTGTGACTATCGACCTCGTGAATTTGAGATCGAACTGCATAACCGTATGACACCAGAGAACTACACCAAAACCCTCTTACATGAACTGTGGCACGTTCATCAGCATGTTAAGGGTCTTCTTAAGGATAAGCACAATAAACGTCTTTGGAAGGGCATAGACCACTCCGAGACAGACTATGCTGACCAACCTTGGGAGAGGCAAGCAAACACTATGGAGGAGTATCTTTTTACTAGGTATTCCAAATATCTTACAAGATCCAATCTTTCTTTATAATGACAAAAACAGCAATTAAAACTGAGTTTATTTGTGTTAAACCACGTTCGGATTATGCACAAGATATTTTCGAGAACTCTATGTATAAATTACACTCATGTAGAGTAATTTGGCGTAAACATGGTGAAGTAGGTCTTGAATCTATTAATAACAAACACGCCTTTACTTTATTTGAAAGTGGAGATGATGATTGGGAAATTATTACCTGATTAAATAGGTGTAACAATGGATATTGCAATGTTTGCTGTTCTTATTGCTACGATGATACCATGCTCTGATGTTCAGGATCTTATAGATACTGTCCGTAATGATAGGTATTTGTCATCTGAGACTAAGACAGAAATAGTTGAAATGCTAATCAAAGAAACCCCTGAATGTGAATTACATGAAAGACCAGAAAACACTTGATGAAGAACTAACACCTTATGAAAAATGGGATAGAGCTCGTTCTATTTTTCTTGAGTCGTTAATGCAACCTGATAATCATCTACGCAGTTGTGCTCATAATCAACAGTGCTATGATGAGTTGATGGAAATTAGGGATGATGTTATTGAAAAGACAAGAACTATGATTAATCCTAGAGTTCCACCAGCAAACTTTACATTATACTAGGTATATATTTTTGTTGCGTTAGGTTGTCATTTCAACACAAATATGGTATAAATAGTATTAGTCACCGAAAGGTACAATACGGAGAACCAAATGCATTAAAGGTGTATATTATGTGTAAATTTATGGAGAAGATTAATGCACAACCTAATTTCATACAATCAACTAGCAGGAGAGGAAACCTTTAATCCCGATAATGATTTAATCGCAGATTATTACCAGTGTTTAATCGAATGTGATGAAAGTCAATCAGTTTGTAAACGCATATGTAAGGAGGTTTTAGTTTAATGTTAACTCACTCACATCCACCTTAATTAGATAAAACATAATAATCAGTAACCCCATTGACATTTTGTTGATGGGGTTTTATAATGTAAGAAAATATGGAGTAAAATGGAAAAAGAAGGTGATCTTATTGCAGAACTCTTAACTATTACTGCTGAATTGGATGGAAAGATGGAAAGATTTACTTGTTATAATCATGATACAACATGGAAGAAGATTGAGATAGTATATGGTCAAGAGGATTTATGATATATAATCAAGATGCTACTGAGCAAATGAACAATCCTCTTAGTCCAGTTAAGATGGTGAGAGAAAGTTATTCTAGGTATCTGCAAAAGAATTTTACTGAAGTACAAGTACAGTTTGCAGATGAAGAACCAGCGTGGATTCCTTACGAAACTTTACTTGCTATGCAGAAGAATAAATAGTATACCAGCATAGAACAAGATGAATAATGTCAAACTTATCAGACAAAAAAGCAGCAAAGAAGATTATTAAACAAGCAAAAAAACATCCTGATTGGTATAGCGAACAAGATGTATATTATGCTAAGATGATGAAGAAGAAAATAAAAGCACAAGAAAAACTAAACCAACTTGAGGATTAATTATGCAGAGGAGAGAAGGTAAAGAGTATTTGGAGGCATGGGTGAATGATGCCATCAACTCTGATGCTACTTCTAAAGAGGTGTATGAATCTCTAGTAGATACAATTCGTGAAGAGATTGATTATCATAGAAGATGTTTAACTAGGTCTGAGCAACTATTGATTATGGTTAAGGGTAATCTTTCTGCTCTTTCTGATCCGTGGCATCCTGCTAAAGACGGTGAAACATTTGAAGAGACACTAGATAGAGATGGATATGAATATACTCCTACTCCTAACACTAACAAACCAAACATTCCATCACGTTATTAACTATGGCACTATCACAGCAAACAATAGACTATTTACTTGAAGCAGAGGGTAGTATTAGATCAGCAATCAAATGTGCTGCGGTGAATGAAAAACCTTTAGTTATAACTCAAATATCTAAATTGTTATATGATATTGAGAGTATGAAAGAGTTTGAGAACTTACAAGATATTGTTGAGGATGCGATGAAGAATCGTGACGAATGATTGCGACACTCTAAAGACAATATAAAATTTATAGATAATTCATATAACTATGTTATAATATCAACACACACCACCATAGAACTATGATTAATCTAGACGAACGATACCTATCCTACATGGATGGTAGTAAGAAAATGAGGATAGATGGCATAGAAGAAAGGGTTGAATCTTATGGATGGCATTGTGATGGTAATGATATCAAGGGTCATTATGTAACCACAGAGAACTTTAAGTTGTATTATAATATGGAAGGATTGTTTACTAAGATGGTGGCACTCAAGGAAGTGGCACAAACTGTTGCGTGAATGAATCTTTTATGATAAGATATAGTTATAGATAAAAATTAAATGAAAATTTTACTTGCTTCGTTGATTGCATTGACTCCTGTTTCTGCTGTTGCTGGTGAATATCAAGAGGGTTATTCTACCAGTAGAAATTGTTTTAAGACAGAATATAGGGAGGAATATGTACCAGGAACAGCAGATAATCCTGGATATGTGCAATCATTTAATGAAACTTATGAGGTTCCTTGTGAGAATAGTGCAGACTCCTTAAGAAGAGGTGGATACACACGTAAGACCACAATTCAGTATGATAACAATGATTGTAGTGATGGGAAGTTTGCAGGTGCATTACTAGGTGGTGGTGCTGGTGCTGCATTATCTCAAGGAGATGGACGTTGGTGGGCAATTCCATTAGGTGCAGTTCTCGGTAGTCGTATTGGATGTGACCTCGATGGAGGTTAATTAATTATTTTTTATTATTATGAGTAACAGTGAACATTTAAGAGAAACCCACACCGAATTAGGTGGTGGTAGAGGTATCTTTACTGAAGGTGCAAAAGTATTAGAGGGTAATGTTACAAAACAGGTACAGGAA
>VTLG01002932.1_pt1 | contig 15210 bp, 17 predicted proteins | sample 4694571 | NCBI WGS metagenome assembly VTLG01 (sample SAMN12604809, study PRJNA352737) | marine metagenome | biome: ENVO:00000447; feature: ENVO:00000209|ENVO:00000569|ENVO:01000036; material: ENVO:00002151; isolation source: viral sequences binned using virsorter ...
GCCATTTTATTCTAAATTCTGTATTCTTGGTGAGGTCGGCTTCCATAAGCGTACTTCTCGTCTCAACATTGTTAAGCCTTTCTTGTATTCCGAAAAAGGCGTAGACTCCAATTCCGACTGCTGCGAGAATTGATAAAAGGTTACGCATAGGCATAGAAATAGCAGTCGAAGAAGATACATCCATCCTGTCATTACTCATTATAACCCCACTACAATTACAAATACTATTACTGTTACGATTGCTATAGTTATAGCTAACCTATCAAACCAGTCAGTCATTTATTTTTTCTTTTTAATTAATCCCATTGCACCTCTAGCACCCTTAATTCCAAAACTTGCCGAACAGGCGATATATAATAAATGTTTATAATAATCCGGAAGCTGTTGAAGTGCAACAAATCCTCTTTCAATATGTATTGTCATGCTAGGAAAGAAGACTGCTACGGCAGGTGCGAGTAGGCAAATTAAAATTAGTTCATCTTTCCACGACCCTTTCATCTGGTCTACGGCTGATGCTTCCCACGATACCTTACCTGCTATTTGCTGTTCCTTTAACTTAGTAGAGGCTTTTATTTCTGTTAATTTATGTTGGGCTTTTGCTTTCTTAGTCTCAACAAAGCCCTTGACGACATCTCCTGCGACACCGAGCAAGGGCTTTAATAATAATTGTAACACCGAATTAAGCTCCCGGTATAACTATTGCTTTGAGAACAAATAGAATAACAACAGCAATAATACCGGCTTTAATCCAGTCTTTCATGCCCCAGTCATTCCACTCTTTAAGCCATCCCCAAATGTCTTTTAAAAGTTTCATCTTTCCTCCTAATTAATCAGTTAATTTTACAAATGTCCAAATGGCTCCAAGTATAGAACCTATAATTAAGAACACTTTAAGTCCTCCCACCCCCATGTGGGATGTTTTATTTAAATCTCTTATTTGTTTTTGCATTATGCTAATGTCATCTCTAATATAACGAACATCTGTTTTAAGTTCCGATACATCCTTCTCCCACTCAGCCATGTTATTCCACTCCAAATAGTTTTCTTAAACCAAATATGTCATCTGGTTCTTTTGGTAATCTATACTTATCTCCTCCGAAATTAGTTTTCATAACTTTATCAAAATCAGCATCAGATAATGCTACTAAATATTGATAGGCTATTTCATTTTCAGCTTCACGTAATTCTTCTATATAAGCTCTCTTTTCATCTGCTGACATGGTATCTACAAAACGAATGTTATCTCTCAGTTTTCTTGATTCAGACAATTGCAACATAACTTCTTCTAATAAACTGGATACAGCTCTCCATTGATTTGCCTTTTCATTGGAATATCCCTCTTCCATTTCCGTAATATCCAAAAGATATCTGAAAGAATTTTCCTTTTTAAAATCAGCACCAACTACTTCATCAGCTTTCTTTTTAATTTCATATAATGTTCGTAAATTTTGACTGGCTTTTACAGGAGTATTAACAGTAAATCTTTTTGTTACAACAGACCAAGGTGCGTTATAAAAATCTTTTTCATCACTTCTTCGTGTTGGTCTTTCTCCATATTTATCTTCATTCCATGCCATTGCATCTGCAATATCCAATGGATAAGATAATAATCCGGTAAAATAACTATTAATAATATAATCCATTTCAATTGGATTAATTAATTTATTTGCTATGGGAACTTTTGACAAAAAACTTTTATTACTGCCACTTGGACTTGTAAGTTCTGTCATAAATTCTGCAAATCTAATTATTGATTCTCTTGTATTAGTCTTTACCCTTAGTTCTGGTGGTATTTTTTCCACACCATAGGGAGTAATTTTTGCACCAACCCAATCATGATTGAATGCTATATCTGCCCATGGTCTAAGTATTCCCGGTTCCTCAATAAATGGAATTTTTAATCCCATTATATTTGTTCCCGGTGAACCTCCTCTGTAAAATCCAGAACCCGGCATAATTTGATTAAGTGATTTCCACATATACTGTCTTCCTATAGTAGATGAATTATTTTGAAATACCTCCGCTATTCCAGTAGCTATATTTCCAAATACACCGAAATCATAAGGTTTTGGTATTGGTATAAATCTTTCTATTCGTCTCTGTCCATTAGGCCATTTATGACTTCCATCTGGCTGTTCATCCATAAACCAAGGAATTAAATAATTTAATTGTTTAACTTCATCTGGTACTTCTTCATATTCCCTGCGTTCATTATTCAATGACCACAACATTAATTCTGGAGCAACAACAGTTAATCCTACCATGGCACCAAATTTTATAGGATTTTCTTTTGCCCTTCTCATACCTCTATAAAATCCTTGTAATCCTGCGTTAAAAAACATTGTATTACGGGCATATAAATTAAGTATTCTACTAGAACCACCCATACCAAAGTCTGTAGCAACTTCCCTTGCAGCAAAAGCCGCACCTACATCACTCCATCCTGCTTGTTTTGCTAGTTCAAATTCTCCAAGTCTTGTTGCATATTCCACACGACTAACAAAATCTGACCAACCTTTTGCTACAGGTTTAGCCCCTGCATAATTTTGATGTAGCCAATTTAATGATTTTTTATAATAGGCATTTGCAGGACTTGTTCCCGTTTCGGAAAACTTTTTACCAAATGTTAAGTATTTTTCTGTTTGTGCTCTGGTAGAATATCCCATACCACTGACTAAAGCCTTTCTATAGGAATCACTTCTTTCAAACATTTGTCTATATGACTTTACATTCTTGGGATTATCCACCCCCTGCATTGTTTTTAATCCACCTTTTATTGTTGTAATAAAAGGTTTAAATCCAAATGCTGAATTTACAGAACCACTTAATGTATCTCGTATCATATTGTAAGCAATAAAGGGAGGAGAATGTGTAATAGCTTGTGCAGGAATACGAGCAAATGGCTGTGTGAATTTATTTATTTTATTTAAAATATTATTTGTATTGTTATCAAAGGTTCTGTACATGGATGCAAAAGATTCATCTTCAATAATAAAGGCTCTAAATTTTCCGTTATCATAGAAGATGTCTATTTTTTTACCTGCACCCATACCGGCTGCATTTGCCTTGTCAATAATATTATCAGCAAAAGCCATTACAGGAAAACTTGTACTATTTGCATCCAAATCTGATGCATCTATTTTTACACCCATATCCTCGAGTTTATCCATGGCAGATTTTGTTATAGCGGCACGAACGTGTTTTAATTGGGTGCTTCCTGTTATTTCCCGTACAACCTGTCCCTTTTCTATAACTTTATTTTTAATGCCTTCATCTATCATTCTATAAAAAGAACGCTTTGCTGCATTTTTATCGGCTGATAAAACTGCTGAATAGGTATAATCAATGGCTGATTCAAATAAAGGTTTGTATTCTTTATTTGTTTTTGCTACTGCCCCCTTCATTGCTTTTTTTGCAGGAGCACCAATACCTGTTACGGAATTGGTTAATGCCTGACTGTGCAAGTCTACAGCATCTCCTATTTTTCCATTAGCATAAAAAGGTATATAGAATGGATGTTTTTTTTGAATAGCCTTTAATTGCTTTTCATCTATTACACCATGTCTCACTTGATATAATAATAAATCATCAAAGTATTTTTTTAAATCTCTTGCTCCAGTAACAAAATCCAAATCAGGTTTACTGGATTCTTTTGTAAGAGTTTTATCCAGTCTTTTATATTTTCTAAAAAATTGGTCTGGGGATAATTCAGCATAGGCAATAATTTTATCTGCCTCTGCTTTTGTAAACATTGCATTATTTAAATAGGAATTTCGTCTCCTTCCCACAGGTATGCTTGCAGCATTGTCTCTTATTTTATTTGACCTTAACGCCCCCATATAACCGAGTAGTGTTTCCATATGACCTTTATCATTAAAAGGCTTTACAACTTCTAAAAATCCCTTGTTACCTGTTGCTGTATATTTAAATTCTTTTGCAGCTATATCTGATGGAAGCATAACACCAGTCTTAGCAAATGCATCTGCACGAGCATTTGAGCCAACCAACATTCTAAACATATAATAAGGATTTGTTATAGGGTCATATCCCTTTGCTTTTAATGCCTTATAGGATTGTTTCAATCCTTGAACACTTGCTTGAACACCGGTAATTTTTTCCTGTAGTATACGCATAGGATTATATTTATCAAAAATATAACCTTTAGCTCGTTCATACCTATTAACAATAGGTGTTCCCTTTTCTATTTTTCTTAATGGGTGTTTCTTTGTATTTGTATCGGCAACTCTTCCATTGATTGCATTGTCTATATCCTTAACACCTGTTGAACCTCGTATTTCCAAATCATCAATGATAGGTTCACCAAATTTTGCTGCTGCTCTTGAGGCACCACCCTTTGCCATAAAGTAAGATGTAACGCCTGTTGGTAATAATGTTGTTCCAACACCTATGATTGTTGCCTGTGCTGTTCTACCGATATCGTACTGAGTACGCATATCCAATTCCATTTCAGTATTTTGTAATATGGCATCGGCTCCACCAAATACTATTGCATCGGTTGCTGCAGTAATTCCTGTTGCTTTTATTGCCGCCTTTTTGGTAATTTGTTTTTGAACACTTTTTTTAAGTAAATCTTTTCCTACCTGTTTAACACCCTGCTTAACAACCAAACCGCCAAAGACACCACCAACATAATTTAATGGGTCTGCCATACCTCTTCCAATATTAGAACTTAAACCTGCCCACCAACCTCTTCCACCTTCTGCATAAAAATTTGGAAGTTGTTGCCAATAATTCATTAGATAACCCAATCGTTCTTTTTGGGCAACATCCGTTTCTTCATTTAAAACATATTTTAATTCACCCATCATATGGAGGGTATTAGCTTGTTTCCAAGTCCTGTCACTTATAAATTCATCTACAGCATCTTCTTCATTATAGCGAACTCCATCACGAGATTCAAAATAATCCTGTGCAACTTTAATTAAATTTTGGTCTTGGTATATATTATCAAAAGAATATTTTATTGAACCGTCATCCTCTTTTCCTATTTCAAAGGAATTGGCAGGAAAGGGATAATTTTTATTTTTAGATGCATCTACATCTATATATTTATTATCTTCCCCATCTTCTTGATTATTTTGACTTTGAAGATTTGGAATATTATATTCACCAATAAAGTTATTTACTTTATTAAGTAAATCAGACATATTTATCCTCTATATTGTTTAGATTGTATTGAAGCAGTTTGTCCTATACCAGTTATTGGTGGTATGGATATACCATATTTATCCATTAATCCTTTTCTAACTTGGTCTACCAATGTTTTATTTTTAGTAGATTTACCTAAAGCCATTAAATATAATTGGGATGTTGCAATAATAGAATTTTCTAATTCTGCATCACTTGCTCCAACTCCTTTAATATTTTGTAACATATATTGCATTATATATGCATTATCTTCCATAGCCGATTCAAAGGTATCGCCAGAATTTGCCGTACCCATAATTGCCTTGGCAACTTTAATTCCCTGTCTTGCTGATAAGCCTAGACCTGTTTCTGACCTATCATCATTAAATCTATAATGTATACTTGCCAATTGATTGGCAATAGAAGCTGCAAATTTTTCTGTTGAATCAGTAATATCAACATAAAATCCTCCTTGACCATCTGGCTTCATCATACCACTAGTCCAACCACCTTGAGTATTAACCTGTTTAATTAATCTATTCTCATCCATTGGGTTTATTGCAGTTGCACCCAATCCGCTTCTTTCAAGGGATGCTATATCTGCCCTAGATTTTACACCAAACTCTTCTCTAGTTGCCATTTCTGGTGTGTTTTCTTCCATTAATAATCCAAAAGAATCTCCAAATACAGAATTATTTTTATCCATAAAGTCTTTTACTTTACCATAGGAAGTTTCGTATTCTTCAAATCGTTGTTCTCCATAATATGGATTTTCATTTGCTGTAAAAGTTTCTGGTACTCCACCTTCTTGCATAATTTTTGTTGCCTGTGAATCAACCTGTTCAAAAAAATCTTTTGCATCCATTCCTGTTAAAAAATTTAATTGATTTCCAGAATCCATATAATCAGCAAGTGCAGGAGTAAACTGGGATGCTATATATTGTTTAGCTTCATTTTCTACTTTTAACCTGTTCTTAGTAGCTTTATGTTCCGCAAATAATTCCTGCCCACGTGCCATGGCTGCTAATTTATATTTCTCAGCATTTTCCGACATCTTGTCGTAGCGAACATTTATCGCTTTAACAAAACCTGCTTTAAAGGCAGGACTCTTTAATAATCCGGGCATCTTAAAAGCCATATTATATCTCCTTCACGTTCATAGGTTTAGACATTAAGCCACCTTCTTTTTCTTCCACTTTTTTTACTTTCTTTAATTCACTTTTAACATCCATAACTTCCTTGGACATTTCTTTCATTATCTGTGCGTGTCTTGCATAAGATATTGGGTCTTTACTTTCCATGGACATATTAATTTCTTTTATCCCTGCATTTTTACCCAATGCCAACATAGCCATAAAGACAGGTTCAGCCAGTAAGACTGCTGTATCAACTGTCCATTTACCTTCTGTAAAACCTGCAAACAATAATGTTTTAGCCAATGCCTCTACAGGAACACCAGTTTGTAATAAAGATATTAACTGTGTTAACTGTGGTTCTTGATGCATTTGCCCCCAAATAAATTCAAAGGCATCTGGCATTTTTGAAAATTGAGATGGATGTTCCCAACTTGCATTCTTAGGTTCTGAGGTTAATGATTCCCCGGGTATAGGAGCATCAAATCTGTTAAATCTACTTTCTTGATAAGCCATTATTCTCCTTTTGCATAGAGATTTACAGCAGCTAATATATCTCTTAATTCATCTTGATATTCCACTGCGGCACTGGCTTTCTGTTCACCAACACCTACCATTTGTTCCGTTCCCATTTTACTTGCACCCAAGTCTACTGACCTTTTGTATCTTTCTCGTGAAGTCATTCCGGCAGGGCCTTCACCACCACCGCCAAAAGTCTCTCCTGCGATACTAAGGGCACCACTTGCCCATGAAGGCATATTAAATCCCATCATAGCAGCTCCTTTTTCTATTAAACCAGAACTAAATAAGTTTCCAAATATTCCTTTTGCCATCTATCCTCCTAACCTGTACCAAATAATAAGTTAGATGCAAACTGACCCATAAGGGAATGCAGTTCATCATTCATTGCTTGGTCGTTTAAATCAAACGCAGTTTGTCTTCCAAGTGCCGCCACAGCTAAATTATGTGCCCTGTTTTCAGAATTTTCTGATGTTTGCATAGACCATTGAGCTTCATCCCTCCATTGTTGCCATAGGGCTGACATGGCAAAATTTGATAAATTTAATAAGTTTGCTGCATTCGTTTGGTTTGCTGCATTTGTCTGTGCTGTATTTGCCGTATTAACATTTCTTCTCCATACAACATTCGATTGGTCTACAGCACGTTGATTTTCTACATTAAACTTGTCACGTTGGTCGCTTAACTGTGAATTAAACTGTGCTATAGTTGCCTCTCTGTTTGCATTTGCATCAGCTACCTGTGTTGCATTCTGTGCATTCATTCCCGCAATTTTATTCTGTTCCGTTTGAGAAAATTGTCCCATGGCATCGGAACGGGCTGCATTATTTTGCTTAAGCCCATTAACTAAATTATCAAAAAATTGGTCTGTTTGCTGTTGGCTTGTTGCGTTAAATTGCAATGATGCATTCTGTGCCGCTTGGTCTGTTAATAATGTATTGTGCCTAAGTGATGCATTTTGTACGGATGCCTGTTGCTTATTGGATAAATTCTGTGTGTCTAACTGTAAATAATTTTGTGCATTCTGTACTGCCGCCTGTTGCCTGTTGTTAAGATTGGCAAAAATCATTTCCTTGTATGTTTGTGCGTCTTGAGAAGCTATAGGTACTGCTGCCTGCATAACACCTTGAGCCAATGACTCTGCGTACATACTAGATGCACCCATTCCTCTTTTAGCCATGTTAGCTTCAACAAGTTTTTGTACTCCACTTGCCCATGGAGGTAAGTTTTGTCCTGTTGCAACAGCATTACTAACTTGTTGCTGTAGTCCTTCTAATTGACCTGCAACAGTAGCATTACTTGCAATGGTACCTTGTTGTGCTGATATGGTTTGTGTTGGTGCAGTTGTTGTTTCTGCCGTTATTTGGGGAGTTTGTGCCGTTCCTACAGCTTGACCCGTATATGTTTGATACGTCTTTGAAAATTGAGTTGGGTCAACTTGAACGGCGGTTGTTGGTGTTGCAACTTGAGCTGCAGTTGGGGCTGCGGCCGCTACAGTTGCCGTTGGGGTTGCCGTTGCAAGACCTGTGGTCTGCATTAACTCATTTGTTTGAGCCTGTTGTAATTGTGGAGTAATCTGTGTTCCCGTAGGAAGTGTTGGTTGTGCATATTGCATACCTGTTCCTGCCTGAATAAATTCAGAAGGGTCAGCACTACCTTGGGTGGTTACTCCTGTTTGCTGTAATTGAGCTGCCCTGCTTCCCGGTACAGGAGGAGAAACAGCCGTTCCCGTTCCCGTAGTACCTGTTGTCTGAGATTGAGAAACAGCTTGATTATATGCCTGTTCATTTCCATATAATGCCTGTTGGTCTGGCGTTAATTGATTATATGTTAAGTATGTTTGTGCTGTTGCCATTATTTCCCTTGCCTATTATATTTCTTCCATGATTTTAATTTATGTTTATTTTTAGGTTTACTTCTAGTTGAGTTACCTATACTTGTTCTTTTTCTTACTGGTGTCCAATAACTAGTACGAGTTTTAATTAATCCCATTGGTATTTTTGAAATTCACCAAATGTTCCTAGTCCTAGTAGCATTTATCCTTCCAATACAGCCACTTTGGCTTCCAAAGTTTCTATTTTTGTTATTAATTGATTAATAACTGATACATACATTGTATCTTTCTTATCAAGTTTAGATGTTAATGATTTATGCTCTCCAATTTCATCTGCTGGAATTAAGCTATAATCAGGAGTACCTTCATCAATTGCTATTTCTCCTACCCAATAATCATCAATGGCTTGTATATCTTGTGCAATAAATCCTCTATTATTACTTGCGTTATTATGTTGAATTGGATTTTTCCAATCGAATGTCTTTGGTTGAAATTGCTTAAATTTAGCTAAATCATAAGTAAAATTAGAAATATTCTCCTTTATCCTTGAATCAGAAATTGAACCTATACTTGTGTCAGTAGCTGTTAATGTTCCATCATTAGACATAGTAAAATGCTTAGTACCCGTAGTTGTTGTCGTATTACTTCCTGTAAATAAACTTACAATAGTAGCGGCATTCATTGCATCGTCCCCACCACCTATACGAACTTCACTATTTGACCCATGACTTGTAATAAAAGTAAGAGCTACTGGTTCTTCTGAATTAGTCTTATGGGGCAATCCTATTTTCATTTCTTTATCGCCAGTATCAGTTAAAGCTGTTCCATCTTCATCAGCCCCTATAAGATGTACACCGCCTGATTGAGACGCAACAACACCTTTTACAATAGTTTTACCATCGGAAGCAATACTCATTCTAGTAGCAGCATTTACTCCGAAATTCATAGTATTAGTATTGTGGTCATAAGATAGGACACCTATATCGTTATCTCCACTATCAGCAAAATAAATGTTACCGGCAGATGTTGTACCAGATAAAAGACTTATGCCAGAATGAGCACTATTTTCTATTACTAGTTCATCTGCGTTAGCATGGGCACCTGCACTACTATCAGCAGTTTTAATATGAATTCCTGCACCTAAATCCCCCATGAAACCACCAGTGCTAACACCTACTACATTCGCTCCACCATCCACTGTAAGCATATGGGTATATGAATTAGATTCAATTCTAAAATCTACATCAGCAGAATCTTCATTAAATACAACTGCACCTTCAATATCTGCACCTCCAGAAACTTCTAGTTTACCTGCGGAAGTTAAAGTCATCTTAGTAGCGGCAGCTTCTGAAGCACCAGTCATAAATTGAAGAGAAGTTGCATTACTTGAAGAACTATGGTTGCCTTCCGCAACAGCTTGAATAGCTGCTGAAACTAATATTGCATCTGTTCCTGTGCCCTCATCCGGTGCTTGCCAAGAAATCTTTCCAATGACATCATTAGCCGCCATGTCAGTTTCACCTGTTTGTAATACAAGGTTAATAGGTTTGTCGTCTGCTGTAGCAGTATGTTTTAATAAAAGACCACTATCAGCACTGTGTGTTAAAGTTACCTCTTGGTCATTACCAAATAAAATTTGACCACCATCCGCAAGATATAAATCACTCCACTCCGCAGATGCTGTACCTAAAGTATCACCGTCAGCAGATGCAGGGTCTGCAGAACTAGCTGTTGCCCATGATAATGTACCACTACCATTAGTGCTTAATACTTGTCCACTTGAACCATCTGCACTTGGTAAAGTCCAAGTTATATTTGAACTAACTGTTCCTGCGGATTGTAATGCTACATAATTTGAATCATCAGAATCATATAACTTTAATGCTCCGGTTGCGTTTATTCTAATCTCTGCCATTTATTCTCCTTAACTTGGTTTAGTTGGCATTAAATCATCAATTTTCCATTCATCAACTTCTTGACCATTTAATGTTGCAAAATCTGGTTTGGTTACAGTTGTTGGTAAGTCTCTTAACTTTGTTCTATATGTTGCATATTCAGTTTTAAGAGAACTTGGCACATCTGCTCCCTGTGACCAGTCACTATCCACCAATAACCCATCTCTTGTTGCCCTTAATAGTTTCCACCAGTAAGCATCTATAGCAGCTTCCTTGGCATCAGCAAGTTGTTGTGCTGTTGGTTCTGCTATTCCTTCCTTGTGCCAGTTAAGTTGTGTTCCTGTTCCATCTGAATTATTTTGTAAATGATAATCTCCACCTAGAAGAGGAGCTTGATTCACCAAATCAGGATAGAGATAAGGCAGTACTATGTATAATCGTCTTGAATCACTTATTGCCATATTATCCTCCTAATCGTTATTTATTTTGAAAAGCGTAATCATAGTACCATTGGCTGCTCTGTAACTTGCAGTTGCTTGGTCCATATGCACATAAGCATATACTTCTATAGTATCGGTAGCGTTTAAACCACCTAAAACTCCATCAAACGATACGTGAGCACTTTTTGAATTATAGTCACTAGTAGTTTTTCGAGCATTAAAAGTTGCATATTTTACTCCGCTTCCGTTTACATAAATAGCTATAGTCCCTGACCCAAGTTTTCCTTCTCCATATGTATTAAAATCAATGAATGCAGAACAATAATAATCGCCATCTCCACCTGATGGAATGGTAATTGTGCTTGAGCCAAAAGTAAGACCCCTATTAAACTCAGTACTGGATAATAGTATTTTTACATAAGTTGTATCGGTAATATCTGTTTGGTTTCCGTGCGTAAAACAACCTCCTATTGAGCCGAACGGAACTAAATATTTATAATCTATTCTTTTCAGCGTTCCGCCATCGCTCAGAACTAGTTCATCATCATTATCAGGAATGGCGGCTAAATCTGTAGCACCAGTTATGGAAGAAACATCAAATCCTGCAGCATCTTCCCAAGCTACTGCGGCACCTGCACCTCCACTAGTCAATACCTGCCCATCGCTGCCGTAGTTGGCACCTGCAATTCCTATTTCATTTTGAGAAGTAATCCTAATCTTTTCTGCTGCCGCTTCTGAATGTCCTGTATTAAATATTAAATCTGTCGCATTAGAAGAAGCACTAAATGTAGATTGAGCAACAGCTTGAATGGAAGCAGCAACTGTGATAGCATCCGTTCCTCCTGCTTCGTGAGGAGCTTGAAATTCTATTTTTCCTATTACGTCATTTGCATTAATATTTGTTAGAGATGTAGCTAAAAGCAATTTACCTGTACTAGTAGTAGCATCAGCAGATGCTCCCATAATTCTAAGTTGGTCTGCACTTTCATCCCATTCCATGTATGCACCCGCAGAAGCACCAAACAGTTTCACATCGTGTCCAGTATCATCAACACCAACGGTTAATGTTCCTCTTTGAACAACACCGTCAGCCGATTCGTCCCACAGCCAATATCTACTAGCCGTAGCACCAAAGAATTTTACATCTTTTCCTGTGTCATCTACTCCAACCGTTACAGTTCCACTAAATGTTGAACCTGCATTTTCATCTATTGCCAAAGCCGTTGTTGTTCCTAGAGTAGAGCCAACACCAATGACTAAATCATCAGAACTGTCATCCAATCCGATATGAAAATCTTGTGCATTCCCGTCAAACAACAGTGTAGCGTCTTCCGCTCCTGCATCACCGATGGTAAATGTGGGTGTAGTTCCAATTAAAGAAACGTCACCACTAATACCACCATCCTTGATTAAAAGACCGTCAATGGTAACTCCACCTGCGGATGTTTTTTCCGATATGGTATCTACTTTAATTTCACTAGCCATTATTTTTTATCCTCCCCATTTGGTAGATTCTTTTTCAACACTTCTGAATAGTGTTCAGAAAGTATCTTGTTTTTCTCCAACCTGTGCATCAGGTCGTTCTTTTCGTTGAGCAAAACAGTGACGTTGTTAAGGGCAATCTTTGCCTTACCGTCCAGTTTTGTTTCATCGTATTCTTTTTTGTCTATTGTAAACATATTTATCCTTTTAAAGCTCTCTCGTCATCTCTGGTTTTTCTGTTTTTATAATCCGGCCTTGCCGTAACTAAAGCCACGAAATCCGCTTGATTTGACGGAATGGGGTCGGTGAATGAATCATCATTCATCAATTTAGTTGTCCACTCCCTTTGCATACGTTTCCAACAGTTAGAAACCTTACCATCCATAGCATCTTGAAGCCAAGTATCAATCCCGGCATTGTCCGTGTCATTGTACAAATCATTCGATAGTATTGTTTGTTGTAAGTCCGTAAGACTTATTGTTTTATTATGTGTCGCCATTTTATACCTCCTTTAAGGTTGATTGTTTCGTCATTAGCATATTAAATATCCAGCAAACCAAGAATCCACACCAGAACCAGAACCCGCAAGTGTATGAGTAGAATCCACACTACAAACTATTTTAGCTGTATCACTAGCATCCATATCCACTATGCAAGAACCTATTATTTTCCAATAATTCGAATATCCAGTCGCACCCTCTTCATATTTCTGCCTCATGTGAAGCTGTAATTCTCTATTACTTGCCACTAATCTAAAAAATGCATATTCACCATCTTCTAGGTCACTAAACATTGCACTAGTTTCAAAATGATATTTTCCAGTAACAGGGGCTGTGAATATTCCACCAGTAGACATATCTGCATTTAAATCGTAGATTTCTGTTATATTACTAGTAAATAAAACAGCATCATTTGCATAATTTGTATCAGCATCTGCAAAAATATGAAAACAAGGTTGAAGTGGTTTGGTTACATGACCTGCTTCGTCAATAACTATATGCGAAGTTGTTCCTAGTGTACTACCTAATCCTATTACTAAATCATCTGCTGAATCATCCAATCCAATATGAAAATCCTGTGCGTTACCATCAAAGACAATCTTAGTGTCTTCTGCTCCGGCATCTCCGATTGTCAGAGAAGGAGTCGTTCCTCCGATGACAAGTGCACCGTCCGTGTATGTTAAACCTGATTCCGCATCCAGTTCAGTTGTTGTACTACCGATTGTAACAAGTTCATTTGCTGTGGCGTTATTGATTGCAGTAACAGCACCACCTGCATAGGTCTTAATTCTTGAAGCCGTGACTTTTCTGTTCGTTCCACCTGCTCCATCGTCCATGATAAATAAATCAGCATCTACGATTGCGGCACCTACGTCCGTTGCTCCGTCAATATCTAAATCGGCTACAGCTATTGAGCCATCTGGAAATACAGGTGCTTGTGCAAATGTTGCGACTTGACTTGAATTAATAGTTATTGCGGGTGTTGTTCCTAAAGAAGAACCTAATCCTAGGACTAAACTATCTGATGAATCATCCAATCCAACATAATAATCTTGAGCATTACCATCAAATAGAATTAATGCATCCTCTGCGGTTGCATTTCCTATTGTCAGTTTTGGCGTTGAGCCGTCTATCTGTATCGTGCCCATTATACTATTACCACGTTACCTGTTATTGTTACTGTTGATGTAAATGTCACTGGGCCTGCCAACACGGCAGACTCAATTGTTTGACTTGCATCCATACTTGCTGCGTGATGAAGAATAGCTTCATTAGGTGCAGAACACCCAATGTACTGTATTCCGTTAATTACTGCTACTTCGCTCATAAATCCTCCTATTCGCTTATCGTATCAATGTAACTTACCCAAAGGTCGATTGCATTATCCGTATCGCAGTCGTGCGTTAAAACATCACCACTAACCAACACTACTTTTGCTCCCCCTTGTATCAGTTCGATACTTCCGCCCGGAGGAATTGGGGTATTTTTGCATAGGTAGTAATTTGCTGTACTCCTTACCACATAAATATCCACTTTTACTGTTGTTGTGAGAATGTTGCATACACGAATACCGATAACTGCGTCATAGTTACCCGCAGTCAAAATACCTGCTGCTGATGTTCCCTGTGACCTTGCTACGACATTCCTAAAATCCTGTGCCATTTATCCTCCTATACTAAAGGGCAACGGCCATTGCTAAAGCGAAGCCTGCTGAAGCTCCTCCTGCCGTGACTGCCGTTCCACCTATTGTTATTGCATCTGCTTCCAATGTTCCATCAAAGTAAGCGTTCTTGAACTGATAGGATGCACTACCTAAATCTATATCATCATCTGTTATCGGTAAAATTGCACCATCAGTAACTTTTACTTGCTGTGTTCCATCAATGTCAAAAATAATGGCATTATCTGTTCCAAAATCTATGTTTGCGTGTGATGCTCCATATCCTACTGCCAGACTTGTATTATATATTGAACTAATATTTGTATTTGCACCCGATGTCGCAACAGCCGTTCCACCAACTGTTATGGCATCTGCTTCAAGAGTACCATCAAAATACCCATCTTTAAATTGATACGAGGAACTTCCTAAATCTATATCATCATCTGTAGTTGGTAAAATAGAGCCATTGTTAAATGTAACTTGAGTTTCACCACCAGTTGTTATTGTAATAACATCTGAACCAGAAAAAGTTATGGATGTATTTGTATCACCATCACCGGTTATTGAATCTAACTGAATATCTCCTGCATTTGTAAAAT
>VTLG01005452.1_pt1 | contig 15207 bp, 16 predicted proteins | sample 4694571 | NCBI WGS metagenome assembly VTLG01 (sample SAMN12604809, study PRJNA352737) | marine metagenome | biome: ENVO:00000447; feature: ENVO:00000209|ENVO:00000569|ENVO:01000036; material: ENVO:00002151; isolation source: viral sequences binned using virsorter ...
CAGCGTCAAGTAATTGGCGGAGAGCTACTGTTGCAGTTCTGCTCAATCCGCCAATCATATGAATCAGTCCAAATCCGTAGAAACCTAGTCCTGGTAAGAATTTAAAGTGGACAAAGTATTGGACCTTCTTCTTCAAGGGGTCGCTTGGTTGATAATTTCGTCTGATCGACAAAATTTTCCGGCCCCCCGCTTCCATTGTTACAATGTAAGGCAGTTTAATTCCTGTAGGTTCTCCTGTTTCTTGATTGATATCTTCAAAACCTTCCAGGTCTAAATTCACATGACATTCTAAAATTGTAAAAGTTTGATCATTTCGACTATATGTTTTTCTAGTTCCTTCAAGTTTTCTCTCTTCTTCATGAACTCGATCTTCCGTAAAATTAGGTGTTCCTAAATCAATATCAGAATAGAATCCTGAAACTTGAGCTTTACGAATATCATTTTCTGACATGTACATTCTTTGAATAACCGCTTCCGCATCTTCTAATGAGGTAGCAGCATACGGAACGATTAAATCATCTGCTTGTACAAATTTTGAAACTGCTCGGCCCACCATTTCATCATAGTAAACTTTTTTAAAAGACGAACCTGCAAGAGGTAAATAAAATAACATTTGATCAAATTCTGCATCGTATTCTTTCATTTCCTGTGTAAGTTGATAATTCATGTAATCTTTAACTCTTTGGGATTGATCTTCTTTTTCTCTAGTTGTCGCCCCTATAATTTGAGTTCTAACTGGGCCTGATGCGGGTAATAATTCTTTATACGCAGTTGCTTGGAATTGGGTCACCGCTTCTGCAAGAACTGGGTGCGTGGCACCTGAAGCTCCTTGAAAGGGTTGTGATCTTTGAACATATTTAAAACCTAATAAATCTAAACCGGTTGTATAAGCTTGTTCCCAATCTTTTCTGGAACTTTTATAATCTTCATACTGTTGGTAAAGCTCTGAAGCTAATCTTCCTGTAACGTCATCACCAACTAATTCTGCTATGTTTGTAAAATGATCTTCTCCTCCACTTGGAGCCACTTTTCCTGGTTCAAAGTCAATCTCAACAGAACCATCTTCATTTTCCTGAACATCGACTCCAGGGTCCGCTTGATTTTGTTGATTAAGAACTTCTATTTGTAAATCTTCTTCGGGATTAACAACTACTTTTTCCTTCGTATTGGGAAGGGCTTTATCTATATCTGCCATAATGTTCCTACGTTACCCTACTCTAACTTGTTTTGGTGCCGAATACAAGCCCATGATCCCTTGAGGATCAGGCCCTGCTAATGGAGGTACTAAAGATTGTCTTCTTGCAATATCTCCTGTTTCAACTGTTCCCCCTCCAGCTTTTTTCTGTAAATGCTTGGGAATCTCTCCACCGATAATTTCGTTAAATTGTTCTTCTCCATAAACGTCGCCTTGTTGACTTACCCCTGCACTTTCAGGTTCAGGTACAATCCCTGCTTCTCCTTCAAGGTCTTTAAACATTCTCTTTTGGAAAGCTTCATCAACACCTTTTTCATCTACCGTATCGATAATAGAACCATCTTTAGCTACCATCTTTTTGTTACCTGTTAACTCTTCTAAACCTTTAACAACCTCATCTCCTTCTTCAAAAATATCTTTAAATTCAAAATCAGCTCGCTCTGGAGTAGACTGATCAGGATTACCATAAGTAAATTCTGCGTCGCTCACTTTAACTCTTTGATACTCTGTTACACCCTGAGCTGCTCCTTCAGGATCATCTACACCAAATTTTTGAAAACCCGATTCTCCCGGCTTAAAGTTCATCTGTCTTTTCATTTCACCATCAAAATCGTCCACGCTCCAACTAATTTCAATTTCTCCACTTACTGGGTTTTCTTCCAGAGTGACTTTTTTCTGAACTGTTACAATTTCATTATGATCTGGTCTACCACTTAGAGAACGGTTTACCTTGACCGGAATCATCATTTCATAAATATCTCCATTCACATAATGCTTGTCCGCCATCTCAACTAACTTACCGTGGGTTTTAATCTTTTGCACCACTCTTGGGAACCAGGCCGGCATGCCGTCCACTCCCACAAATTGTTTAGGTGCTTGTTTCACCACTTGCTCTATTCCTTTTTTAACACCTGTTTTAGCACCTGATTTAAATAATCCTGTAGCTCCACCTACAACTGTTGCACCTAATGCAGCCAGCCATTTTAAAAATCCTCTTCTGTCCATTCCACCTGTCTTCATGCCCACTCTTCCACCGTCGCTGAACCACCCACCTGGATCACCAAAATCAAAATCATCAGCTCTATCTCTAGCTCTAACCTGTTGTCTTCCTTCTATACCTTGTGCAGGATCTCCATGTTGGAATACATCAATTTGATCTTCCATTCCTCTTAAAAGTTCTCTTTGTTGTTCAGGATTGAAAGTTTGTCCTCTTATTGTCATTTCATCATCACCAAATAATCTATTCCCTAGACCAAATGGTAAACTTCCTTGTTTAATAAGTGACATGTAATTTTCTGCATCTTCTTCTGAGATTTGTCCTTTAGCTCTCATGGCATCGACAATTGCTTTTCCATCTCGGTAATCTTTGTATTGAGCATAACCAAAACTTAAAGCTCCTAAGCCGAGAGTTAATGGTGCTGAAACTAAACCAGCTGCGACTGTAGCCGGTAAAAGAGCAGCTGCTCCAAGTCCTATTCCCACTCTCTTAGCTAATGCACCTAGTCCTTTTTTAGCTACTTGTTTGGCCCCAGGAGAACCAATAATTGCTTCTGTCAGTTTTTTAGTTAAAGGTTTAAGTCTTTTTTGAAATGCTAAATCTGTTCCAGCTGCTGCAGGAGATAGAATTGCAGTTCTAAGTGCTTTAGGTAAATTTTTCCAACCTTGAGTAGTTCCTAAATCCTTTAATGTTTTCATACTCATGAGTCGTGTTCGTTGGTCTGGATCTAACTTATCATACCAGTCTTTTGCAGCCTTAAGAGATCTTTCATTCTCAATTCCTAAAGCCCATAATGCATTCAATGGATCTGTTATCATTTCTCCAGCTTCCATTCCTTGTTTGTATTGCCACATTTTTTCTGGAATCATCATTGCTGGGATAGCTGCTTTCCAACTTGTTAAATATCTTCCTGGCATTGTTTTTGCTCCACCTGCTACATAACCAAGACCAATAGTAATGGGTAACCCCATCAATCCTGATTTAACAGGGTTCTCTGCAATCCAGTCTAATTTTGATTGTTGATCTTCCGGATCTCCTGTTTCTGTATTTACAAATTCACCTGTTGTTGAATTATATTTCATTGTGCTTTGGTCCGTGGTTCGTGGTTCTTCCGCCCCTGCATCACCAGTCATGGCCCACGTACCAAGGCCCACGGCCCCCGCGCCTGCGACCAGGGCTCCAATTTTTCCGCCTTTAGGAAGTTTAGATAAAATTTGTCTAGCTATAGTTCTGAATTTTGTATTTTCACCTGGTTTAACTTTTGAGTTAGCCGCTTCTTGAATTAATTTATCAGGATCCTCTTGTAAGGCTTGTCTTACTTCGTCCCCGCATCCTGGTTGTTGAGATCCTCCTACGGCTCCTGCTTTTCTAACAAGACCACAAATAGGTCCTCCAGCCTCTCCTTCCGCTATTAATGATTGCACAGCTTTAGGAAAATCTTTAATTAATGCTCCATAACCGATTGCTCTTGATTTAAAAGTTTTTTCAGGTTGTAGATTTGTAATTTTAAGGGAACCATCTTTATTAAGGCCGTATTCTAATCTTCCTGGTACATATTCTTCAGATATAATATTTAAGTCATCAATTATAGGTTGTCGTGCATCTACTGGGGCTTTTACAAAATCTCTCATTAATTTAGTTCGTCTTTGACCAAACCCTTTAGTTCCTAAATATCTGTTTTGTTCTTTAGTACTAGCAACAATATTTTTTAAAGTTTGCTGTGCAATTTTTTTATCACCAAGTTCTTTAGCTTCAGCTAAACCAAACAAATGATCTTGTGCGTATTGAAACTCAAAAGGAAGATTTTTAACATTAAATACTTTTTTCATTTTAGCAGCTTCAGCGTATTGAGCTGCCAAAACTTTATCAAAATCATAACCTGCTAATTTGGATACTGCTCTTAGATTATTCATCCAACTCGTATAGGCACCACCTAACTTTTGTCTGTAAGCTTTAACTAATTTAGGATTAATATTTTCTTCTAAAATACTATATATATTTACTGCTTGGGGATTATTATTCCATAATTTACGAGAGTTTAATACGTCCCCCATAAAATAAACTACATCATCATCTAAAAATTTTGCATATTTAAGATATGCTAACTTAGATCCACCAGGCGCAAAACCTTTTCCCCCTGCTCCAGTTGCAAGTTTACCTTCTGCAACCATTTTATCTCTCACATCACCAAATCTTTTATCTAGATTAACAAACTTTAAATACTCTGTGATTTTCTTTTTAAAGTCTGGTCTTTGTAACATTTTATTATAAAATATTTTTTCATATCCAAGTGTGGGATCTTTCTTTAATGGAGTAGAAACTTTATCAACTTTTAGTCCTCTAACATAAGGTAAACCTTCTGCGGTTGAAAGCGACACCCCCTTCCCTGTCGTAGGAAATCTAAATTTAGGGTTTTTTTCAAATATCTTTAATTGTTTTTTCCAATCTTTAGCTAAGGCTTTTTTAAATTTATCAAATTCTCTTACACCGTAATTTTTTGCATTTTTATTAATCCATTTTTTAGTCCAATCATTTATCCTTTTAACTGATTGTTCTGTGTCTTTAGCTGTGGCTTTTAAAGGTTTAAATGTTTTAGTGTCTATATCATAAGTTAAACCTTTTTTCTTTGCTTCTTGTCTTTTTTTGTAAACAGTTGATCGTTCATACTCTGACACATCGCTAGCATACCCTGCTTTACCTGGTGCCGTTATTCTCTTTTTAACTGCTTGAGGAGTTAAATATAATATTTTACCTTTTCTATTTTTACCTGTTGTGTTAAATGATACCAAACCTGTATCTGGATTTTGTTTATATTCTCTTCCATCAATTGTAATTTTTTTAAAAGGTTTAGGTGCCATTAAACCCCCCTAAACATGGAGCCTACGCCACCGCCAAGTGCTTGAGGTTGTCTTTTTAAAGAGTCTTTAATAGATTGAAGAATTTCATCGGGACCCATGCCCATCTCCTGCATCTTTAATCCTTCATCAATAGTTCCCATAACAAAAGACAAATGTTGAGGATCAGTATCTCCTATCAGATTATCTAAAAGTCTTTGATCAACTATATCTCCATATTTAGCTCTTATAACTTGTTCTTTAATCTCTGCTGGAAAACCTTCCATTCCCTGTGAAACCACTTCATCAAATTTTAAAGTTTCTTTACCGCTTGAAGTATCATAACCCATTTTTCTCGCAGCATCAGATAATGCCTTCCCTTTTATGAACGATTTGTTTAATCCAGCCATTTCTGATTCCGAGAATCCTCCCATAGCAATCATCTCGGTCTCTCCCTTTTCATCTTTCCAGATTTGTCCTTTTGATTTTTCTATTGGGTTTCTTGCTTCAAAATCTTTAATCGCTTCTAGTTCTTCGTACTTAGTTCCTTTAGGTAAATCGGATGCTCTTTTAGCTGTGCCTTCACCGAATTCCTCGTTAACCTTTTTTATAAGAGATCCAACCCCTTTTTCTTTTTCATGATGCTTCACGATTGCAGCATTACCTTGCATTAATTGTTTCACTTCTCTGTTAAACGCGTCTAGTGCATCTAAGGCAGTACCATAAATTTCGCTATATTCCCTATCATTTAAATCCTGACGTAATCTATTTTTAAACTTTTTTGGATTATTCTCCACTAAAGCATCACCAACCAGTTCTGCATCATATTTTCTATCCCCTGTTTGGAAAATATCATCAACAGCGTCTAGGAGTTGCTTTTTTGTAAAATTAAAAAGTTTTTTAGCACTACCTTTGACTAATCCCACTCTGCCACCTTGATTAAATGGAATATCGTCATCATCGGGCAACTTTTCTTTAATTTCTACCGATTCATCTAAAACTAATCTCCCATCTCCAACATCTGCTTGATTTACAGGTTTTAAAAACTGATCATCAACATTTTGTCTTAATAATTCTTCATAATGTTTAAAACTTTCACCTTTTTCGAAAACAGTAACAATATCTTCAACTTTTTTAATTGCATCGTCTCCATAAATTCTTTTGTACACTAAAATCGGATCGTCTTCACTCATAGGTGAATAATTCATCACTTTAAACTGATCATTCTTGTTTAATTTCAATCTGCCATTTTTAAACTCGCTTTGAAGAAATTCTCTAAGCGCTGTTCTCATATTTCCTTCGGCATACATGCTGCCACCAAAAGATTTTTTATCTGGGACCTTAAATGGATCTCCATATTTTGCAGTCTCTAAGGCATCGTCCATCATTTCTTTTGAAAAAGCTTTAGCTTCTTCAGTGGATAATTTTAAATCTCCAGCTGATTTTTCCAGATCCTTCAGTGAAGCTTCCAGATCCTTCATCATAGAACCCAAACCCTGATCTTTAGGACCTCTAGGTTTTCCTCCAACCGAAGTATACTCAGTAAGATTGTTTTTAAAATTCATTAACTCTTGATCATTGGCATTCATGATGAATTTTGCTTCATTTTGAAAAACATCAAGAGCATCACCAAAGGTTTTTTTCTCTTGGCTAAGAGTTCCGAGCAAATCTCGCTTAAAAGGAGATATACCTGTTTTAGTAACTAGTCTTTTAACTTTAGACCCACCTTTACCAACCCATTCCTTAGCAGGAATTCCAAGTTCTTCTAATAATTCCAAAATCTGTTTTTGTAAGAGGTCTCTTGTGACTCCAGGTACTTTTGGCATTATATATCTCTGCTCCTTCCTGGAAGTGGTCTATCGATTAATCCACCATGAGCTCTACCCCAAGGATTTCTCCCTGCTGTGCCTGTTGGCATACTTCCGGGTTGAGAACCGCCTCCACGATCTGGATGTGGAGCATGTCTAGGCGTAATTGTTTTTTTAGGTGTAGGAATATTTCCTCTACCAGGGCTCTGTACATGTGGTACATGTGGTGAATGTACGGGTGCAACTTTTTTCTTTACGCTCGACATATCATCTAAACTTTGACCAGCATCTCCTAAATGTTCTGGCATACCTCGTTTAGTTTTTTGTTTATTAATCCAACCCATTTTCCCTTGTCTATCGATTTCATCAAAATAGCTTAAAACTTGAGGCCTCATAGAATTTACATAACTAAGTGCAGAACCCCACCTAGTATCAGTAGGGTTTTTATATTTGTTGTCTAAAATTTGCTGTATATAATCTAAATCCATTCTTACGATGGAATCGTTAATATTTCCATGTTTCCTATAATATCTTTCAATATCGATAGCTCTGTTAAATATTTCTTCGTTAGTGTGGTCCTGCATATAATCTAATTTTGGAGGACCTTCTAATTTTAAATTAGAAGGCACGCCTGCATTTATTGCACTTTTTTTAATATTTTCAAATCCAGGTAAATCTAAAATATTGTGTGTATATTCATGTTGAATGGTATCCACTGCTTTCTTCATAAGGTCTTCTGGTTTTGCCCCGTACATTCCTAACTTTGCAGTTTCTATATCATATATGGGCAACTGATTAGCTGGCGATGTTGGTTCTGTTGTTATATATTTTGCTAGATCTGGGTTTATATAAACTTTTCCAGTTTGTGGTAAATCCTCAGAATCTTTTGTAGTTCCACGAGTATAACCATAATTAACCGTACCTTCTTTCTCCTGTGCAGGAACCGTTGATATATTCATACGTGGTGTTAAATCAAAGTCATCTTTATATTGATGCTCTGCATACTTTGTAGGGGTTGAGTGAGCAACTTGATAAGGGTCTCCAGCATCAGTCTCTCTAAGAGTATTCATATAATTCTCTAGTAGGTCCCCTGTGGGATCTTTAGCTTGTAAAGCTTGTAGAATGCCTGCTGTTCTATCCACATCAATATTACGAAGAGGTCCTGCTGTACCAGAGCTCTCAAATTGGTTCTCAGGCCCTTCAAAATAATTCTCACTTCCTGGTACGTAATTCACATTATACAAAGGGCCTACGGGCTGACTAAACACATCGTCAAAACTTAATTGTGGTTCAGATTCATATAGACCTGTTCTGAATTCAGGAGTATTTTGAAGCTGTAAATTTAAAAGACCTGCTTGTTGTTCTGTTAATCTTGACATTAATAATACTCCCTTTTCATAGGTTCTCGTTTTTCATCTTTGTAATCTTCCGGGTGAGGAAGAAAACCGCCTTGTCTAAATCGCATAATAGCCTGTGTTGTTGAGTCAACAAGGTCGTCGTGGTCGCCATAAGGGAATGCAGCGCACTCCTCAATGACTTCCTCCGCAAATTTCTGTTCAGGCGCCCATATACTACCACTTTCGAACAAAGGTGCAACTGAATTGACCCTTACGTGCTTGTCGTTGCCTTTTGAGGGAGTGAAATTCACAACTGGAATATCCATTTGTCGAAGTTCGTAAGTTAATGGAAGGCCCGAGGCTTTTGATTCAATGATCACGGTCTCTGGTGTCCAATATTTATATTGTTCCAAGGCCCGTCGTCTAAGTTCCGGAAATTCATAACGCCCTTTTAAAGAATCGAGCAAAATTAAATTTAAAGGTGAGTCTTCATTTAGGTAAAAAACACCCCAAGTCGTAATTGCCGAAAAATCGGCCGTTTCTTTTTTCATAAATGCAGTATCGTAGCTCTGAATTACATGTTGAAGCTTTGGAATCCAGTCATGTTTCCATTTTCGCCACCATTCACGCTTAATAATTGCCCCTTCTTCAGAAGTTGGATGTTGCATCCATTGAGCGTTCCATTTAGCAACTGGTAAAGTTGCTTTAACTTTCTCTAATTCATCCTGATTCCAGTATTCGGGCCACATAGGTTTACCATCTTCCATGATTGCCGGAAATTCGACCACTTCCCACTGGTCCGCTTTCACCTCTTTTTGGTTTTTGAGCAACATTGAGGTTAAATCTTTAGTACTCCAACGAGTCATAACCAAAACAATCGAAGCTCCGGGTTGAAGACGTTGTCTTGGACCCGATGTATACCACTCATACGCACTTTCGAGCTTAGTTTCACTTAACGCGTCTTGCTCTGAGTGAGGATCATCAATGATTAATAAATCAGCACCCCGGCCGGTGATGGCACCGCCGACTCCAGCAGCGAAATACTCGCCGCCCTGTGCTGTTTCCCACCTCCCAGCGGCTTTGGAATCTTCTTGTAATTTTGTAATAAAAATTTTTTTATATTCTTCGGAATCGATCAAGTGTTTTGCTTTCCGACCAAATCTTATTGCTAATTCACCCGTGTGGGTTGCCTGAATGATTTTTAATTTTGGATTACGGCCCACCATCCACGATGGGAGCAAAAAAGATGCAAATTCTGATTTTGTATGCCTTGGGGGCATATTCACGATTAATCTTTTAATCTCACCACTGGCAATTTTATTAAATTTTTCTGCGACATGTCTATGGTGAGCCCCTTCAATGAAATCGGGCCATACACACTTAACAAAACTTAAAAAATCATTTTTTGCTTTGTTCTGTATCTTTTTTTCAGCATGCATCACCTGATAACGTTTATAAGTCTTCCGGACATCCGCAGGTAATTTTGAAATATCTATTGTATCTAGGTTCATAGGAGTCCCAATAAGTTTTTACCAGCTATGACACTCTAAATCAAGCCATAAACCAAAAAGCAGTGGGACCCCTTTTTCTTTAAAGGTTTCGAGGTTGCTTGGCTGGGGGAAAGTTGGGACTAGATAAGGACCCGGAATGAAATCAGGCGCGCGTTAGCGCGCCTAACTTCGATCCAACTAAAGGTGGTTAGTTGATTGTCTTCTTGCGAGAAGTCATGAAGTCTTTGTATTCTGGTGATTGTTTCATATTATCCATAAGAGTAGGCAAGACTAGTAATGCCATTGCATAAGCCATTGCTTTATCTCCTACTTGTTTAGCACAATACTCGACACGTTGTTTAATCTCTGATCGTGGTGCATTATGAATATACAATGCTGTATGTACTATCTCTGGTGTTAGATGTTGAGGGAAACTAATATCATCTTCTGTCAAGTTTCCTAGTTTGTGTGTGTTTTTACCTAGTGGCATATTTATTCTCCTGTATTTAATGTATAATTACTATCACGATATTGCGCCTCGGTCAATGGTCTGCGTTCCTTTGTTATTCCATTATAAATGAAATATCTATGACTATCCTCTGCACTCGCTCGCCAATCATAATCTTTAATCCAGGCATTTTCTTCTGTTAAATGTTTTGTTTCTGTTGTTCTTCCATAATGATCTAGAGCCTGTTCAATGTATTGCGCAACCCAATCATACATACATCTTTGATCGCAAAAATTTCCACGACCATAATAAAAGTTTGATCTTCTTCTAGTTTGATAAGTCTTATTCCCTTTAGGTCCTTTAAGTCTGTCATTTGTTTTATAAGTATGACAATCCGGACCTTGGCAAAATTTAAGATTACTCATGTGGTTTCCAATCCTGTAGTTTATCTCTTTTGTTTTCTTTTAAACAAAACCATGCGCCGATAACAATCGGCGCAAGTATTATGACTAGTAATGTTGTTGGAATACAAATCATGCTTTTGTTACTGTATAGTTCACAGCTGTTCGTGGGTGTTCAGCTTCAATATCCCAAAAGTTATAGCAAGGGTTTCCATTTTTATCTTCCCATTGTTTTGATTTAAAATCTCCATGTTCATCAACACCTTTAACAGTATCAATCTTGTTTCGTGATTTCATAAACCAAGTAAAGTATTTTATAGACATATTATTTCTCCTGTATTTGTTAATGACCTATCCTATCATTGATAGGATAGGTTTGTCAATCGCTAATTTATCGCTTGTTTTTCATACTCCCTTCTAGCAAGTATTTTAGCCTCTCTCGTTATGGTTTGGTTCTTCATGGCTTTTAAATGTTCAGAAGCACTTTTTGGATTGTAAATAGTTAAACCAGAACTATTACATCTAATTATATCTGCTTCATTAATTGTTGAGCCACTTTCGGTTGCAAACTCGATAGCTTCATCAAGATATTTATAACTCTTTAAAACATCTTTAATAAAGTTAGTTTGTTTTAAAATGGATTTAACCCATTTATAATGTGCCATGATTAATTGTCCTTTTTTCTGTTGCCACATCTCGAAAGTTTTGTATTCTTCTCTCGATACTGCAATCTGTCTATCTCTACAATATTCACGACCAATTAAATCTAACTCATATTCCTTATCCCATTTATCTGCGTATGATGTTAGATTATTTCTTCCACTTGATGTTCCAAGATACTTGTCATTTGCGTCTTGATACTTTGTCCAATGTGGGTTTCCATCTTTGCCTTCCATCTCGATTGTAATATCTGGGTTACAATCTTTTTGTGCTTTTAGTTCATCTCTAAAATAAGCATAGCCAAAATCTCGATCACTTGGTCTATAGCCTTCTATTTCATTTTGTTCATCAATTCCATTTAGATTACCATTTAATCTAAAGTCAAAATGTTTTGAGATGTATTTATCTTCTTCATTTGCTTCTTCTGGTTTTCCCATGTAACCAAAATGGAAACAACTATCCTTTGCAATCGTATTTACATTTGGATATTTGTCTTGAAGATAATGTGCCATGTCCACATCTTTTTGTGGGTATTGTCTTGACACACATAGTTTAGCAAGTTCCCAGGTTTTATCTTGGATTGCTTTAAAGCTTTCTCGTTCCTGGTCGAAAGCTTCTCGTTCCTGGGTACGTTCTTGTTCGGCATAAGTTTTCATTTTTACTTTAACTTTATTCCGAAGTTCTTGGTTTAGTCTTATTCTACTCATTTTCTTTCTCCTTTTTTTCGAGTGTTTTAAGATTTGCTTTTATCTTATTTTCTTCTTGAAGTAAATGTATTTGCATTTCTTTAATTGCAAATAATCTACCATATAGATTTGCTGTTCTTGATACATCACTAATTGCATCAGCTGTTTTAAACATTTCATCTGCTATATTTATTTTATTTGTTTGCATATTTATTCCTTTATTTAATTAAGCTCATAATAACACTTGACAAATCCTCTGTCAAGCATTATGTTGGATATAGTTAATTGATAGAGAATGGGTATAATAAATATACGGATTGGTTAATAGTCAATCCAAAATCCCAGCTGGAAGATTAACTGGGATCAGATGTGGTGTGTGACGTGTAATCAGATATATCATCCACAACTGATCCCTGATCCATTGTGCATAAACTTGCAGGAGACGAAACCTGTAGTGCAATGGATCTGGGATCAGGGTTGTAACTGCCGGAATTAAACGGCTATAGTACAAGTTGCGATGGACAGATGCGACATGACCACAAAGCTAGAATGAGTGGTCCGCTTGGACGGTACAACCCCTGGTTGAAAGAATTAATGAGAAAAATCAGCGCTCTGCGGCTAGCCTATACATTGCGCCAGGTTTTGCTCTTATGCATTCTTAAGTAAATGCATAAGGGTTAATATGAATTGAAAGGAAAAATATGAGCAAAGTAAGTCCAATGTCTGAAGAGTTTCATGATTGGCTGGACCAGTGTCCGGTGCAATGGTTCCGCGGTGAAATAACCATGGACCATGTAACATATTCATTTGAAACACCGGATGAAGAAGAAGGCGCAAGCAGCAAGCAACAAGCTTGACAGGACCTGAAGGATTTAGTAGGATGCATTAACAAAGGAGAAATATGAAAACAGTACAATACAAAGGTAAAAAACTTAAATTGCCATATGATTTAAAAGATGGTGAGTTAAGTACAGAGATGGTAACAAGACAGAACCCATTCAGCGGGCACTCAATAGAACTTCCGGAATTCGCGGCGGTTGTATATGATACGTGTGTACAGCTGAACCATAAGGCTGAAGAAATCGACAGAGCCACAAATCAAAAACCTGGATACAGTGATAACCAGGATGATTGGCAACTAGTGCGCAATGGCCTGGACTGGTTCCGACAATACTTTGCTAAAGAGTACATGGTACTATTAGACTGATGTCCATAGTCTGGAATACTGGGCTCGCGGCAGCGCGAGCCCGGCACAACCTGAAATTGAAAAAAAAACGGGGCCGCAAAAAAAACATACAAGCAAGCAACAAGCGAGCAAGCAACGAGCGAGCAAGAAAGAGCTTGACTCCTACGAACTCCCTGATATAAAGGACTTATGAAAACATTAAAACAAGAATGGCTGGACAGAGCTAAAAAAGCAGGAATGACGGACCCGGATCCTAACAATCGAATGTGCCAAGCCTTTGCACATTTTGATGGACCAGGCTGGACAAAATTTTCTATGGCGGCGTTGATAATTGATTTATCTGAGCAACTAGATAAATTGGAAGACAAAGACAATTTTTATAAAGAATGGAATGCTAAAGAAAGAAGCAATTAAAATAACAGGAGGACTGAGCAAGCCCAACAAGATGCCCGGGCCCTCGATCAACCTGCCGGCCGTCGCATGTATTACAGGCGCCAAGCTCGTTGATGTGCTCAACTCTACCTGTTCAGGCTGCTATGCACTTAAAGGCCGCTATAGATTTCAAAATGTAAAAGACGCGATGCAGCGTCGACTGGACAAGCTCCACGATCCACGATGGGTTGAAGCAATGGTAACATTAATTGACAAGCAACCAGTCTTTAGATGGCATGACTCCGGAGACATCCAAAGCGCCAAACATCTAACAAATATATTTGAAGTATGTAAACGAACACCGGACACAGCTCACTGGCTCCCGACCCGGGAGGCGCGGTTCCTGAGACTGATGGACCCGGACGTAGTTCCAAAGAATTTAAAAATAGTTTTATCTGATCATATGAATGACCAGCGCGTCGCTCCTACGTGGTGGCCCTACACGTCAGGCGTGTCCACGGACCATGAAGCCGTGACATGTCCGGCGTCTAAACAAGGAAATAAATGCCTAGATTGCAGGAAGTGCTGGGACCGTAACACGAAACGTGTTATATACGGTAAACACTAATCATGACATACGAATTCAAACATCCTAAGTACTACGCAGAGCTGCGAAAAATATACAAGCAAGCAGAGACGCTCAAGCAACAAGCGAGCAGTCAACAAGCAAGCAAAGTCTCAAGCACCGTGGACCACGATCCACGAGCAATAGACGAGCAAGCAAAGCCTTCCCTTAAAAGATCCTGAATCTTGGACCCTGGAACAAGTATCAAGGCACCATGACCATGGTGCTTGGCTAAGATAAAAGTATTGTTCGGATGTGATGTATGGAAGGAGATTTGGTGTGGTGAAAATCTGATTTTATTACTCTTTACTACTTTTAATTCAACAGTGAAAAAGTGCCCAGAAGTATTGTACCCCAAACAATCAGGCATACCAATACCAGCAAGATTTTCAATGCGATTCCAGATAATACCTGGGGTATTCTTCTTAAGTTCTTGGTATAATTTGCGCTCTGGACCCATGCGGATTTTAAAGTAATCACAGCTTTCTAATAATAGCACCAGGAGAGGCAACTTCGGTTGCAATTTTAATAACAACTCGATGAGTTTCTCTCACTCCAATGATTTTATTCTGTGCTAAAAATATTTTTTTGATGTCCCACATGGTGCCGTCGGGAGTCTCAACAGAGACTCTAGCTTCTTTAGCAGCTGTGCTGCCGGCATTAAATTTTGTTACAATCTTCTCAAGTTCTTGCATCTTCAACATTATATCATTCCAGATTTTCTTAACTGATTGACCTTATCTTCAATTTGATGAGCCAACTTCTTATTATCTTGTTCAACTTCTGTCAATCTAATTTGTAATTGTCCGTTATATTTTTGATGACTTTCATTAATCTCAAAACACCTAGTTAAGGAAGACTCTAATTGTTTAACACGCGCTTCTAATGCTTTCATCTCCGGAGAGTTCTGACCTATTCCTTTAACAATAGTTACTTCTCCTTCTGCTTCTTGTGCTCTCTTTTTTAATTTCTTATTCTCTTCTTGCAGTTCACGAAATGCTTCTTGATCCATGGTATCCATCTGCCATATCCTTTCATCATTCATACTTGACTTGTACTTAAATTTACTGTAAAAGTCAAGCTTGGTCTTGTTTGGATGGACTCCACCACACGAAGTTCGAACAAGGCCTTTTTAATGGAGGAATATGGGCGTACCAAAAAGACTCAC
>VTLG01007239.1_pt1 | contig 15207 bp, 8 predicted proteins | sample 4694571 | NCBI WGS metagenome assembly VTLG01 (sample SAMN12604809, study PRJNA352737) | marine metagenome | biome: ENVO:00000447; feature: ENVO:00000209|ENVO:00000569|ENVO:01000036; material: ENVO:00002151; isolation source: viral sequences binned using virsorter ...
TCCAATATGCTAGCTTTAATAATTCTCGTTCTCTTCATTTCTTCCTTGCTGTTTTCCCCGTGGCTTGCGTATGGCTTACCTCCATGGGAATATCTACCATGGCTTTCAACCTTAATGGATTCAATTTCAACCAATCCATTGTGGACTCAAATGGTAGGGTTGTCCCCACTTGGGCAGACGTACTCAACCGTGCTAACTTAGGCATGGAAGTGATGCATGAAAGGAACGCACATAATTTCCCGCTTGATCTAGCGGCTAAAGAGATCACACCAATAGCTTAAACACCACGTCCGTTCATCCCTTTGGGGACGCATGAATCCACAACATGGAACGGGGTTGTGGTACTGGAGAATTACTATGTCAGTAAAACTAAGGTATCGTGGTGTAACTTACACAAAAAACATTTAATTAATTTAACATGAAAAAAATTGCACTAGCCCTAGCGGCAACTCTCGCTTCGACTCCTGCAATGGCTGGCGTCTATATCAACGCTGAGTCAAACGGATCTTATACAGGAAATAATTTTACAGGTAGAACAACTGATCTTCATCTTGGATATGAAGGCGATGTAGGTTCACTTGGATATTACATTCAAGGTGGTCCTGCTTTTACTTCTCCTGATGGAGCTGACGGTAACACAGATTTCTCTGGCAAAGGTGGATTATCTATCGCTGCTTCTGAGAAGTTAGACATCTACGGTGAGGTTTCATTCCTTACAGATGAAGTTAATGATACAGCTTATGGTACAAAGATAGGCGCTAAGTTTAAATTCTAATGTCACACCAATCAACAGATGGACGTGCAATGGTCACGTCCTTTTCACCTGAACCTGAGAAAGTTGATACTAATCCTAGCGATCAACAACCTCCAGGTGTTGACGAGGAGGTAGATTATAACTCCTTGGAAGAAGCCCTCTTGGGTGAATAAAATCAATGAATTATGGATAGTGGTCTTTTTACTCCTATCCTTTTTCGTAATGATAGAAACATTACATGTAAACTATCATCGGTCAGAAGCACCTCAGTGTCGGACTTCTGACTAATTGGCTTTAGCCCTGTACGCAGGATACCTTTAGCCGTCTAGACGGTGGGAGAGACCACGAAAAATGATCAAAAAAATTTCAGCTGAAGACGTATATATTTTAAATTTTATCCAGATTAATGGCACATCAAACTACCAGTGGCTCTAACACAGCCCTGTTAACAGGTCCAGGTGCTGATAACGGTGTTATAGCAACTACTGCTAACCGTAGAGCCCTGTACCTCAAGCTGTTTTCGGGTGAGATGTTCAAAGGATTCCAGCGCAATACAATTGCAAGGGATCTAGTTATGAAGCGTACCTTAAAGAACGGTAAGTCTTTACAGTTCATTTATACAGGTCGCACAACTGCTGAATATCATACACCAGGTAACAGTATACTAGGTAATAGTGACAGCGCACCTCCAGTCGCAGAGAAGACAATCACTTGTGATGACCTTCTCATCTCCAGTGCATTCGTTTATGAATTAGATGAAACTCTGGCGCATTATGACCTACGTGGAGAGATATCTAAAAAGATTGGATATGCTCTTGCAGAAAATTATGATAAGAAGATCTTCCGTGCAATCTCTAAGGCTGCTCGTAAAGCATCTCCTATCACCAAAGCTAACTATGTAGAACCAGGCGGTACACAGATCCGTGTTGGAACTAATGCTCAACTCTCTGATGCTTATAACTCAGCTTCATTGATCAATGCTTTCTATGATGCCGCAGCTGCACTAGATGAGAAGGGAGTAAGTTCTGAAGGTCGTGTAGGTGTACTTAACCCACGTCAATACTATGAACTAATTCAAGCCGTAGGCTCCAATGGATTAGTGAATCGTGATGAGCAGGGTGACTCTCTACAGAAGGGTAATGGAATCATTGAAATTGCAGGTATCAAGATCTACAAGTCAATGAACATTCCTTTCTTCGGAAAGTATGGTACTATCTATGGTACAACTGCTGGAACAACAGATGCTAACGTAGCTGACCCAGGTAATTCTGGATCTTTCGTTGGCGATGCAATGGCAGATGAGCATAACGTTACTGAAAATGATTATGGTCAAGCTGCTAAGTTTGCTAATTCTTGTGGTCTCATCTTCCAGAAAGAAGCCGCAGGGGTTGTCGAAGCTCTTGGTCCTCAAGTGCAAGTAACTTCAGGGGATGTATCAGTCATCTACCAAGGTGATGTTATCCTCGGACGTCTCGCCATGGGTGCAGACTATCTTAACCCAGCCGCTGCTGTTGAACTGTTCGCTGGAACAGCAACTAAGCCAGCTGCATTCGGTTAAGCTTAAACTTTTAACCAACATATGGGGAGTCTTCGGGCTCCCTTTTTTTAATTACAAATATTTATACTTATGCCTTTTCCAACCACTAACGCTACTCAAGAATTACCAGCCATAAATCAAATACTAACGTCATGTGGTCAGGCTCCTGTAACCACTCTAGATCAAACCAACCCAGACGTTGCGATTGCTTACGATACACTATTACAGGTGTCAAGGGAAGTACAGGCTGAAGGCTGGACTTTCAATAGAGAATATCACTATGAGTTTACACCATCAGCTGATGAATCTACATTGAATGAGATAGCAATACCAAATAATATAATACAAATAAAATTAACAGAGAATGGTGCTAACGTAGATTTTGATGCCGTAAGAAGAAGCGGAAAATTATACGATAGACAACACCATAGATATACTTGGCCAGATCATACTACAGTAGAATGTGATGTTATATGGGAATTTGATTGGGTAGATATACCTGAACCTATACAACAATTCATAACTGCTAGAGCTGCTACTATAACATCTAGTAGAATTGTAGGAGATGAAACTCAATATCAAATGCTACAACAACAAGAAGCTTTTGCTAGATCTACTGCATTAGAATATGAAACACAACAAGGTCAATATACTTTCTTCGGACACCCACAAGATAGAACTAACTTCTATAATAGTTACAAACCATTCCAAGCCTTAGCACGATAATGACAACAGTAACTCAACGAGTAGATAATTATCTCGGTGGAGTATCTAGACAATCTGATGATAAGAAAAGACCAGGGCAAGTCCGTGAATGTCTTAATGGTTATCCTGACCCTACGTTTGGTTTAACTAAAAGACCAGGCTTAAAGTGGATTTCTAACTTAGGTACTGGTACGACATACGATTCCTCTAAATGGTTTTATATATCTAGAGGAACAGATAAATTTATAGGATGTATTACACCTAAACCAAGTAGTGGTAATGGTACTGTAGCTGTATGGAATGCCACAACAGGAGCTGCATGTAGTATGACATATGGTAGTGGTGCTCAAGCTTACCTTACAGGAGCCAGAGATAATTACCATATATTAAATTTACAAGATACATCTATAATATCAAATAATTTAATAACAGCTGCTGTACAATCAGCACCATCATTTACAGCTAAATCACAAGCTACCTTGAAATTAAGTGGTACTTCTATTAGTACTGCATATACTGTAGTTGTTGCAGGACAAACTGTTAATCATACTTCTAATAGTACTGATAAATATAGTGATGTATTAGGTGATTTAAAGACAGCTATTGATGCATTAAGTATAGCTAATTTAACAACAACAGTTTATAAAAGCACACTACAATTATCTAATACAGCAGCTTTTACTATAACTGCTACAGGTGGTGAAGATGGTGATAATTTAAAAGTCTTCCAAGATCAAGTAGATAGTGCTGCAGATCTACCACATGAAACCTTTAATGGTCATATCGTTAAGGTTATGAATACTGGTAGTGTAATATATGATGATTATTGGCGTAAATTTATAGCAGATAATGGTACATCAGGTACAGGTCATTGGTCGGAAACTATAGATCCTTCTGTTTCAGTAGGGTTTGATGATACTACAATGCCTCATGAGTTAGTACTAACAGGTACTAATGCATTTACATTTAGAAAAGTTACTTGGACTAATAGATTAGTAGGTGATGATGTAACTAATCCTCAACCTAGTTTTATAGGTAACAAAATCCAATCCTCTGTATATGATAATAGAAGATTAGGATTCTTATCAGATGATAATATTACTTTAAGTCAATCAGGAGAAAGGTTTAACTTCTTCCATGATTCTGCACAACAAGTATCTGATTCTGATCCTATTGATTTAAAAGCATCAACTATAAGACCAGTAGCTTTAAGTGCGGCTATACCTACTACACAAGGTTTAGTATTATTTTCTAAGAATCAACAGTTCTTAATGACTTCTGAAAGTGGAGTATTAACACCCGCTACTACTACAATTAGATCCATTTCTAACTACGAAACAGATGATAAAGTACATCCAGTAGATACAGGTACACACTTAAACTTCTTAAGTAAGACACCTAGTTATACTAGAGTGTTTGCAATGGTAACTCGTGGTCAAGATGAAAACCCACAAGTTTTAGACGTTGGCCGTGTAGTAAATGAATGGATTCCGACTACAATAGATACATTAATTGCTAGTGCAGAAAATGAATTCATAGCAATGTCAGACCAGACTTCACGGTATATTTATTTCTTCAGAACTTATAGTGATGGGGAAAAGAATTTAATGGAAGCATGGTTTAATTGGCAAGTTTGTGGTACTGTTCAATCAATAGCTGTTGATGAAGATGACATGCTAGTGATTACTAAGCAAGGTAGTCAGTTTACATTTAGTAAAGCAAGTTTAAGTCAGAGTCCAGATGATGCTATAATTGTAAGTAATAAAGGTCAGAAGATTAATCCATGTATAGATTTATATGCTGCAGCTGATAGTTCTCCATATAACAGTATAGAATCAATAACAATTACTGCTGGAGGTAGTGGTTATTCATCACCACCTACAGTTGTTATAGCTGGTACGACAGGTCCAGCAGCAGGTACACCAGGATCAAGTGCGTCAGCTACTGCTACGTTAACAGGAGGGGCTGTAACAAGCATCACCTTAGCTAATGGTGGTACAGGTTATACTAACGGTGCTGTAGTGTCATTTACAGGTGGAGGAGGGTCTGGAGCTACGGCTACAGCTTCTGTCTATGATGGTACTAAATGTTACTTAAAGTATAATGATGATACATCCTTAACACCAGTTCTTATTATTAAAGGTTCTGCTACTACTGGTCAGTTAGTTGAATCAGGTTTTACAATTACTCCTGATAGAGCTTCTGATGGACTAGGAACTTACTTTAAAGTTCCAAGAAAAGATCTAACTAGTGTAGCTAGTGATATTATAATTGGATATAAATATGATTATGATATTAAAATACCTAAGACTTATTATAAGTTAGATGAAAATAACACACAATCTGATTATTCTGCTAGATTAACAATAGCTAGAATGAAGTTTGCTGTAGGTCTTTCCGGTGTATTAGGTTTTAAACTGAAATCTACTGGTATAAGACAAGGTAAAAAAAGTTATTCTGGAGATGATTCTACAACAGATTTCTCTTGGATAGAAGATGATATAGCATATGTAGATAGAGATCAAATAAAACTAAAGATTAATAACTTTGAAAGCACATCCTTTACTTTCGTTAACGATACAACTATAAGACTTAATTCTATTCCTAGTCAAACATTTACAGCTAATGGTTCTACCTCAACCTTTACTTGGACTTTCGATAGGGATAACTTAAGCTTAATTAAAGTTAAGAAAGCAGGAGCACTACAAACTGAAGGTACTGATTTCCAGTTTACTGGTGAGAAATCTATCATATTTATTGATGGAAATGGAGCACCAACTAATCCAACTAATAGTACTGAAATTAAAATCTATAGTGCAGATGATATTCTTATCTATCTAAATGAATGGTATGACTTAAACCCAACACCAATGGCTGATACTTATTTAGCTAATGATGTTACTTTAAGTGAACAATCAGTATTTAATATACCTATTCATCAAAGATCAGATAATTTTGAATTAAGAATATTTAATGATACACCATTCCCAGTGGCATTAAATTCAATGATGTGGGAAGGTAATTATTCACCGAGATTTTATAGGAGAATGTAACTTATGTATCAAATGATGAATGAGTTTGGTACTCCATTTAATGAAGCTGAAGAAGCTATGCGTCCTAAAGGTATAGGACATAGGCATATAGATAAAGAATTAGCAGCCTCTGGTATGGAGAGTCAGTTGCTACCAGTACTGATTGGTGCAGGATTAGGAGCAGCCGCAGGTGCAGGTGCATTTGGTGCTGCTGTAGCTGGTGTAGTAGGTGGTAGTGCTCTGGCTGGTGGACTTGTTGGAGCTGGTCTTGGAGGACAAGTAGGCGGTGGATTGAATGCTGCTAAAGCTGCACGATCACAAGCTGAAGCTGCTAATGCTGCTTCAGATAGACAGTATTATTATGATACTGCAGCATGGGAGATGAAAAAAGATCAAATTCGATCAGATAGAGAACATGCTGTTTTAGAGCTTGAAACACGAGCAGAAAATGAACAAACTGTAAATGAATATAGAGATGCTTTAAATTTACAAAAATATAATTATGATGTACAGATTCGTGCTAATGAACAAGAATCATTAGATAAGCAATTTGAAAAATCCAATGAAATTTATAATGTTCAAATGGATTATAATGCTATGGCTGAACAAAGTGCAATGGATCAAGAATATCATAAATTAGAAGAAATTAAAGCAGAAGCTAGATTTGATGATGAAGATATTAGATTACAAGCATTAATGGATGAAGGAAAGCTACGAGCTTTAGGTCAAAGTGGTAATACATTAGACCAACAAGTACATGGTATATGGTTAAAAGCAGGTAAACGTATAGCAGCTATCAATGCTTCGATAGAAAGTGCTGGTAGAGCATCTCGTTCTATTATAAAAGAAATAGGACTTGATAAAGATACAGCAGACTTACAAGCTTTTGCATCTAAAATGTTAGATCCAGGTGTACTACCTGATGTTATCGAACCAATTGCATTACCATATACTGAATGGGTAATGCCACGAGCACTAGAAGAGTATGACTTTGGACCAGCTCCTGTTAAAGGTGCGTTCTATGATCCAGGTGCAGCTGCAGGTAGAGCATGGGGTACAACTATGAGTAGTATCGCTGGTATGATACCTTCCTATGGTAAATTCTTAGACCTCGGATAATAACTTAAACTAAATCATGACAAAAGACTACAAACGCTACGGCAAAACTGGTCAATTTAGAAAACCTTTAATTGGTGATGCTACTGGTGCTCTACGGAGGCAAGCAGAACAGGTAGGAGAATCACTAAGAAAAAGCCAAATAAGAACCGATGAATATGGTCGGGATTATGTTAGGGGGTTAGAAAAAACACATTCTAACCTTCTTAATAATTTTGAAACAAATAAGCAGTTAACAGATGCTATCTTTAAAACTAGAGAATGGGCTACTGCTTTAAAAGGTAAAAGAGAAGTTGAATATTTAACAAGTGTTGCAGATGAATATGGTAAAAAAGCTGCATATTGGGAAGACTTCTCTACTACTCAATTCCATAAATATTGGAAAGCTGCTACATATATTTATGATGAAGTAGAAAAAAGAAAGCAAGCTAAACAAATAAGAGAAGATGAGCAAAGTGGGGATAGTACAGATAAACAAGCTAATTTAGTAGAGACTATTACTTCTGCAGCTAATCAAGAAGAAAAAAGATTAACTCAAGAAGCAATTAGAACCCAAAGATTAGGTGAGTATACTGCAACTAAATATACAACAGGTTTAGCTAGAAGAAAATTACAACCAATTATAGCGGATAATTTAGCAAATAGAATTATTGCTGATAAAGGTATCCAACATAAGTTTGAATCTAGATTAGAAGAAGAAACAAAACATACAACAAATCCATTAATTTTAAATTCAGATACTGTATATGGTCTTTATGTAGACAATGCTTATCGTATATTAAAAGAAACTGGAATAAAAGAAACATCCCCTGCTGGTCAGAAAATTTTAAACCATTGGTTTGAATTAGGTGGTAATAAAAAAAGAAGATTATATAGTCAAGAACAAGTTGGTATAGGACAAAAAAATGTATTAGATGCTTTCACTGATTTTAAAAATAATACTGATTCTACCAGAAAACCTCAGTTATTAGAGAATCTTGTTACTAATGTAATGACTGCATGGGAATATGATCGTGAACAGGATCAATTCATAACTCATGAGGATAAACGTAATAGGCATACTGATGGTTGGATTCCTACTTTTGAGTATTTAATAGATAATGATTATTATGCTGGTGATAATGGTGAACAAAGATTACTAGAGGATTTCAAACATATAGTATGGGATGAAAATGGTCCAACAGGAGTTACATTTGGAGAGAAGTTTACCAAACAAGAAACTAGAGAAGGATTATTAAAATATCTTAAAAACTCTACTGATGGTAAATTAAAGGAAATAGAGCATAGTAGAGGTATTAAAGAGAATGATGTAATAATCGAAATGCATGCCTATCTAAGAGAAAATCCAATAAACAATAGAGCAGAAGAAGATAAATTTTGGCAGCTTTATGGTCAAGGTTATGCTGATACATCAGAAATAAAAAAAGAAGCACGTAAAATCTTAAGTTATAGTACAGACCATGCATCTAAACATATGACTCATACAGCTTTAAAAGATGCTTATGCGGAAGGAGATTTTCTAGAATTTTCATTACACTATTATACATTAGATAAAAGAGAAAGATCTCTATATAGTCATATGTTTAAGAGTTTAGAAGGATTAGAAAGAGCCTTACCAGGTGGTGGTACTTTTGACTATTTAGGAAAACGTAGTGGCGAGACATTAAAATCTATATGGAATGCTAAAAAAAATAGAACAGCTGCTAATTCTAACATCCCACATGGTACTGTAAAGTATGCACAAATAGCATTACAACAGTCTTATATTCAACATTGGACTAATTTAGAAGGTAAATTAGAAGGTCAAGCTAGATTAAATGAAGCTATAAGACTTGCTGAATTACCTTTTATAGAAGAAAAAGGTATTGGAGAAATTATACGAGGTAATGAAGAAGGAACGGGTGGTAAAGTAATTTTCAAAGCATTTCAAGTTGAACGTACTCCTGTACAACAATATTCATCAGAAGAATTATTAGAACAATTAAATGAGGGTACAAGTCAAGCTTTTTATAATATAGTAGATAGTCCTGAACGAAAAGCTAAAACTAAATATACTGTTCCTTTACCAGGTGATACTGATAAAGCAAGGAATATAGCTTTAGAAAACTTATTACAAGATGAAGCTTTGGTTTCTGAAGATTCTTTAAGTACTATTTATCAAGGAGTCTTGTATGGTACAGATCAGGTGAATATACCTAAAAATCTCAGTATATTAGCTGAACATTTTGGTATGAATGATTATGGTAGAGAACTTTTAAACACTGTATTAAAAACACGTGGATATACTACAAGTGATAATTTTATCCCTGCAGGTCCAGAAGATATTATTAAAAGATTATACCCTAAAAAATTAAGTGGTCTTTCACCTAGACACTTTAAGAAAGCATTAACAGTATTAGTACCGGAGAGAAGTTAATGGAAGAAACTATTGAAAATCAGGAAGAGAATCAGGAAGAGAATCAGGAAGAAACTGTAATCCAACCTGAAGTAGTTAGTCAATTTAAGGCTCCCTTTGGTGGTAAAATAGGTTTTAGTACTGTTGATTTGACAGATAAAAAATCTGAAGATCAAATGCTTGATGAATATACAAATTGGTTTAGTTATGGTAGGACAAGAAGTATTCAAAGTTTAGGTTTTCCTTATACTAGAGAAGAAGATAAAGAAGAAAGAAACCGATTAAGAAATGAGTGGCATATGAAATATCATGGTATGCCTTATGACTCATATCAAATAGAAAAGGATTTATTATTTAAAGAAGAAGGTGGTTTTTATCCCGGAGCTAATAATCCAGCAGAATCACTTAAGAATACTTACGAAGCTCTTTCTATACCTGGTATGGCTTGGGCTGATTTTGGTATGGATGCAGCTGGTACTTTACTACCAGGTTTTAATAAATTAGATGATAGATGGGATGAAGCTACTAAATTTGATAATGAATTCTATCAAGGATTAAGAAGAGTTCTTTCTGTTGTATTACCTGCTATACAAACTGGTAAATTTACTACAAAGCGACTACAAAGCTTACCTGCAGATATGCCTCGACTTACTAAGGCATTAATAGGTACAGGTGCGTTCAGTTTACAAGAAGCAAGTATTATAGGTCTTAGTGATGTAGGAGAAGATCAAACTATTTTAGGTACTTTCGCAGAAACATTTCCTGGTATATTTGGACCTAAAGGATGGATGCCAATACCTGGTAGACTTATTGTACAAGAGAGTGATAGCCCTTCTGTTCGTAAATGGAAGAACAAGTTAGAAACAGCAGGTCTTAGTGTATTTGGATCAATAATAGGTGCTTATTTAACAATTAAACATGGTAAAAAAGCTTTAAGTTGGTTGAATCCTATTGATGATACTGCTAGAAATTATAAACAATTAGAACTTCAAGTTTTTGCAGAATCAGCTCAACCTGATAAACTAATTAGACTTAGAAAAATTGAAGAATTATTATCTACTAAGAAATTAAGTAAACAAAATCAAAATATATTAAACAAGGAAAAGTTTAATATAGAATCTGATTTAGGTATGATTGATGATGTAGAAGGAGCAGTGAATAGAGATGTACAAGCTAGATCTATCGAAACAAATATAGCTAAAGAACGTAAATTAAATAAGGCAAAACAATTAGGTTTCTTTGATGATACATTTGATCCAGATATAACACCTGGTATAATAGATGAATCTGGTGAAGCACGACAAACAATACCTCCTGCTAATGTAGCTAGGAATATGGCAGATACTACTGCTATTAAGAAGGGTACAACTGAAGGAGATCCAGCACCTGTTATTACAGAGGCTATGCTAACAAAAGGTCTCATGGTAGGACCACATTCTCGTGGTACTGTTGTGTCTGTAATGGATGAAACACGTAAAATCGGTAAATTTGAGCCAATAGTAGATAAGGTTAGATTTACTATGAAGGATATGGATGCTGCTGCATGGGAGATCTATACAACTATTGTACGACCTGGATCATCATTAGAAGATGTAAAAAACTTATTCATCGAACATAGAGCTATTGAACCGATGCTTAATGGTAAGTTTACAGTTGACTATGCTAATGAAACACAAGCTAGAGCTGCTGCATTTGCTCTAAGAGATCTAGTTGATAAATACTTAGGTAGAGAGGTTTCTAAAACTTCTGCTAGAGTTATGGATACTCTAGGAAGAGAAGTTTCTACTATGGCTGAAGCTATCAAAGAATTGGATCCATTTGTTGATGAGAACCGTGCAATGGATTTAATTATTAAGAAAATGGAATTCTTAATGGATGAATATGCTCTTAATAAATATATGGCAGGTTGGAAATTAAGGAATAAACACTGGTTTGATCAAGTAGCTCCTAAAGACTTGAATACTACACTTGAACAACTTACTGAACAGTTTGATGAGGTAATATCAACTAAACATGAAAAAAACAGAAAGTTTACTAATACTTTAATAGAACTAAAGAAAACAAAACCTGTAGTAATGCGTCCTTTAGTTGATGCATATGTACATAGTAAGGGTGATGTAGATACTTTAGCTAAACTATATGAATTTGCTGCTCAACAAATAGGTCCAATGGGATTATTTGTAAGTCCTAATCCTAAAGTTGCAAATAAACTTAGTAAAGGACTATGGGCTGTTAGATATAATAATATATTATCAGGCTTATCAGCGGTTGGTGCTATGGTAGGTAATACTTCAATGCTAGTCATGAAACCAATGACTGCTCTTTTAGGTCATGGTTTAACTGGTAATATATCAGGTATTAGACGGACTTTATTTTACCATTCAGCTATATTTGAAACTAATCGTAGAGCTTTGAATGATGCTTTTTCAATGATGAAAAAAGCTCATAAAGATCCAGAATTTGCAATGAAAACTTATCGTCAAGATTTTACATTAAAGAATGAAAAAGAATGGCAAATTCTAGACGATATGGATAAAGTATGGAAAGAAGATGGTAATTGGGGTAGAAGGTTTCAACTAAAGGCTGCTGAATCCTTAATCCAGATGAGTAAAATACCAGCCTTAAGATATGGTATGACAGGTCTTGTTTTTCCAGATGCTTATACTGCAACTACTATGGGACATTATCTTTCCAGAGTACGTGCATATGATGATGTGTTTACTGAATTCGGCTATTTTAATAAAGAAGCTGCAATGAAAGCAGAAATGAAACATTATAAAACAATGTTTGATGAGAATGGTCTTATAAAAGATAAAGCACTAAAATATATGACAGGCGAAATAGCTTTAAATATAGATGATAACATATCTAATTTTCTTAATAAAGCCACAACTGCAGTACCTATATTAAAAGAACAGATTCTATTTCCAAGGACTCAAAGTAATGCAATGAAACTTGCACTGTCCTATACACCTTTCGCTGCTTTACCAATTCATAAATATGGTAAAGTTATATGGGCTAAGTCTGATGATCAAATTGCTAAAGCTTTGAAAGATCATGGAATAGATATGGCTACTACACCTAATGCTAGGATTATTTTTGAAAATCTAAAAGCTGATTATATTGGTAGAATGGCATTTAGTGGTTTACTTGTAGGTACTCTATATCAATATGCTATGGGAGGTAATATTAGAGGTAATGGTCATCATAATACATCTCGTAGAGTGAAAGAAAGAGATGAATTAGGTTATATTCCAAGAACAATTAATATTGGTGGTAAATGGGTTTCTTATCAAGGTATTCCCGGAGTAGAAGGTATCTTAGCTCTTATAGGAGATTTTGCTTATTATAGCTCAGATTTAGATCAAGCTTTAGTTGAAGAATGGGAAGCAAAATTAATTTGGAGTATTGGTGCTACATTCTTTGGTGCTACACCTTTACAAGGATTAGAACCTCTTCTTGCTGGTATAAATGGTAATGTTAATGCATGGAATCGTTTACTAGCTAATAGTGCTAGATCTTTTCTACCATTATCTGGTGGTGCTGGTGTAACAGCTAAGGCAATTTCACCTGCATTAAAAGATATTGAAAGTGATTGGACGTCTTATATAAAAAACAGATTACCTGGTTTCAATCATAATCTTCCAAAACGTATTGATGTTTGGACAGGAAAACCAGTTAATGATATAGATAATCCAGTACTTAAAGGTTTAAATGCTGTTAATAAACTTAGCATTAGTGGTGATAATGAACCTTGGAGACAATGGTTGTATGAAAGTGGTTGGGATGGTATAAGTCTAATTAAACGTCATTCTGAGGGATATGCATATACTGCTGACGAACGTGAAGAAATACACACATTTATTGGTGAACAAGAGCCTTATAAAAAACTTGAAGCATTAATGAAGTCCAAGAAGTATGAAAATGAAATGAACTTAATTAGACAGCATCGTAGAAGTGGTGATAATATAGATGAGGATGATATTAAATTAAGAACAAAATTACTACCACTTCATCAGAGAATATCAGATATACTGAAGGAGGCTCAACAAAAAGCTGAAATAAAACTAGCTACTTTAGCTCGTGAACAACCAGAAAAATATGGTCATATAAAAAAATTTAATGAAAATCAAAAGATGGCTAATGAAGCAATGAAGGAGGGTGATATAAAAAGAGCACAGGAATTACAAAAAGATTATCAAAAAACTAGAGAACTTATACAATACGGAAACAATTAACAAGCAACTATGGCTGTTACAGAAACGTCTTATACAGGTAATGGTTCCACCACCAATTACTCATTCACATTTCCATATCTTAAGAGTACCGACATTGAAGTTCAACTTGATGCCTCGGTTACTACGAATTGGTCTTTGGCCAATGCGACAACAATTCAATTTACCGCCCCCAGTGGAGGAGCAACCAGTACACAAGAATCTGGTGGTGCTCCCAAATCTGCAGTAAAAATTAAAATACTTAGAAAGACAAATATTGACAGCCTTGCTGCTACCTTCTATCCAGGTTCAGCGATTAAGTCTGAAGATCTAAATGATAATTCTACCCAAAACATTTATGTTTCACAAGAGATAAACGATAGATATTTCGCTAATACTGGTGGAACAATGACTGGTGATCTTACCATAGGTGAGGATGCTAGTATTATATTTGAAGGTGCTACTGATAATGATTATGAAACTACTTTAGCAGTAACTGATCCAACAGCTGATCGAACGATTACTATTCCAGATGTATCTGGTACAATTTTAATAGAAGGCAAAGCTAATTCCATTACATCAGGTATGATTGTTGATGGAGCAGTAGCTACAGCTGATATAGCAGCAGATGCTATAGATGGAACTAGAATAGCAGATGATGCTGTTAATTCAGAACACTTAGCAGCGGATTCTATAGATGCAGAGCATTATGCACCTGGTTCTGTAGATTCTACAGCTTTAGCAAGTGGTTCTGTTATTGCTGCAAAGATTGCAGCTGATGCTGTAGATGGTACAAAGATAGCTGATGATTCTATCAATTCTGAGCACTATGTTGCAGCAAGTATTGATAATGAACATTTAGCTGATGATGCAGTTGGAGCAGATGAACTTGCAGCTGATGCTGTAGTTAATGCTTCTGTTGCAGCTGGAGCAGCTATTGAATTTACTAAACTAGAGAACCTAGATAGTTCAAAGATACTAGTTGGTAATGGTTCTAATAAAGCAGCTGAAGTAGCATTATCTGGTGATGTAACCATTAATAATGCTGGTGTATCTGCAATTGGTGCTAATACCGTTGAAATCGGTATGATAGATTGCGAACAGACAACTATATCAGATAGTGATTCTCACATACCAACTTCAGGAGCTGTTGTTGATTATGTAGCAGGACAGATATCACCTCTAGGTGGTTTCTCTGTAATAGCAGACGATGAATCTTTCCCTAATACTCAAGCTGCTGCTGGTATTGTAATCAGTATTGCAGATGCTGCAGGGATATCTATTAACTCAAGTGGTGTATCTACTAATGCTGATACACTTGATAATACAACTGTAACAATTAATGGCTTCCCTTCTGAACTAAGAGGTGGAGTAGGTTCAAATGCTGATCCTTATGTCTTAGGAGCTGGTACTGGTCTAATGGTTAAATCCACTGGATCTGGTCAGATCTATGA
>VTLG01009003.1_pt1 | contig 15207 bp, 20 predicted proteins | sample 4694571 | NCBI WGS metagenome assembly VTLG01 (sample SAMN12604809, study PRJNA352737) | marine metagenome | biome: ENVO:00000447; feature: ENVO:00000209|ENVO:00000569|ENVO:01000036; material: ENVO:00002151; isolation source: viral sequences binned using virsorter ...
AAAACTATTTAGAGGTTTTAAACGTAGTAATAGAGTATCATAATAATTATGGTAAAGGTGCAAAAGAAAATAATTATTGGGATTGGCTAATGATAATACCAATTAATGTTTCTATATTAACAAATGGTTTTTTAGCAGCAATAGAAACTAAAAGAAATGCTACAATAGTAAAGTCTTATAGAGTAGTTTTAAATGAAATGTTACAAGATGTAGTTACAAAGATAGAAAAATTAGAACCAATAAATGAATAAAATTTATCAAATAATATCAGAATTAACAGATGATTTTACAGAAATGTGTTATGGTATTACAAATGATAAAAACACTATTGATGATGCAGTACAAGAATTGATGTTGTATTTTATGCAGATGAATCAACAAAGTTTAAAATCAATATATGAAAAAGATGGTGAAAAAGGTTTGTTAAGGTATGGTGCAGTAGTATTGAAAAGGTCATTAACAAGCATAAGAAGTCCATTTTATTATAAGTATAAAAAATATTATACACATATAAATCATTACTATACAACAAATAATACTGGAAGAGCAGACAATATATTAAACAATTTACAAAATTTACCAGAAAAAATAGAAAGGAATTATAATCAAGAAAAATTAGAACAGATAGATAAAGTATTAGATGATGTTTATTGGTACGATAAAAAAGTATTTGAGTTGTATTATTATGAATCTAATACACTTGATTCTTTAAGTAAAAAAACAGGTATTAGTAGAAATAGTATATTTAACACAATAGACAAAGTTAGGCAACACATAAAAGAAAAGATAAATGAATAGATTCTTTGTACCTAATAATGTTTATAATGATAGAATAGCTATTTGTAAAAGTTGTAAGTTTTTTTATAGTTTAACAGGTAGCTGCAAAGTGTGTTTGTGTTTTATGAAAATTAAAGCAAGATTAGCACCAATGGAATGTCCAAAAAAATATTGGCAAAAAACAACAGAAATAGAAACGCCTGATGAACTGCCTAATGAAATAATAAATGAAGTGTTAGATTTATGGAAAGACTTAAAAACAGGTAGGGCAAAGAATCAAGAAGCAAAGTCAAAAATGATAACTTTATACAATACAATACATATGACTAATTACAAAATAACAACTAATTGTAGTTCTTGTATTAGCACTTGTTTTGATGCTATAAAAAAAATATATAAAAAATATAAAAAGGGTTAAGACTAATATAAATTAATAATTCAGCAGTTATGCTTTGTATAAGTCAGGTACAGATTGAAAATAACATAGATAAATTAATTAAATTAAAAAACGTTCTTTACAACTATTCAACAATGTACCACCCTTTTTTTAAAATTAAAACATGATAGAATTTTTAAAACATTTTACAGGACTATGTGGTGAACCGCACCCTAGTTTATTAACCTTATTATTTGGTACACCAATATTTGGTTATTTATATTACAATTTTAAAAATAGAAAAAAATGAAACATATACCAGATTATTATATAGGTAAAACACATGGCTATGAAGCAAGAAAAGTAATAGAAGATTTCCAAGCAGATAGCTACAATATAGGAACAGCAATTACATATCTGTTAAGAGCAGGTAAAAAAGAAGGTAACCCTATAATACAAGATATTAAAAAAGCAATAAATCATTTAAACTTTGAACTTGATAGATTATATAACAAAGAAAAAAAATATCCAAGAACAGGCGCATTGCCACCAGGAGGTAAACTATGATAAAATTTATTTGTAATAAATGTAATGATACTTTAGAACTTGCAAGAGCAACAATAAAAGTAATTGATGGTAAAGTCAGAACAGAACAAGCATATTGTCAAAAGTGTGATGAATGGATGCAAGAAATAGAAAAAGACTTTAATGGTTTTCCTAGCCTTATAAGAACAGAACCATCATTAAATAAAAAAAAAAGACATGATAAACTTTGGGATGGTGCAAAAGAAAGGCTATTAGGTGAACGTGGTATAAATGAATCTTTTGATTAATGAAGTTTATAATAAAGGACAATAAAGATAAGCAAAGCCTGATAAAGTATTTGAAAGAACTTGGCTCTGATTATATAGTAGATGTTAAGAAACAAAAAAACAATAGGTCATTAATGCAAAATAATTATTATTGGAAGTGTATAGTTCAAGCATTAGGTCAAGAACTAGGATATTTTAATGATGAAATGCACGATATATTAAAAGTAAAATTTGCTAGTCAATGGGAAAAGGTACAAGTAAATGATAAAACAATAGGGCTACAAACAGTTAACAGTACAGCAAGAATGAATACTAAAGATTTTGAAATATATGCTGAATACATTAGAATATGGGCATTATCAGAACTTGGTATTAGATTAATGCTACCAAACGAATATAAATAATTTCTATTATATATTATGGACAAGCGAACAAAACGAACACAAGATAGTAAAGAAATAATGTTAGAAGCATTAGAGGTATCACTTGGTATTGTAACAGAAGCGTGTGAAAAAACAGGTTTAAGTAGAACACAACATTACAAGTGGTATAAAGATGATGCAGAATACAGAAAAGCAGTTGATAGTATTGATAATAAATTTATTGATTTTGCTGAAACACATTTAAAGGAACAAATTAAAAATGGTAGTACACAAGCAACTACATTCTTTTTAAGAACAAGAGGACGTAAACGTGGGTACAATGAAAAGCAAGAAGTTGATTTAACATCAGGTGATGAACCAATAACAATAGAATTTAATATAGGTGCGAATAAGACCAACAATAACAGCTAAACAAGATATTGCCTTTTTGTATTTAAAAGATAATGAAACTAATGAAATATTATTTGGTGGGGGTGCAGGTGGTGGTAAGTCTTGGTTTATATGTGCAGCCTTAATAACACATTGTATTAAATATAAAGGTATTAGAGTTTTATTAGGGCGTAGCAAATTAACAGCATTAAAGACTACAACGTTAAACACATTTTTTGATGTATGTAAACAATGGAATTTAGAAACGCCTAAACATTATAACTATAATGCGCAAACAAACATTATTACTTTTTTTAATGGTAGTGAAGTTATTCTTAAAGACCTTTTTCAGTATCCTTCTGATAGGAATTTCGATAGCTTGGGTTCTCTTGAACTTACTATGGCGGCAATTGATGAATGCAATCAAATCACAGAAAAAGCAAAAAACATTGTAGCAAGTAGATTAAGATACAAACTTGATGAATACAATCTTATACCAAAATTAATACTTACTTGCAACCCATCAAAGAACTGGGTATATACAGAGTTTTACAGAAAGTATCAAGAAAACAAATTACCTAAACACCGCAAGTTTATACAAGCATTAGTAGATGATAATGCAAACATATCAATACATTATAAAGAACAACTAAATAGATTAGATGAATTATCTAAACAGAGATTATTATATGGGAACTGGGAATATGATTTAAGCAAAGATTCCTTAATTGATTACAATGCAATAATAGGACTATTTGAAAACAAAGGAATTGAAGGTGAAAAATACATAAGTTGTGATGTGGCACGTTTTGGGGGCGATAGAACGGTTATTATGCTTTGGCAAGGGTTACATATTAAATATGTGAGAAGTATCCTTAAATCGGCCGTAAATGAGGTTGTGGACGAGATTAAGAAGCTACAACAAGATAATCAAGTACCATTAAGAAATATAATTTGTGATTCTGATGGTGTTGGTGGCGGTGTTAAAGACTACTTACGTTGTCAATCATTCCAAGCTAATGCAAGACCATTAAAAAACGAAAACTATCAAAACTTAAAAACACAATGTTATTATAAATTAGCAGAAGTTATAAATACAGGACAATTAGGAATTACTTGTAGTGATGTAAATGTAAAGAGTTATATTATTGAAGAACTTGAACAAGTGCGAATGCAAAACCAAGATAAAGACCATACTAAATTACAGATAATACCAAAAGATACAGTAAAAGATATTATAGGTCGTTCGCCTGATTATTCAGATGCTATGGCAATAAGAATGTATTACCAAATAGATAGTAATTATGGCAAGTATTATGTGTCGTAAACTAAATTAAACAAATTTCTATTATATAAAAGGAAAAGCTATGAAAGTAAAAATTAAGAAAAACGGAAAAACTAAAAAGTATAAAGTAATTGAAAGTTGGGCAGATGTTACGTTAGAAAAGTGGGTAAAATTAATTGCATTAAAAGAAAAGGTTAAAAGTGAAGAGGCACTAGAAACAATAAGTGTTATTTCAGATATACCTAAAAAACTCATAAAAGAGTTAAGCATTCAGGATGTTGCAGCAATAATGAAGTACATGAGTGAATTGCAATTAGAAGAAAATAGTTCTTTACATCAGATTATAACAATAGATGGTAAGCAGTATGGCTTTCATCCTAATTTAGAAGATTTAACATTAGGAGAATATGCAGATATTGAAACATTTATACAAAATGGAATTAAAGAAAAGATGCCTGAAATTATGGCAATACTTTATAGACCTATTGTAGAAAAAGAAAAAGATGTTTATGCAATAGAAGCGTATGATGGCAATATAAGAGTCAGGGCGGAACTAATGAAAAAAATGTCAGGAGAACAAGTGCAAGGTGCATTGGTTTTTTTTTACAATTTCGTGAGCAACTACTTAAGGATTACGCTATTGTATTTGACGGAACGGACAACACAAATGATACAGGAAAAATAACTGATGGGGACTTTCAAGAAAAATGGTCATGGTTTGGTGTGATGTATCGTTTGTGTAATGCTGAAATAGTAAATTTAGAAAAGATAACAAAACTTAATTTGTTAGAATGTTTAACATGGTTAAGTTATGAAACAGATTTAAATATAACAAAACAAGTAAATTTAAATGGCAGTACAAAATAAGACATATAACAACATAATAGATACGTTAAAAGAACTTGGTAAACAACATGACCAAATTAGTACAACTACAACAGGTGATATATTTGACATTGATTTAGAAAAAAATACTAAATTTCCATTAATGCACATAAACCCTGTAAATGTAGCAACAGGGCAATCTACATTAACATACAATTTTCAAATATTTATAATGGACTTGGTTAGCGAAAAAGAAGATTGGACTGAAGCTAATTTCCAATCAGCAGATAATTTAAGTAACAATCAAGAAGTGTTAAATGATTGTTTACAAATATGTACAGATATTGTTGGTGTATTTAGACATTCACAATGGCAATCACAATTATCGTTAGATATTAATGCACCTGTATATTTTGGTGAGGGTGAATTTACCTTTGAACCATTTGAAGAAAGATTTGATAATTTATTGACAGGTTGGGTATTTCCATTATCAATAATAGTACATAATGATTTTCAAACTTGTTTCATACCAATGGAAGATAACCCAATAGGCAAATGATAAAATTTAAAATAGGTAAATATAAAATAGAAATTGGCTTTTTTAAAATAACTATTAAATTATGAATGAAGTGTTTGAATTAATAGAAAGTTATGGAATAACACTTGTTTTATTAGTAGGGTGTTTTTATGCTTTGTATCAATTCTTTTTTTTTAGTATAAGAGAGGTTAAAAAAACATTTGAAAAGCACCATGAAAGAAACGCAGAAAACATGAGTGAAATAAAAGAAAAAATAAATAGAATATTAGATTTAATTAAAAATAAATAAATATGGCAGATTTAGTAACAACAATCACAGAAGCAGTTACCTTAAATGGTGCAGTACGTGGTACAACAAACACAGTAACAACAACAGGTATAGTAGATGTATTTGAAAGAATATTGACTTGTGCGCATTCTAATACAACAACAATAGCAACATTTGCAAGTACACCACATACAAGTGCGGGTGCTTTAGATGTAGAAAATACAGCTTATGTTAGAATCACAAATTTAAGTTCAACAGATGCAGTTAATGTAGCAATAGTTGGAACAGCAACAAATTATCAAGTTAAATTAAGACCATTAAGTTCACACATATTATACAATGGTGAAGAAGTTATGGTTGCAGAAGCTGATACATCACCTGGTTTTACAAGTTTTGAAGATATTGCAAGTATTCAAGCAAGACCAACAGGTAGTACAGATTGTCAAGTTGAAATGTTTGTTGGACTAACATAATGAAAACTAAAAATATAGAAAGATATTTAGAATCTTTTGGTAAGCAAGTTGTCAATAGAGCAAAAGGTAATTTGCAAAGGCAAAAGGGTGGCAAAACTAATTTAGAAAAAACTTTGCGTTTTGAAGTTATTACAGATGCTAAAGGTTTTGTTGTAAATTTCTATATGGCAAATTATGGTTCTTTTGTAGATAAAGGTGTTTCAGGAACTAATAAAAAACAAAGTTATAAAGATTATAAAGGAACAGTAGTTAAAAGCCCTTATGAATACACTACAAAACAACCACCCGCAGGTATATTAGCAAAATGGATAAGTAAAAAAAGAATAAAAGGTAGAGATATAGGTTACACTAAAAAAGATGGAACAAAGGTTAAAGGTTCAGGTAGGTTTATTAGCAATTTAAGTCTAGCTTTTATATTTGCTAAAAAGATAAAAAGAGATGGAATAAAAGGCATAAGTTTTTTTCAAAAACCTTTAGGGCTTGGAATTAAACAATTTGGAAAAGATTTATTAAAAAATGTAAAACAAGATATAGTAGATAGTTTATCAACAATAACAGTTAATTAACATGGCATTACAAATAACACAAAGACCATTATACAATACATTAGCAGCAGGTCAAGAAATAGTATTTGTTGTGAATGAAACAACAGGTAATATAGTAACAACAAAAACAAACGTAAACTATGTTGTAGAAATAAGGGTAGCAACTGATTCATCAGAACTTAACCAAACAACATCTATAATTGGAGAATTTAAGTCAACACCAAATGACAAAGGAGTAGGTGTATTTGAATTAAGTACAATACTAGAAAATTATGTTAGCCCTGATTATAATGGTGTTGATACAGAAATAGCTGCAGGTGAAACAGTACAAACAACTTTTAGAGGTAATACATTTGAGAATAATAATAATGAAAAAAGGTTTTATCATGCAATACATTTAGTAGATAGATATTGTATATCACAAAACGCTATTAAATATGTACGGGTTAAATTTACAATGGAATATTTGGGTGCAGACCCTAACAACCCTAATGCAGTTGGTAAAGACCCTTATTTAATTCAACAATATAGTAGTGATTTATTAATTTTTAATGGTGTTGTTTATGATACAGATGTATTAACTTATAGTGATTCGTCATTTAGAAAATTTGATTTTGGTTACAATCTATCTGCAACAGATGACACTACAAGACCATCATATATTTTACAAAATTCAGGAACTGATTTGGCAACAGCAACAGGTCAAATGTTATCAGATGCCCCATTAACACAAGAAGCAAGATTAACAGATTATGGTACATTACCTTTTTTAAACTTTTTAAGGACAGCGCAAAACACTTATTTTGTTGGAAATTCTACGCAGTCACCAAATAGTATTGGTTATATTGCAATTAAATTATACAATGATGTTAATGTGCAGTTAGGGAGTACAATTGTTGCGTATAATAGACAAACTAATGGTGGTTATTCAGCACAAGGAACAGATATTAGTAATAACTTTTTTTCAACTACAAGACTAATATATTTTGGTGCTTTTCCTGCTAATTTAGATGGTGCTTATATAGCAGATAATGCAACTTATGCAGATTGGAATACACATAAAGCTAATGTGTCATATTATACATTACAAGCGTATCAAGAAATTACATTAGCAGATGACACACCTATTGGTAAAGAATTTACAATTAATATAGTTAAAAGCGATTGCAAATATGAAAGTATTAGGCTTGTATGGCTAAATAAACATGGTGTTTGGGATTACTACACATTCAGGAAAAAGTCAGTTAGATCATTAGCAACAAATAGAACTAATTTTACACAATTAGCAGGAACATGGAATGAAAGCAGTTATTCTAATTTAGGATATTCAGGTGGTCAAAAGAACTTTAGAGTAAATACAAGAGAAAGTATAAAAATGAACACTGATTTTGTTACAGAAGCAGATGCAATTTGGTTTGAGCAATTAATAAATAGTACAGAGGTATATATATTAAATGGATTTAATGCAGATGGTGCTATTTTAAATGCAGGTAATATTAACAGATATGTAGAACCTGTAACAGTTAAAACATCAAGCTATACAAGAAAAACAAGAGGTAATGATAAATTAATACAATATACGTTTGATGTAGAAAGAGCATCAGATAGAAGAACACAAAGAGTTTAATATATGTCAGTACAATTAGTAGTTTTTCCACAAAACCATCAAGGTTACCAATATACAGCAGGTTTAGGTTTTCCACAACTTGTAACAGATGGTACTATTTTTGCTAGTGCAGTAAATTCTACTAATACAACATTAACAACAGGGCAATTAGCAATAGATGCACTTACAACATCACCACCAACAACAAATTGGCAAAGGTTTACAACATCAGGCGGTACAGCACCAACAGTTATTGCAAGTCAAGTAAGGTTTACAGGTAATAACGGTTTAGGTAAAGAAAGTGGAATATATCAAAGGATAAATGGTTTAGTAGTAGGTCAACAGTATCAATTAGTTATTAATGTAACAGTACCAGCAACAACAGGATTAGGCACATTAATATTAGGTGCTTTAAATTATTCTAATAATTTAGGTGGTTTAGCTTATCAACCTATTACAGATATAAGTGTAGCAGGTAATACAAATCCTGTAATATTTACAGCACAAAGTCAAAGTGAAGTTTTGGTATTAAATTATGTCGCTAATAATAATCAAGTTTTAGATATAACATCAGTTAGAATTACAACATTAACACCAACAGCAAATAGTCAACCTAGAGATGGTCAAGTAATTGTAGATTTATACGAAGAAGAAGAAATACCATTAACATTAAGTGTAGATGATTTTAAAAATGTAGCTGAAAAGGTACAAAGTTATTCTAAAGATTTTAACCTACCTGCAACGAAAAGAAATAACAAAATATTTGATAATATATTTGACATTACAAGAAAAGATACAGGTATATCTTTTAATCCTTACAAACAAACACAAGCAATATTAAAAGAAAATGGTTTTACTATATTTCAAGGATATTTGAGGTTAATAGAAATAAAAACACAAAAAGGTGAAATAAGCTATAACGTAAATTTATATTCAGAAGCTATTGCACTTGCAGATATTTTGCAAAACAAAACATTTTCAGATATTGATTTAACTGAATTATCACACAATTATAACTATAATATTATTGAGGATAGTTGGACTGATACAACAGGAATTCAATTATTAAACACATTACCAACAAACAGTTTTGCTTTTGATTCATCATTAGCAGCAGATAGAACAAATGTATTAAAATACCCATTTTGTGATTGGACAGGCAAAATAAATTATCAAGCAACAGCATCACAAGTTAATGCAAATGCAAATTCAGGAATGCCTAGTTTAAATCAATTATCAGATGCTTATAGACCATTTATACAAATAAGATATTTATTAAATAAGATATTTAAAGATGCTGGTTTTACATGGACATCTAACTTTTTTGATACAACAGAATTTGGCAAATTATTTATGGATTTTAACTGGGGGAATGATTTTAGCCCTTCTGATTATACTGTTAATGGTGTTGCTAAATATCGAACTTTAAATGGACAAACAGCAGGTGCTACATTTAGTGATATTATTTTTGATATTGTAGATAATACAACTTGGCAAACAGAATCAGGATATAGCACAACAACAGGCAAATTCACATCTCCTTCTGATAATACTGAATATTTTATGAGTGCTAGGTTAGCACTTGTTACAACATCAGGCGGTACATTAGAAACAAGATATATAGATAGTAACTCTAATACCTATGCTTTAACAACCTATAATATACCAGCAGCAGGTAACCATACAATAGTTGTGCCACATATAATAGAAAATTTTAATAATGGAGAAACTATAAATTTACAATGGAAGTGGACAGGTGGAGGAACGGCAAAAATTTGCAACCCTTTATTTTCTGGTGTTCCAGATATATCATATTTATTTGCTAAAGTTACGATAGATACTATTGTGGGTGGTACGTTAATGAACACATTAAGAGGTGAATTAAATCAATTTGAGTTTTTAAAAGGTATAATGACAATGTTTAATTTAATAACATTACAAGACCCAAAAAACCCAACAAACATACTTATAGAACCTTATGATGATATATTTTTAAACAATGCAGATTCTAAAATATTAGATTGGACAAATAAAGTAGATAATGACCAATTAGAATTAAAACCATTAGAATTAACAAAAACAACTGTATTTAAATTTACAGAAGATGAAGATTACCCATATAAAGTGTATAAAGCAGCAACACAACAACATCAATATGGTAGTTTAACATTTACACAATCAGACTATACATTATTAACAGGTGAAGAAGAAATAGAGGTTGTACCATTTGCAGCAACAGTTGTTAAACCTATATTCCCTGATTATCCTACATTTATTGCACCTGCTATTTATGGTGCTAATGATGATGGAACAGAATTTGAACCTATTGAGAATGCACCTAGAATTTTATACAATTGTTTTTCAACGCCTTATGAAATATCATCAGGCGCACCAGGTTTAACATATTTTATACCAGCAGAAAGTGGTGTTGGAGTTCAAAATGAAAACAGTTACAAAGTGTTTAGTCATACATCAGAAGTGCCTTCATTATTTACTAATAATGACTATGTATTTGGAACACAACAGTTAATTGGTCTTGGTGATTCGCCTGTAAATACTTTATTTGCTAGATTTTATCAAGGTTACTATGGTGAATTATACCACCCTGATACAAGAACATTAACAGTTAAAATGTTATTAACAGGTGCAGATTTAACTGAATTTAGATTTTATGATAAAATACAAATCAAGAATAGATTGTTTAGAGTAAACAAAATTAATTACAAGCCAGGAGATTTGGCAAGTGTAGAACTAATATTAATACCATAATGGACTATTTGACAGGACAAACAATAAAACCTTATAGAGTATCACTTGATGGTCAAGTGTTATTTACAGATGGAACAAATAATGATTTAATACCAAGTGAACAAAGTTGTGAAGCTTATGGATATACTTACGATTCACAGGCAGGTCTTTGTAGGGCGTTTAAAACAACAAGTGTTATAGATACAAGTTTTAATAATATAACAAACAATACAAGGGGTGGCAAAACAGCGTTAGGAACTAATAATACAATATTAAATGGTTCAGATAATGAAACAAAAGGTGCAAATAGTAATTGTTTAATATCAGGTAGAGGTAATAAAGTATTATATGGTGTTAAAAATGCAACAGTTATAGGTATTAATGGTCAAGCACAAAGAAATGGTGAATTTGTAATTGGTGGTGGTGATAATGCAATAGCTTATTTAGATGCAGGGGGTTCTACTAAATACCAAAATGTAGATAGGCAATCAACAATGGTAGAATTATCAGGTGTTACAATAGACAATACACCTACTAATTTAACAATAAATGGTGATGGTTCTAGCTTTATAAATATACAGCCTAATAGTATTGTAGGTTATGAAATATATTTAACAAGATTAGAGGTTGGCGGAACATCAGGAACAACAGGGAATTATTCTTATAGAAACATGAAGGGTGTTGTACAAATAGATAACGCATATAGCATGGCATTTATTATAGGTTTTACAAGAAATATCGGAAAAATAGGTGTCAATGGTACATTCTCAATGGTAGATACATCAACAGCAGATGTTAAATCTATTAGTGTACAATGTACAGATAGAAATAATGTAGAAAATGTATGGAGTGCAAAAGTATATATACATGAAACAATATTAACAAGTAAATCATTTTAGATTATGGCAGAAAAAGTAACATTAGAAGCAGAAATAAAATCAAATATTAAAAAAACAAGTCAAGAAACAAAGGAGCTTACTAACAATTTTGGGGCTTTTGGTATTACTATTGGTAGCATAAAAGAAAAGTTTAAGGATATGCAAAAAATAGTTACAAATGGACTTAAACAAATTACACTTCAAGCTAAATTAGCAGGTGTAGGTTTTAAACAAATGTTTAGTGGTAATATTATAAAAGGTGCTAAAACTTTATTTAGAGCAATAGCAACAGGAGTTGCAGCAACAGGAATAGGTGCGTTATTAATAGCATTTACAAGTTTAGCTGCGTTTTTTACTAAAACAAAAAAAGGTGCAGAATTATTAGAAATAGCATTTGCAGGAGTTGGGGCTGCAGTTGGTGTTATTGTTGATAGAGTAGCAAAATTTGGTGGTGCTATTGTTAAATTATTTCAAGGTGATAGAAAAGGTGCATTAGAAGATATAAAAGGAACATTTAAAGATATAGGAAAAGAAATTGCAGAAGATACAAAAAGAGCAATAGAATTAAAAAATGCTTTTCAAGCATTACGAGATAGTCAAAGAGATTTAAATGTAGAAACAGCACAACAAAGAACAGAAATAGAAAAGTTAAAATTAATTGCAGAAGATACAACAAAAGCTACATCAGTTAGATTAAAAGCTGCACAAGACGCTTTCAATAAAGAAAATGACCTTTTAAAAAGAAGAATAGCAAATGCACAAGAAGATTTAAGGATTCAGCAAGAAGAAATGAAATTAAGAAAAATAGATGGTGAAAATTTAGCAGAAGATTTAGATAGAGAAGCGGAACTAAAAATAGCATTAGCAAATATTGAAGGTGAATCTACAACTAAACAGATAGAATTAAATAATAAAATTAATGCTATAAAACAAGAACAAAGAACAAAAGATGCAGAAGCATTAGCTGAAATGAAGGATAGAGACAAAGAACTTGGTTTAGATACACTTGTAGAATTACCTCAAAGACAAGCTGAAGCAACAGCAAAGTTAATGACAATTAATAATGATGCTTTACAAGAAATAACAAATCAAAATGAAAAAGCACTAACAAAAAATTTAGAAAATGTATCATCATTAACACAAGAACAAATTAATGAACAATTATCTGCATATTCAGGATTAGCTGGAGCTTTACAAAGTTTAGCAGGTGAAAGTAAAGAACTATCTATTGCACAAGCAATTATAGATACTTATGTAGGTGCTAACAAAGCATTTGCACAAGGTGGTACTGCTGGTTTTGTAACAGGCGCAGCAGTAATAGTACAAGGATTAGCAAATGTAAAAAAGATTATGGAACAAGATGTGGGTTCAGGCAGTGGTGGTGGTAGTATTGGTAGTGCAACCCCTGCACCCCCTGCACCTGAAATGATGAGTGGGGCATTTGAATTATCAGGTGGTGTTAAACCTGAACCTGTACAGGCTTTTGTTGTTAGTGATGATGTAACAAACAACCAAGATAAACTTGCAGCAATAAGAAGAAGGGCTACAATTTAAAAATCAAATAAATATTAATTAAATCTATTATATAATATGCCGTGTAAAAAATGCAAAGACAATAAGTATAAGTATGGTAATACAGGAGAATGTAAGTATGCCACTAAAGAAGAATGTGAAAAAGCAAACCCTAAAAAATACAATAAGATGAAAAAATACCCTTCACCAATAGGAAAAAAGACATATGAAGAATATGCAAAAGAATTAAAAGAGTTTAATTTAAGTAAAGTAGAAAGAGTTGAGTTAAGTTTAGTTGGTGATGCTAAATCTATTGTAAAAAAAGCACAAAAAGAAATAGATGGATTAGATGAAGGAGAAAATATTTTTTTAAATGCAGAAGATAAATATGAAAAAGTAAGAGATGAATTTTTAAAAGCAGATGCAATTACATTAGCAAGTGGTAAAAGATTAGAAAAGATAGCAAAAGAGATGCAAGATATAAAAAGTGAATTTGATAAAATAGGTAAAGAATTAGGATTAGATTATAAAGATGTAAAAGAATATAAAGATTTAAAATTTTATCTTGATACTGCAATAACTTTTTCTAAACAATCAAAAGAATTTAGTAAAAAAATAAGAAAATATTTAAAATAATACAATATGAAAAATACAAAAATAGTAGAATTAGTAATAGATGAAGATAATAATGAAGCATTAACAATTGATGCTATATCACTTGTTCATTCACCTGCAATAGAAGAAAACTTTGTATATTTTGGAAAAGATAAAAACAACCTAACATTTGCAAAAGTAGATGAAGAAAAAAGAATGTTAGTAAGTCCAGCACTCATTCCAAATAAACAAATATTTAGATACGACCCTAATACAGACCAAGAGTATTATGTATATTTTAGCCCTGAAACAGTACGCAAATCAGCTGAATTATATTTAAAACACAACAATCACCATAAAGCAACATATGAACATCAAGATAGAGTTGCAGGTGTTTTAACTACGGAAAGTTGGATAATTGAAGACCCTAAAATGGATAAATCAAAACTTTATGGATACAATTTACCAAAAGGCAGTTGGATGGTATCTATGAAAATAACAAATTCTGAATTATGGGATAGAATAAAAGCAGGTGAAATAAAAGGATTAAGTATTGAGGGGTATTTTGTAGATAAAATGCAAAAGATGTCAGAACAAGAACCAACAGATGAAGAAATACTTTCTGCACTTAATGACATAATACAAGAAAGAACTGAACTAAAAGCAGAAAAAGTTGAATTAAGTTTAGTTAAAGATATTGAAAAAATATATGGTAAACTAATTGATAACGCATCTAAAGTGGATAAATCAAAAAACAACGCAATAGAAACCATAAGATCATTAAAATTAGAAGTTGTTAAAATTAAACAAGATAGTGCAAAAGGTTTAAAAAAAATTACAGAATTTAAAACAGCAATAAAAGAAATAGGTGTTAAATACCCTGATAGAATGAAAGGTTTAGAAAAACAATTTCAAGAAACTTTAAAAGATATGGAATCAAAACAAAAAAATCTAGACAAAGCAATGAAAATTTTATAATATCTAAAAATCAAATAAATAAATAACTATTCTATTATATATTAACCAACTAACACAAATTAAGAAATTATGGATTTAAAAGAAAGAATATTAGTAGCTTTAGGTCTTGACAAAAAAGAAGAAGAACTAAAGTTAGCTTTTCAAGCAAAAACAGAAGATGGTACAATTATTGTATCAACTGCTGAAGAATTAGAATCAGGTGTTGATGTTTCTGTATTAACAGAAGATGGAACAACAATT